>Ga0210040_10003791_pt1 | contig 20193 bp, 20 predicted proteins | sample CryGeyCG12114_NA_FD_185462 | JGI IMG/M metagenome (GOLD analysis project Ga0210040, IMG submission 185462) | Groundwater microbial communities from aquifer - Crystal Geyser CG19_WC_8/21/14_NA (SPAdes) (version 2) | ecosystem: Environmental > Aquatic > Deep subsurface > Groundwater | place: USA... | reverse complement strand
CAGCGCGAGCACGACCAGGACCGCCGCGAGCAGCGTGGACAGCAGCAGGGTCAGGGCGCGCCGGGACACCCCGCCACGCTAACCGCGCGGGGAGCGGCCGCCGGGTGGACGACGGGTGGGCCGGGAGCCGGGCGGGCCGGGCCGGCCGGCGCGCTGCGGCGGGCGGGGCACCGGCTCGCTCAGGGCCCTGCGGAAGCGCTCGTGCGCCTGCAGCGTGTCCTGCGTGCCCGCCGGGCGGCGGCTGCGGCCGGACCAGGCCGTCCAGGCGATCGCCGCGGCCGGGGCGAGGAGCACGGGCAGCAGCCAGGCGAGCCAAGCAGGCACGACGTCTCCCCTCCGGAGGCGGCTGCGGAGCCTACGGCGTGCCCACCCACTCCTCGTCCCCCGCGGCGAAGACCTGCCGCTTCCAGACCGGCACCTGCGCCTTGAGGTCGTCGATCAGCCGGCGGGCCCCCTCGAAGGCCTCCCCTCGGTGGGGGGCGGACGCGGCCACCACCACGGCCAGCTCCCCCACCCGGAGCAGCCCGGTGCGGTGCACCGCGGCCAGGCCGAGCACGGGCAGGTCGCGCGCGACGGCCCGGGCCACGCGCTCCAGGGCCGCCACCGCGTCGGGGTGCGCGACGTACTCCAGCTCCGTCACGTCGCGGCCGCCGTCGCTGTCGCGGACCACTCCGGTGAAGGACACGACCCCGCCCGCGCCGGGGTCCTCGACCGCGGCGAGGACCTCCTGGACGTCGAGCGGGGTGTCTCGCAGGGCCAGCAGGCGCAGGACGTCCACGTGCGCAGGGTAGGTGCCGCCGCCCACCAGCCGCTGCCCCGCAGGGGCCCTGAGGCGCCGCCCGCGCGTACGCCGATGGCGTAGCGGCACGCCGAGACCGGACGGGCTCACGGGGCTAGCGTGCAGCCATGCAGCTGAGGAGCCGGCCGTGACCCGCCCGCCGTTCGGCTTCGGGCCGTCCGACCGGCCCGACGAGCCCGAGGGCGGGGGCAGCGACCCGTTCGGCCTGTCCGCCATGTTCGGCGGCGGCGACGTCTTCGCGACCCTGTCGCGGCTGATGTCGTGGACCGGGGGGCCGGTCAACTGGGACCTCGCCACCCAGGTGGCCGAGACGGCGGCCCGCGAGGGAGACCGGCCGGTGACGCCGGTCGAGCTGCGCGAGGTCGAGGACGCCTGCCGGCTCGCCGACCTCTGGCTCGACCCGGTCACGTCGCTGCCGTCCAGCGGCGCGCAGGCCCGTGCCTGGAGCCGTACGGGCTGGCTGTCCTCCACGCTGCCGGCCTGGCGCCAGCTCGTCGACCCCGTGGCGGCCCGCGTGGTGGCGGCGATGGGCGGCGCGCTGGAGCAGGGCCTGTCCGGCGGCCTGCTCGGGGAGGGCGCACCGGGCGGCGGGCTGCCGCCGGAGCTGACCGAGGGGCTCCCACCGCAGATCGCCGGGATGCTCGGCAACCTGTCCAGCGCCGACCTCGGGGGCGCGATGCAGGGCGTCATGGGCCAGGTGGGCGGCCTGGTGTTCGGCGCGCAGGTCGGGCAGGCGCTCGGCGCGCTCGCCGGCGAGGTGCTGGGCGCGACCGACGTCGGCCTGCCGCTCGGCGACGCCGGCCGCGCGGCGCTGGTGCCGGCCAACATCGCCGCCTTCGGGCAGGGGCTGGAGGTGCCGCCCGACGAGGTGCGCCTGTACCTGGCGCTGCGCGAGTCGGCCCACCAGCGGCTGTTCGCGCACGTCCCCTGGCTGCGCGCGCACCTGTACGACGCGGTCGACGCGTACGCCCGCGGCATCGAGGTCGACCCGCAGGCCATCGAGCGCGCTGTCGGCTCCTTCGACCCCGCGGACCCGGAGAGCCTGCAGCGGGCGATGGGCGAAGGCATGTTCGACCTGCAGCCGACCGAGGCGCAGCAGGCGGCGCTGGGCCGGCTGGAGACCGCGCTGGCCCTGGTCGAGGGCTGGGTCGACGCGGTCGTCGACGCGGCGGCGCGCAGCCTGCCCCACGCGGTCCAGCTCCGGGAGACCGTGCGCCGCCGCCGCGCCATCGGCGGGCCTGCCGAGCAGACGTTCGCGGCGCTGGTCGGCCTGCAGCTGCGCCCGCGGCGGCTGCGCGAGGCAGCCGCCCTGTGGTCGAGCGTGGCGGACGCCCGCGGGATCGAGGGGCGCGACGCCCTGTGGGCGCACCCGGACCTGCTGCCCGGACCGAGCGACCTCGACGACCCGGCCGCCTTCGTCGGCAGCGGGGGCACGGACTGGGACGCCGGCCTCGCGGCCCTGGACAAGGACCTCGACGGGGAGCTGGACGAGGACGCCCGCCGCGGGGACGACGACGAGGGCCAGCAGCCGCCGTCCTGAGCCCAGGACCTGTCGTGCACAGCCGTGCACGGCAAACGCGCAGGTACGCCCGCTGTCCACACCGCTGTCCACAGGCGGTGGACAGGGACGTCCACAAGGACACCCCCAGGGGTCCCCACTTCGTCCCCAGCAGCGTCCACAGGGGCCTTTGACCGGCTCCCGGCGCCCACCTAACGTCGTGCGCCACGGGGCCCTCGGCGCTCCGGGACCGCTCGCAAGGGGAAGGCGAGCGGACCCGGGGCACCGGGGGCTCCGTTGCGTGCGGGGCTCCCGGGCCGTGGCAACCGCGGGGGCGCGGCGGTCCTCCCGGGACGCGTCCACCCCCGCTGCCGGTACGCGCAGCGGCCCGGGCGGGGGCCCCGCGTCCGCCCCGCTCCGGACGCGCTCCCGGCGCGGCGGCGCACGCTGAGCCACGCTCAGCCACGCCTGTGGTTAGGTGCCTCAGGAATACCGTCCGCCGGCCCCGGCGGGGCGGCGCAGGCCGGGGGTCGACCCCGTCGAGATCAGGAGGCCGCCATGGCCGAGAGCTACAACGGCTACTGCGTGAAGTGCAAGGAGAAGCGGGACTTCGACGGCGAGGTCAAGGTGAGCGAGTCCGGTCGCCGCATGGCCCAGGGCCCGTGCCCGGTCTGCGGCACGAAGATGAACCGGATCCTCGGCAAGGCCTGAGGACGAGTCGTCGACCAGGGGCGGTCCCGGTGGGGCCGCCCCTCGTCGCGTCCGGCCCCGGGACCGGCGGCATGACCCGGCCGGGTGTCCCTCAGGCGGCCGCGTCCCCGGGGCCTGCGGCCGAGCTGTCTGCGCTCGCGCTGCCCGCGCCTCAGATGCCAACGCCTCATGTCCCGGTGCCCACGTCCTCGACGCCCGCGCCCGCGGGGCCGGTGCGCCCGGTGCCCGCGTCCTCGACGCCCGCGCCCGCGGGGCCGGTGCGCCCGGTGCCCGCGTCCTCGACGCCCGGTCCCGCGGAGCCGGTGCGCCACGGATCTTCCCGTCGGTCGTCCGCACGTCGCCGGGTGGCGGCCGCCGGACTGCTGTGCGCCGTCGCCGCCTGCAGCAGCGCCACGGACCCGCCGGCCGCGCTGCCCACGTCCCCCGGCGCGACCGCGGCTCCCCCGGCGTCGAGCCCGGCGGGCGGCGGGGCTCCGCCGGCGCCGTCCGCTCCCTCGGGCACGCCCGCACCGACCTCGACCGGCGACGGCCTGCTCACGCTGGCCTTCGGCGGCGACGTGCACTTCGCGGCGCAGCTCGAGCCCCTGCTGGACCGGCCGGACGGCTCCCTCGCCGAGCTGAGCCGCTACCTCGGGCGGGCCGACCTCGCGATGGTCAACCTCGAGACCGCGCTGACCTCGCGCGGCACTCCCGCGCCCAAGGACTTCCACTTCCGGGCACCGCCGTCGGCGCTGGACGCGCTGGCAGGGGCGGGGGTCGACGTGGTGACGCTGGCCAACAACCACGCGGTCGACTACGGGCAGGTCGGCCTGCGGGACACCCTCGCGGCCCGCCTCTCCGGCCGGCTGCCGGTCGTGGGGATCGGCACCGACGAGGACGACGCCTTCTCGCCCGCGGTCCTGACGGTGGACGGCACCCGGGTGGCGTTCCTGGGTGCCACGCAGGTGCCCGAGTGGACGGCGTCCGAAGCAGCCGCCGGTCCCGGGCGCGCGGGCGTCGCCGTCGCGCTCGACCCGACCCGGCTGGCCCAGGCCGTGCGGGAGGCCCGCCGCAGCGCCGATGTCGTCGTCGTCTACCTGCACTGGGGCACCGACTACACCTCGTGTCCCAACGCCTCGCAGCGGACGACCTCCCGGCTGCTGGCCGCCGCCGGGGCGGACGTCGTCGTGGGGACGCACGCCCACCAGCTGCAGGGCGCGGGGTGGCAGGGGCGCACGTACGTGTCCTACGGCCTCGGCAACTTCGTGTGGTGGCGGCGCAACAGCCCCGTGCAGTCCGCGACGGGCGTGCTGACCCTGACCCTCAGGGGCCGCCACGTGGTGGACGAGCGCTGGCAGCCGCTGGACGTCCAGGCGGACGGCATCCCCCGCCGGCCCGGCGCCGCGCAGGAACGCGCGCAGCTGGCGGACCGCGAGCGCCTGCGGCAGTGCGCGGGACTGGCGGCGACCGCGCCCTGAGCCGCAGCCGCCCGGGCGGAGCCGGGGAGGTGCCGGCGGGCCCGGCTCCACCCGCGAGCGCGTCGCCGCCGGCGGGTGTGGACAGGCCATGCGCCTGTGGACGCGGCTGCCCGGGGGCCGCGCCGGGTGCCAGCCTCGGCGCACGACCTCCGGAGGTAGCCGTGCGTCCCGTCCTGTCCCCCGCCGCCCGCCGGCTCTGGCGCGACCAGGAGACCCTGCAGCTCGGGCGGGCGCCCGAGCGTGCCGTGGTGCTGACAGGGCTCGACCCCGGCGCCCGCGCGGTGCTGGCCCTGCTGGACGGCACCCGGGACCTGGCAGCGGTGCGGACCGCAGCCCTGTCGGCGGGCTGCCCGCCGGAGCGGGCGGACAGCCTGCTCGCGCTGCTGCAGGGGGCGGGACTGCTGGTGGACGCCTCCGAGCGCTGGCCCGAGCGGCTCGAGGCAGGCGAGCGCGACCGCCTCGCTGCCGACGTGGCCTCTCTCGGCCTGCTCCACGCCGGGGGCGGGCTGCAGGCCCTGCACCGGCGCGACCGGGCCGGCGTCGTGGTCGTGGGGGGTGGACGGGTGGGAGCACCGCTGGCCGGGCTGCTCGCGGCCGCCGGGGTCGGCGCCGTGGACGTCGCCGACGACGGCCTGACACGTCCGCAGGACGTCGCGGTCGGCGGTCTCACCCACGAGGACGTCGGCCGGCAGCGGGGCGCCGCGGCCCGGCAGCGACTGCGCGCCACCGCGCCCTCGACCCGTCCCGGGCCGGTGCACCGGCCCGACCTGGTGGTCCTCGCGCCCGCTACGCTGCTCGACGAGCTGGACGCGCCCGCCCTGCTGCGCGACGGGGTGCCCCACCTGCTCGCCGAGGTCCGGGACACCGTGGGGGTCGTGGGTCCGCTGGTCCTGCCGGGCTCCAGCGCCTGCCTGCGCTGCCTGGACCTGCTGCGGGCCGAGCGCGATCCCGCCTGGCCGGCCCTGGCCGTCCAGCTCTGCTCCCCGACGCGGGCCCTGCCGGCCTGCGACAGCGCCCTCGCCGCTGCGGTCGCCGCCCAGGCCGCGCTCCAGGTGCTCGCGCTCTTGGACGGTGGAGCCCCCGCCAGCGTCGACGGCTCGCTCGAGCTCGCCCTGCCCGACTGGCGGTGGCGCCGCCGCAGCTGGGTCCCGCACGGGTCCTGCAGCTGCCGGTGGGAGGCCACGGCATGACGCCGCTGCCGTCCCGGAGGGGCGCGGCGCCACGCCGCCGCGCCGACCCGCCGCGCACGAGGCCGGGGAGAGCGGCACACTGTCTGCGTGTCCGACATCCCGCGCCGAGCCGTAGCCAGGTCGGCCAGGCTCGCCAGCCTCCCCTTGGGCGTCGCGGGTCGGGCCACGCTCGGCCTCGGCAAGCGGATCGGCGGCAAGCCCGCGGAGGCCGTCGCGCTCGAGCTGCAGGCCCGCACCGCGGAGCAGCTGTTCCAGGTCCTGGGACAGCTCAAGGGCGGGGCGATGAAGTTCGGCCAGGCCCTGAGCGTGTTCGAGGCCGCCCTGCCGGAGGACGTGGCCGCCCCCTACCGGGCCGCCCTGACCAAGCTGCAGGAGGCGGCGCCGCCGCTGCCCGCCACGACCGTGCACCGCGTGCTCGCCACCGAGCTCGGGCCGGACTGGCGGGCGCTGTTCGAGAGCTTCGACGACGTCCCGGCTGCAGCGGCCAGCATCGGGCAGGTGCACCGCGCGGTGTGGAGCGACGGCCGCCCGGTCGCGGTCAAGATCCAGTACCCCGGTGCGGGTCCTGCCCTGCTCGGCGACCTGAAGCAGCTCAACCGGCTGGCCCGGATGTTCTCGACCCTGGCGCCGGGCCTGGACATCAAGCCGCTGCTCGAGGAGCTGACGGTCCGGGTCACGGAGGAGCTGGACTACCGCCTGGAGGCCGAGAGCCAGGCCACCTTCGCGGCGGCCTACGACGGCGACGAGGACATCAAGATCCCGGATGTCGTCACCGGGTCCGAGCGGGTGCTGGTGACCGAGTGGATCGAGGGCACTCCGCTGTCGGTGGTGATCCGGGACGGCAGCCAGGCCGACCGCGACCGGGCCTCCCTGCTGCTGGCCCGCTTCCTGTTCAGCGGCCCGGTGCTCGCCGGGCTGCTGCACGCCGACCCCCACCCGGGCAACTTCCGCCTGCTGCCCGACGGCCGGCTCGGGGTCATCGACTTCGGGGCCGTCAACCGGCTGCCGGACGGCAGCCCGGAGCCCATCGGCCGGCTCGCCCGCATGACGCTGCAGGGCGACGCCGAGGGCGTGCTCGCCGCGCTGCGCGTCGAGGGCTTCGTCCTGCCGAGCATCGAGATCGACGCCCACGCCGTGCTGGACTACCTGCTGCCGCTGCTCGAACCGGTCGCCGTCGAGCGCTTCCGGTTCAGCCGCGAGTGGCTGCGCCGCGAAGCCATGCGCATCGGGGACCCGCGCTCCCCCGCCGCCCAGCTCGGGCTCCAGCTCAACCTGCCGCCTGCCTACCTGCTGATCCACCGGGTCACGCTGGGGACGATCGGGGTGCTGTGCCAGCTCGGCGGCGAGGCGGCCTTCCGCGAGGAGGTCTCGCGCTGGCAGCCGGGCTTCGCGGAGCCGGGAAGCGCGCTGGCCGCCGAGGCCGCGGCCGCCGAGGACCGCAAGGTCGAGCCTCCCGTCGGCGCGCCGCTGCCGGAGGAGACCGCCATCGTGCAGCCGCCGCCGGACGACACGCTGCTCAGCTGACTGCTCGCCCCGCCCGGGCTGCCCGTCCGGGAGGTCAGGGCCCCGCCGGGCCGCCTACCACCAGGCCTCCCCGAGCCGGCCCTCGGTGGAGCGCAGGTCCTGCCCCGCGCAGCCGGCCGGGCCGCTGCGCATCGACCTGCACGTGCCTGACCTGCGCCATGCCGGCCTGCAAGCCGCCGACCTGCCAGGCGCCGACCTGCCAGTGACCGACCTGCCAGCCGTCTCCGGGCGCGGGCGACCGGGACCACAGCGGCCCCCGACGCGTCTCTCGCGCCCAGGACCGTTCAGGCTGCTCCACCACGCGTACGCGGTTCGTGCCTGGCTGGCTGAGGGCTGTCCCGTCGTCCGCTCCGAGAAGCACCATGACGGTGAACCGTGCTTCGGACGCGGCTGGTCCCTCGTCATGGCGCAGCTTCCACCGGGTCAGGTCAGCAACCACTACCGCGCCGCCCACTGGTCGTGCTTCGCAGACGTGCCTGAGGCTGACGCCGCGCCGTGTGGGACGGACACCGCACCGCCGATGTAGCCCAGCGGTTGCGCATGCTTCTCGTGGAGGACGGATGGCAAGCGGAGCTCGTCGACCCTGCGGCCCACGTGGCGGGTCGTAGCTGCCGCGGGCTGCTCAAGGTGACGTGGCGCAGGTCCGTCGCAGCAGGTGCAGACGGCGTCGGCGCGCAGGCGGGGCCGGCACCATGGTCCGTTCGAGGGGCGGCGACCGAGAGCGACAGCGCTCGACGTGGACGCCGGACCTGCTGTCAGGTCGGTGTCGCCTTGACCAGCAGTGCGTGCAGCGCGACCCGCTCGGGCGTGGTCAGTGCACCCAGCGATTCCACGAGTACGCCGTCGAAGATGCCGGCCCCCTTCTCGTGGGCCTGCGCGCCCTGCGCGGTCGATCGGTGGCGCACTGCGCGGCCGGGGCCGTCGATGCGCTCGATCAGGCCGCGGTCGATCATCCTCCTGGCGAGCTCGCCCATGGACTGGTCGGTCTGGAAGGTGAGCTCGGCGAGGGCGTGCAGCGACGCGTCCGGCTGCCGGTGCAGATGCCGCAGGACGTCCCACTGCACGAGCGACAGGCCGGTGCTGGCGGACAGCCGGCGGTTGGCCTCCCGGTGGTGGCGCCACTGCAGCCGCTTGACCGCCAGCCCCAGGTCCTGCAGCGACGGCTCCATGCTCCCACTCTAACCAGGTTCCTTGACCAAGGTTCCTTGCCCACGTGCCGCGATCCGTCTAAGGTCCCTGACATGACCTCCCTCCCCGCCGAGAGCCTCCGGCCGGTCCGCAGGACCACCCGGACCCTGTCCGCTGCCTCGGCCGGCGTCGAGCTCGCCCTGGAGGACCGCGACCGCACCCGGCCGTTCCTGCTGCTGCACGGCGGCGCCGGGCCGCGGACGATGACAGGCTTCGCAGACCTGCTGGCGGAGCGCACGCACGCGCGAGTGCTCCTGCCGACCCACCCCGGGTTCGACGGGACGCGGCGATCCGCCGGGTTGGCCTCGACAGGCGACCTGGCGGCGCTGTACGTCGCCCTGCTCGACGAACTCGAGGTCAGCGACGTCACCGTCGTCGGCAACTCCTTCGGCGGATGGCTGGCCGCCGAGATCGCCCTGCTCGAGAGCCCGCGGGTCAGTGGCGCCGTGATCGTCGACGGCATCGGCGTCGAGGTCGCCGGACACCCGGTGACCGACGTCCGCGGGCTGTCGCCAGCGGAGCTGGTCGCGCTGTCGTTCCACGACCCGGGCAGGGCGCCCGCCCCTTCGGCCGGCGACAGCGGCGGCGGCCCCAGCCCCGACGTGCAGGCCCTGATCGCCTACGCCGGTCCGACCATGGCCGACCCGACGCTGCTCGGGCGGCTCGGCGATCTGGAGCTGCCGGTCCACGTCCTGTGGGGCGAGAGCGACGGCATCGTCGACACGGCGTACGGCCAGGCGTACGCCGCCGCCATCCCCACCTCCACCTTCACCGTGCTGCCCCGCAGCGGACACCTGCCCCAGGTCGAGACGCCCGAGGAGCTCCTCGGCGCGCTCCAGGACCTCGGCAGCACGTGACCTCGCACCCCTGAGGAGATCCACACGAGCACACGTCTGACCATCACCCGCATCGGCCATGCCTGCCAGCTCCTGGAGATCGGCCGTTCCCGGCTCCTGCTCGACCCGTGGTTCACCCAGACCGCGACCTCCTACCAGGGCGAACCCGTGGCCGGGACCGTCGCCGGCCTCGGACCGGTCGACGCGGTCCTGGGCACCCATGAGCACGACGACCACTGCGACCCCGACGCCCTCGTCGCTGGCGGCCTCGACCTCCGCGTCCCGCTCGTGGGCCACGGCACGGTGACCGCGATCGCGCAGGCGAGGGCTTCCAGGACCCGCACACGCTCGAGGCGTGGGGGGCCACCACTTGTCGGGGACGCCACGGTCACCGCGGCCCCGGCCAGCACGCCGTGCACGAGATCACCGTCGTCATCCAGGCGCTTCGCGGTCTGGCAGCCGTCTGAGCTGAGAGCTCGGCCCCGCGATCACCAGGCCGTCCACGGTCCGTGCTGAGCCCGTCGCTGTTGCAGGCGATGTCCTCGTCCACGAGTCAGCGCCGACCCTGTGGGACGACACGTCCCCTGTGACCGTCCCCGTAGCCGAAGGACGCTGCCGCTGTGCCCACCGCCTCTGGCACCCGGGTGCCGGACCGTCAGCTGCAGCAGTCGCTGCCGCACCCCGATGCGCAGCAGCCGGTCTCGTCAGCGGCGTCGGTGCCGACGTCGCCGGCGGAGGGCCCGCAGCAGCCTTCGCCGCGCCAGGCGTCCCGCCCCTCCTTGGCAGCAACGAGGGCGATGACCAGCCCGGCGACGGGGTCGGCCCAGCCCCAGCCCAGGACCGCGTTGAGCACCAGGCCGCCGAGCAGGACCGCGGAGAGGTAGGTGCACAGCAGCGTCTGGGTGGAGTCGGCGACCACCGCGTTGGAGTGCAGGGCCCGCCCGGTGCGGCGCTGGGCGGCGGACAGGAAGGGCATGACGACCAGGCTGACGGCCGCCAGGGCGATGCCGACCGGGGACGCGTCTGGCTCCGCGCCGCTGACCAGGGCGCGGACGGAGTCCTGGACGACGTAGCCAGCCAGCGCGAAGAACGACAGCGCGATCAGGCGGAGCGCTTGCTGCTCGCGGCTCTGCGGGAGCCGGTGGCGGAACTGCCAGAGGATAACGAGACCGGAGGAGACCTCGACGATCGAGTCCAGGCCGAACCCCACCAGCGCGGCCGAGCCGGCCACGGCACCAGCGCCGACCGCGACGACGGCCTCGCCGGTGTTGTAGGCCACGCTCGCGCCGGCGAGCAGCTGTGCCCTGCGCCCGAGGCGGCCTCGTTCGGTCGGCGACAGCTGCGCAGCCGCCGACTCGTGGTCATGGATGGTGGTCACGCGCCGGTGTCCTGTCCGTAGGTCGGGCACAGCGCGACGGCCTCGCCGGTCGCCTCGAGCAGGCGCTCGGTTGCGGCGAGCAGGTCCATCAGTTCGGGGTGCGCCAGGCTGTAGAGCGATGCCCGGCCCTCGGCGCGCGCGGTGACCAGCCCGCAGTCGCGCAGGCACGACAGGTGCCCGGACACCGTCGACTGGGCCAGCTGCAGGTGGGCTGTGAGGTCGACGACCCGGTGCTCGCCGAGTGCGAGGCGCCGCACGATCGCGAGACGGGCGGGGTCGGCGAGGCCGCGGAACAGGCAGACCGCCGCCGTCAGGTCGATGTCGTTCCCGGACGCTGTCATCGGCATCCACCGATGCTACGTACCCCGGCTCCGTAGACGCCGGGGACGGCCCTGTCGAGGGCACGGCCGCAGAGCTGCCGCGCCTCCTGTCGTGGCTGTGCCACGACCGTTCCAGGTCCGGGTGGTCGTGGGCGCCCTGCGGGCGCCGAGCGCCGGACCGGCCTTCTTCGGCCGTACGGTCGACGCCGTGGACGACGGCGACCGGATGGAGGTGACCGCCCGGCGGCGACTGCGGACGCTGCGGCAGGCGCGGGGCTGGACGCTGGACGACCTGGCCGCCCGCTCGCACATCGGTGCGTCCACGATCAGTCGCGTCGAGACGGGGCAGCGGCGGCTCGCGCTGGACCAGATGGTCACGCTGGCCCGGGCGCTCGGCGTCACGGTCGACGAGCTGCTCGCCGAGGACGCCGCCGCCGACGTCGTGATCCGGCCGACCCCGAGCGGGAACGGCGGCGCGGTGTGGATGCTGAGCCGCCGCGACGACCCGTCCGGCCGGGTCGTCGCGAAGCAGCGCGTCCCGGCAGGCACCGCCGCCGAGCCTGAGCGGAAGGTCCACCCGGGCCACGACTGGTTCTACGTCCTGGAAGGCACCGTCCGGCTCGTGCTGGGCGGCCGCGAGCACATCGTCGCGGCCGGCGAGGCCGCGTCCTTCGACACGATGACGCCGCACTCCGTCGCCGGCGTCGGCGGCCCGGCGGAGATCCTGTCGATCCTGGACCACCACGGCGAACGCGCCCACCTCTACTCCGCCTGACGCCCCTTGCCGATCGCGCAAGGACGCTTGTCACTGCAGCCAGCGGCGTCGACGCTGGCTGCAGGAGGTACGACATGACACAGGACAACCAGGACGCGTACGACGTCGTCGTCATCGGCGGCGGAGCGGCAGGACTCGGTGGCGCGCTGGTGCTGGCGCGCTCGCGGCGCAGCGTCGTCGTCGTCGACGGCGGACAACCCCGCAACGCCCCGGCCCCCGGGGTGCACGGCTACCTGACCCGCGACGGCGTGCCGCCCTCGGAGCTCGTCCGGATCGGGCGGCTGGAGGTCCAGGGCTACGGCGGACACTTCCTGGACGGGCAGGTCGAGCAGGTCGCGCGGCTCGACGACGGGCGGCTGGCCGTCACGCTGACCGACGGGCGCACGCTTACCGGACGTCGGCTGCTCGTCGCCACCGGCCTGGTCGACGAGCTCCCGGACGTCCCCGGCGTCCGGGAACGCTGGGGCCGCGACGTGCTGCACTGCCCGTACTGCCACGGTTGGGAGGTCCGCGACCAGACGATCGCCGTCCTGGCGTCGGGGCCGATGTCAGTCCACCAAGCGCTGATGTTCCGACAGCTCAGCACCGACGTCACCTACCTCAGCCACACTCTTGCGCCGACCGCCGAGCAGCAGGAGCAGCTCCGTGCCCGCGGCATCCGCGTCGTCGACGGCCCCGTGACGGAGCTGCAGGTCGTCGATGACCGCCTGACCGGTGCGCTGGTCGGCGCCGCGACGGTGCCGTGCGCGGCGCTCGTCGTCGCCACGCAGATGCGTGCCAGGGCCGGCTTCCTCGCCGGTCTCGGCCTGACTCCCGTCGAGCACCCCTTCGGCGTCGGCGACCACCTGAGCGCCGACCCGCAGGGCCGGACCGACGCCCCCGGCGTGTGGGTCGCTGGCAACGTCACCGATCTGGCCGCCCAGGTCGGAGCGGCGGCCGCCGCCGGCGCCGCTGCCGGCGCCGCGATCAACGGCGACCTCGTCATGGAGGAGACCCGGACCGCCGTCGAAGCGCTCCGCGCCGACGCCACGCCGAGCACGGTCACGACGTACGCCGCCCTCGCCGCAGGCGCCCGATGAACCGCTCCGACGAGCCCGCCTTCGAGGAGTTCGACGCCGCCTACTGGGACGACCGCTACCGCAGCGGCGTCGGCGGGGGCCAGCACGACCCGAGCCCGTCGCTCGTCACGGAGACCGGCGGGCTCCGGGCAGGGCGTGCGCTTGACGCCGGGTGCGGGGTTGGCGGGGACGCCCTCTGGCTCGCCGCCCAGGGCTGGCACGTCACCGCTGTCGACGTCTCTCCCACCGCCCTGGACCAGGGGCGCCAGGCCGCGTCGTCCGCTGGCCCTGCCTTCGCGCAGCGGATCGAGTGGATCCGCGGCGACCTGACCGAGTGGGAGCCCCGGCAGACCTTCGACCTCGTCGCCTCGCACTACGTCCACGTGCCCGGTCCGCCGGAGGCCCTCTTCCGTCGGCTGGCGGCATGGGTCGCGCCCGGCGGCACGCTGCTCGTCGTGGGCCACGACGCTGGGCACGGCGCCGGCCACGGCCACGGGGCCGAGCACGCCGCCCGTCCAGCTGGCGCGCGGGTCCGAGCCGAGCAGGTCGTCTCCGGCCTGGCCGAGGATCAGTGGGACATCGTTGTCGCCGCGCCACGGACCCACATGATGCAGCGACCCGACGGCGGTGGCTCGGTCACGCTCGATGACGTCGTCGTCCACGCACGACGGCGGAGGGACTTCGACGTCAGCGCTCAGGCCGTCGTAGGTACCCAGCACCGTCACCGGCACCGCGCCTCGGCTCTCGACGCTGACACCGGTCCGACCGGCCGGGCCGGCGGAGGTAGAGCGTCGAGGGTGGCTGCCAGCTCCGCGGCGGTCGGGCAGTCCGCCGCGCTCCTGCGGCGGCACGGTGTCGTCGACGTGGGCAGTGACGGCGAGCGGCGCGGGGGTGCCGGCCAGGGCGTAGCGGACGAGGGTGTCGTCGGGTCCCTCGCACAGCAGGAGCCCGACCGTCGGGGCGTGCCGGTCAGGCCGTCGCAGCCGGTCGTCGACGACTGCGACGCAGGTGCCGAGTTGGCCGACGTAGGCCAGGTCGAACTAGCCGAGCTTCAGCTCGATGACGACGTAGCGCTGCTGCTCGACCGAGAGCAGCAGCAGGTCCAGCACGAACTCGTCGCCGTTGATGTCGATGTCGATGTCGATGTCGATGTCGATGTCGAACCTGACCTGCCGGCCGACGAACGCCATGCCCTGCCCGAACGCCAGCAGCGTCCGCTCGAGTCGCCATGAGCGACTGCTCCAGGTCGCGCTCCACGACGTGCTCGGACAGCGCGAGGTGGCCGAACACCTACGGGTCGCACCGGCTGCTGGGCCAGCTCCGAGTCCGGCCCTGCCGGCGCGCCCGCGACGTTCGACGGAGCTGACCCAGGATCCCGGCTGGTGCCCAGCGCGAAGTCGACAGCAGCGGGAGACGCCCGCGGCAGTCAGCACGGCGCCGTCGCGGCTGCGGGCCGTCACGTGATGCGCTTGCACGCCAGGAAGGTGCGCCAGGACCTCGGCGACCCGACGAGGTCCAGCGCGGTCGTTCGTTCGTACATCGCGAACCAGATGTCCAGATCGTTCGCCCGATCCGGGTGCTCCAGTGTGGAGGCGGGGCAGCGCAGGCCCGGGCTCACGCAGGACAGGCCGTCGGGCGGCTGCCCTCAGCCGCTGAGCGCGGTGGTGGCGACCCCGAGGGTGAGGACCACCGCGCCGGTGAACCGGCGCGCAGACCGAGGTTCGTCGAGGAGCCACCAGCCCAGGACGGAGGCGGCGAGGATGCTGGTGGAGCGGGCTGCGGCCACCACGGGCACGTCGATGTGCCGGAGAGCGGCGAGCACCAGGCCGTAGCTCAGGGGCACGAGGGCGGCGATGGGGAGGGCGCGCCTCCAGCTCGAGCGTGCGACGGCGGCGAGGCGAGCCCGCTCGGGCGCCACCGCCACGGTCAGCACGACGAGCTGCGCCAAGGACCCGACCGCCAGGTAGGAGAAGACATCCACGTGCAGGCGAGTCACTGCGTAGCCGTCCCACAGCGTGTACGCGGCGATGGTCGTGGCCGTCGCGCTCCCGGCGATGACGCCGGTCAGCCCGGCCCGCGGCGAGCCTGCCCTGCTGCCTACGAGCAGCGGGACGCCGGCGCAGATGAGGGCGATCCCCAGCCACAGCGCCGGCGGCGTGGCCAGGTGCAGCAGCGGGATGGAGGCGAGCGCGACCAGGACGGGGGCGCCGGCCCGGGCGACGGGGTAGACCACGCCCAGCTCGGCGCGCGCGTAGCTGGCCTGCAGGACCAGGGCGTACGAGGTGTGGAGTGCGGCGCTGACGACCGCAGCCCACCAGTACGAGGTCGTCAGCCCATGGCCCTCCTGGGCGCGGATCAGCAGCAGGACGACCAGCAGCGGCGTGACGAGCGCGCTGTAGAGCCACACGAAGGCGGTGCCCGTGGCACCCGACTGCTTGACCAGCAGGTTCCACACGGCATGGGCGATCGAGCCCAGGACGACCAGACCCAGCCCGAGCAGCACCCGCACCCACCTCGTAGACGATGTCTACGAGGGTAGACGCTGCCTACGCTCGTGTCACCATGGTGGTGTGGCAGGGCAGGACGGCGAGCTGCGGGAGCGGCTGCTGCGCGCCGCCGCGCAGCTCCTGGACGCCGGGGGCGTCGAGTCGGTGACCATCCGCGAGGTCGCCCGGCGGGCCGAGGTCTCCCACGGCGCTCCCCGCCGCTACTTCCCCACGCGAGCCCTGCTGCTGGCGACCCTCGCCCAGGGTGGCTTCACCGAGCTCGTCCGCGCGCTGGACGGGCTGGACGGCGGCGAGGCTCCGGCACGGCAGCTCGTACGGGCCGGGCAGGTCTACCTGGCTCTCGCACGGTCGCGGCCAGCCCTGTTCGACCTGATGACCCGGCACGACCTGCTCGAAGGCTCTGGCGTGGACCTGCGCAACTCGTCGCTGCCCGCGCTCAGCCGGTGGCACGACCTCGTCAAGGCCGCGCGCCCGCACGCGACGTGGCAGGACAGCCTGCTGCTGTTCGCCGCGGTGCACGGCATCGCCGCACTGCACAGCCACAACGCGCTCGACCTCATCGGACAGGACCCGGCAGCACTGGTCGACCTGCTCCTGGACGCACCCCCAGCCCTGCGCTCATGACGTCCGGGCCCCTGCTGCCCGGGAGCCGAACACGCCTGCGGACGGCGGCGCGCCCGTGATGCGCCCCAGGCGATCGGCCGCGCCCGCTCGCTCCAGGAGTGCGGCAGGCCACCTCCCGTAGTTGCGCCGGACCTGTGTGCGGACGTCTGCGGGGAGCACACCCAACTGGCGCCGTGTGCGAGCCGCCGCGTCCTGGTTGTCAGCCAGCAGACCGAGCAGGACGTGGTCGACACCGATGTGATCGTGCCCGAGCGCCACCGCTTGTCGCAGTGCCTGATCGAGGGCCCGCTTCGCGGCCTCGACAAGCGCAGATGTCCCTCCGCCCACGCCAGCCGGCGCCGCAGGAAGCCGGCTCGAACATCAACGTCTCCCCTCGGCGCCGGCCGAGAGCCGACCGGCATGCTTCTCGTGGACGGCCTGCTCCGACACGCCGACCGCGGCTGCGACAGCCGACCAGGACCACCCCTGACCACGTGCGCTGCCGACCTGGAGTCCTCCAGCTGGTCGGTCAGACGCCACAGCGCTCCGACCGCCCGCAGACCCACGGCGGGGTGTCCACGGAGACCGCTGTCGACGAGGTCCTCGGTGCTCGTCACCGCGTCATCTCAGGTTGACCTTCTCCAGTTGTCAACCTGCGTTGCCGGCCGAGGGGGTGACGTGGGGCGCCCAGGTTCGCCCAGCGCTCACCGGAGGAGAAGCTTGAGTCCCTCGTGCGAGGCGGCGAAGCCGAGGCGCTCGTAGAAGCGGTGGGCGTCAGCTCGGCTCTTGTCCGTGGTGAGCTGGACCAGGGCGCACTGGCGTCGGCGCGCCTCCCCGATCGCCCACTCGACCAGAGCAGCTCCCAGCCCCCGGCTGCGGTAGTCCTGCCGGACCCGCACCGCCTCGATCTGAGCGCGAAGGGCGCCACGCCTGGCCAGCCCGGGCAGGAAGCTCAGCTGTATGGTGGCCAGCACCTGGCCGCCGTCGGCAGCGACGAGCAGCAGGTGCGCTGGAGCGGCACGGATCGTCTCGAACGCGCGCAGGTACGGCTGCAGGTCCTCGTCGGTGGCGGCGCCGTCCCGCGTCGCGCCCAGCTGGTCGTCAGCGAGCAGCTGCACGATCGCGGGGACGTCCTGCGCTTCAGCTTCGCGCAGCACCAGCGTCGCGTCATCAAGGGGCAGCTGCGCCAGCACGCTCACCCTGGACACCATGCCGCATGGTGGCTCAGCAGCTGCAGCGAGGCGTCCCGGATCCGTCCCCGTAGCCGACCGGTGAGCGAGAAGCGCTGCCAGTGCCTTCCCTCAGCGGAGCAAGGTCGTCACGACCTGCCGGCTGCGCGCGAGCCGGGGAGGGCGTCGTGCCGACGACGTCGTCGGCCCAGGCCTCGACCTGGGCGGCGCCGCAGAACAGCAGGGCGAGCGCACCCGTGTCGGCGGTGGGCTCGAGGACCCCGATCTGCTGCCACGCGGCGAGGTCGTCGGTCATCTCCTGCACGGCGCGCTGCGGGCCGGTGCCGTTCGGTGTTGGTCGCGCGGTAGGCGTCCAGGAGGGGGCGTCGGAGACAGCGCCGCCGATCAGGGGCAGCGAGGCTGCGTAGCAGCCGATCGCCGGGTCGGCGGCGCGCGTCGGCGAGGCCTCGAGGTCCTTGCAGCGGGGCGTGGGTGGGGTGGGCGCGTCGCGCCAGGCGGCGACCTCGGGCAGATCGCTGGACAGCAGCGCGGTGAGCAGGCCGAGCTTGCTGCACCTTCTGCTGCGTGCACAGCCGCCAGACCCCGCGCTCCCCGGCGACGTGCCCGGCGCGCCTCGAACTCGTCCGCGAGCAGCCGGTGGCCGGACTCACCGGCCTGCACGCGGTTGGAGGCAGCGAGCGTCCACCAGGTCTGCGAGTCCCTGAAGGTCTTGGTCCAGCCGCCCTCGTCGGACGCGATCGCTGCCGGGTCGTCTCCTGGTGTCCGGTGAGGCCCTGGAACAGCAGCTCGGGGCGCTCAGTCGTCCAGGTCCGCCAGGGCGGCGCGCAGCAGCTGCAGCCCGCTGCGGGCCAGCTCGTCGGCCTGCTCGGTGTCGACGTCGACCTCGATGGCCGCGCCCACAGGGCCCTCGTCGTACCCGACCGCCGCGACGACGGCCGCCCGCTCGGCGGGCGGCAGCGCGGCCAGGGCCCGCTCGAGCCGGTCGAGCAGCGCGGCCTCCGAGACGGCGGGCGCGTTGTCCCGTACGGCGTTGACGACGTGCGGGGGCAGGGGGCGGCAGCGCGGCGGCCGTTGCGGGTTCACCCAGCTCCTCCTCGAGGCGGACGGGTCCGGCAGTGGTCGCCGGGACAGGGAGTGCCGGACCGCGCTCCTCGGTGGGCAGGGGAGGCAGCACGTCGATCGGCACGTGGTCGCAGAGCGGTGTGGGGAGGCCGGGAGCCGGCCCCGGCACAAGCACGAGAGCCGCTCCGGTCTCCCGTAGCGGCTCTCGTGTGCCTTCCCGTCAGGTCGCCTCACGGCGGTGTGTCGCTCATGGCGACTGTTTTGGGACCGGGGGCCATGTATCGGGTCGGCACCTGTATCTAACCCCATGTCGGCGGGACGGATTCCCCCTGCCGGGGGTTCAGGCCGGGTCCCCGCTGCCGCGCAGGTCGAGCGCCCGCGCACAGGCCTCCACGACCTCCGGGTCGCGGGAGGTGGCCCAGGTGTAGGGCATGTCGCCGTCGGCGCCACCGGGCACGCCGTCCGTCGCGACGAAGACCACGGGGTGCTCGACCGACGGCACGACCAGCGCCCACTGGTCCACCAGCGGGTCGTCGTCGTCCAGGGCGACGCCCCGGACGCCCGACCCCAGCCAGGCCTGCAAGGAGCGGGCGTAGAGGCGCACCTCCACGCCGCGGGCGCCCAGCGCCTCGTAGCTCGCCCGCGTCCTGGGCGTCACGAAGCGCGCGTCCTGGAACGTCGCCCCCACCGCGACAGGCGGGTCGAGCAGCGCTTCGCGCTCCAGGCCCCGGGTCACCGCGATCAGGCCGGGCTTGCGCGCCGTGCGGACCCGCTCGACGGCACTGACGATCTCGTACGGGGTGCTGCGGGTCGTGAGCGTCACCGTGCTCCTCACCGGTCTCGTGGCTGCTCGTGCAGCCGGCGGGAGCGACGGGTCAGCGACTCCAGCGCAGGAACCACTACCCCGCCGCTGCCGACGCGCACCTGCTCCAGGCCTACTCGCCCGCGGGCTGTGACGCCGCCTCGCCGGCCGGTCCGTCCGGCAGCCGGAGCTGACCGGCAGCTCCGGCGTCTGCCGGGGCGGGCGAGCCGGACGGGGCGGCCGGTGCGTCCGAGGCAGAACCGGCCGGAGCCGACGAGTACGCCGCCTCTGAAGGGCTGCCGGCCCCGGTGCCCGGCACCGCCGCAGCACCCTCGGCCGAGGGGGCCGAGGTCGGCGCGCTCTGCTGCGTCGGGGCGCTGTCCTGAGCGACGCCGCCGGACTGCACCGGGGCGCTGTCCTGCGACGAACCGCTGTCCTGTACGGGTGCGCTGTCCTGCACGGGTGCGCTGTCCTGTACGGGTGCGCTGTCCTGTACTGGTGCGCTGTCCTGCGCCGGGCCGCTGTCCTGGGCCGGTGCGCTGCTCGGTGCCGGCGCGCCGTCCGACGCGCCCGGCCCCTGCGCGGGCTGCGTCGTCGCGCTGCCCGGCCCGGCCGGACCCGCAGTGCCCTCGGGGCCAGCCTGCGCACCGTCGGCATCCACCCGGTCGCCACCGGCCCGCTCGCCGCGGCCCCTGCCGCGCCGCTTGCCCGTGCGGCCCGGCTCCCCGGGACGCTCGCCGCGGTCCGGACGCTCGCCGCGCTCGCCGCGCTCGCCGCGCTCCGGACGCTCGCCGCGCTCGTGCCGGTCCTGGCGCTCCCCGCGGGGCTGCGAGCCGTCCGGCCGGGGCTGACCGCTCATGTCCATGGCGCCCGCGAGCGTGTACTCGTGGACGAGCAGCTCCAGGCCGGGCTGGTCCTCGACCGGTGCGGTCGCGGCCTTCGCCTCGGCCAGCGAGCGCAGCTGGGCCAGCCGGGCCCGCCGCCGCCCGGGCACGTCGGTGGGGTAGCTGAGCAGCACGGCGTGGGCGGCGCAGCAGGCGGTGCCCAGCACGGCGGTCACGGCCTCGCGCGTGAGGGCGAGGTCGGTGATGCAGGGCGCGCAGTACGTGGTCATGGCGGCACACGGTACGTCCTCGCGGGGACGTGCACCCGCTCCCCCGTGACTCGAGAGCGCAGCGCACTCAGGAGCGCAGCGCACTCAGGAGCGCAGCAACACCAGCAGGGCCGCCACGGCCAGGGGCGGCACCACGGCGAGGTCCCCGAGCGTCAGCCCGTGGCCCTGGACGAGGCGCCAC
>Ga0210040_10003790_pt1 | contig 20199 bp, 20 predicted proteins | sample CryGeyCG12114_NA_FD_185462 | JGI IMG/M metagenome (GOLD analysis project Ga0210040, IMG submission 185462) | Groundwater microbial communities from aquifer - Crystal Geyser CG19_WC_8/21/14_NA (SPAdes) (version 2) | ecosystem: Environmental > Aquatic > Deep subsurface > Groundwater | place: USA... | reverse complement strand
GAGGCGGACTTCACGAACTCGCCCTGCTCCTTGAGCGTGGCGAGCACGGTCTTGCTGTCGACACCGAACTCCTTGGCGAGTTCGTGTACGCGGGCTTTGCCTGGCACGGGTCTCCTCTTTGTGAGGCCGGCGGCTTGCCCGCTCGACCTCGTCGTTAGTGGCGCATGGTCATCGTGAGAACTTCACGGCTGAGTCATCCGACGCTTGTCCTGTCGACATGCGGACCGGCCTGGTGCCGGTCCGACGTGGAACTGCTGATGAGGTCGAGTGCGGCGGTGCCGCGCTCACTCGCCCGTCCGGGCCCCCGGTCCGGCGGCCTCCGAGGAGGCGCCGAGGACGTGGTCCCGGAGCGGACCGGCCTCCAGCGGGCTGCCCCCGGGGAGGCGCAGCGCGCGGGTGAAGGCCCGGCGTCGCTCCGCTGCGCCCAGGCACTCCGGAGTGGGGTGCACCGACGCCCCCCTTCCGGGGAGCCGCCGTCGCGGGTCCGGGACCAGGGCCCCGGCTGTCGCGACGACACGCAGCAGATCGGTGACCGGAGCGCGTCGCCGGCAGCCCACACAGGTGCGCTCCGGGATCGACGTTTCGGCCACCCTGCACTCTAGCGCGTCGTGGGTCCCCGGTGTTCCACGCGTCGGGGCGGAGGCCGCTGGGCGCTCGGAGGTCCCCCGGCCGAGGCAGCCGGCGCCCCGGATCGGAGCGGGGCCCGCCCCACACCCGGGGAGGGCGCGGCGGCGGCGTCGTCGCCCTGGGCGTCGCTGCGGATGTCGATCCGGCAGCCGGTCAGCCGGGCGGCGAGGCGGGCGTTCTGGCCCTCCTTGCCGATGGCGAGCGACAGCTGGTAGTCCGGGACGACGACGCGCACCGCCTTGGCCTGGGCGTCGACGATCCGGGATTCGGAGACGCGGGCCGGGCTGAGCGCCTGGGCGACGTAGGTGGCCGGGTCGTCGGACCAGTCGACGATGTCGATCTTCTCACCGTCCAGCTCGCTCATGACGTTGCGCACCCGCTGGCCCATCGGGCCGATGCAGGCGCCCTTGGCGTTGAGCCCCGGCACCTTGGTGCGGACGGCGATCTTCGAGCGGGCGCCGGCCTCGCGGGCCACCGCCACGATCTCGACGCTGCCGTCGGCGACCTCGGGCACCTCCAGGGCGAACAGCTTGCGCACCAGGTGCGGGTGGGTGCGCGAGACGGTCACCTGCGGCCCGCGGAACGTGCGGGCCACCGAGACCACGTAGGCCTTGAGCCGGCTGCCGTGGGTGTAGTCCTCGCCCGGCACCTGCTCGGTGGGGGGCAGGACGGCCTCGACCTTCCCGATGTCGATCAGCACGGTGCCCTGCACGTTGCGGCGGTCGTGCGCCTGCACGATGCCGCTGACGATGTCGCCCTCCTTGCCGGCGTACTCGCCGAAGGTCTGCTCGTGCTCGGCGTCGCGCAGCCGCTGCACGATGACCTGCTTGGCGGTGCTGGCCGCGATCCGGCCGAAGTCGGTGGGGGTGTCGTCCCACTCCCGCACGACCTCGCCCTCGGGCCCCTTCTCCTGCGCCAGCACGGCGACCTCGCCGCTCTTGCGGTCCACGTGCACGCGGACGTGCTTGGCGGCGCCCTCGGCGTGCCGGTAGGCGGTGACCAGGGCGGTCTCGATCGCCTCGATCACCGTGTCGGCTGGAATGCCCTTCTCGCCCACGACCGCCTTGAGCGCGGTGACGTCGATGTTCACTGTGCTCCTCCTCGCGCCTGCGGCGCGTCCCCGGACGCGACGTCGTCGCCGTGCTCCGGGTCGTCCATCACGTCGTCGTCGGTCAGTTCGTCCAGCAGGTCGTCCCCGGCCAGGTCGTCCTCGGCGAGGTCATCACCCGTCGCGTCGTCCCCGGCCTGCCCGCCCCGGGCGAACTCGACCTGCACGCGTCCGTCGCCGAGCTCGGTCCAGGGAACGGAGCGCGGCGTGGGCGCGCGCTTCTTCGCGCCCGGCTTGCCCTGCGCCTCGACCGCGAGCGTCACGCCCCCGTCGTCCACGGCGGTGATGCGGCCGGTGACCTGCTCGGTGGCGCCGGCGGGGCCCACGGCCACCGCGACCAGGCGCCCGGTGTTGCGCCGCCAGTGCCGCTGGTCGGTGAGCGGCCGGTCCACGCCGGGGCTGGTGACCTCCAGGACGTAGGGCGTGCGCCCCATCCCGTCGTCGTTGGTGTCGAGGACCTCGGACACCGCGCGGCTCACCTCGGCGATGTCGTCGAGGGTGACCCCGGCGTCGCAGTCGACGACGACCCGGACGACGCTGCGCCGGCCGGCCGGGGTCACCACGAGCTCCTCCAGGTCGTACCCGGCGCCCTCGACGACCGGCGCGATCCATCCGGCGAGCCGGGCGGTGGCGGGGTCGGTGCGGGGGGTGCCACGAGAGGCTGACACGGCTACCTCCTCCAGGCTCGGGCGGCCGCACGGTGCGGAGCGCGTTCCCCGGGCCACCCCCGGCACGGCCGAAGGGATTCCGAGGGGAAGAGGCCAGGTTACCGCCCGGCGAGGGGGCACGGGACCGGGCACCGACCGGGGCCGCCCGGCCGGACCGGTGGGACGCGGGAGGCGGGCGGGACGGCGCTGACCCGGGAGCCGACGCGGAGCGCGTCCGGTCCGCACGTGCCGACGCCGGTGGCCGGTGGCTGCCAGGATGGACACCGATGTCTCCCCTCCCCTCCCCCGCTCCGCGGGGGTTCTCCCGGCGCACGCTGCTGGCCGCCTCGGCCGCCGGGCTGGCGCTCGTCGCCGCCGGGTGCACCTCCTCCCCGCCCGACGAGCGCGAGCGGGTCACCGGGGAGCAGGCCGACCAGCTGCTGGGCCAGGTGGCCGTGCAGGAGACCCTCGTCGCCGCCTACACCGCTGCCGGGGCGGCGGATCCTGCGCTGGCCGGGGCTGTCGCTGACCTGGCCGCCCAGGCCGGCGAGCAGCTCGAGCGGCTCCGGGACGCGGCACCGGGCGCGACGCCCAGCCCGAGCTCCCCCGGCACCCCGCCGTCGCCGGCCGAGGCCCGCCCGTGGCTGCGGGCGCAGGTGGCGAGCGCGGCGACCTCGCACGCGACCGCCTGCGTCGACCAGTCCGGCGCGCGGGCGGCCCTGCTCGGCTCGATCTCCGCGGGTCTCCGCGGGCAGGACGGACGACTGGCATGACGGGAACCGACCATGGCTGACGAGGGCACCGACGAGGGCGCCGGCGACCTGGTCGCGGAGAACGACGCCCTCGGGCTCGCCCTGGCCGCGGAGCACGCTGCGGTGTGGGGCTACGGCGTCGTCGGAGCGGCCCTGGCGGCAGCGGACCGGGGCACGGCGACGGGCGCGGAGGCCGCCCACCGCGACGTCCGGGACTCGGTCGTCATGGTGCTCTCCCTGCGGTCGGTGGAGCCGGCCGACGCCGAGGGCGGGTACGCGCTGCCGTTCCCGGTGCTGTCACCCGTCGACGCCGCCGCGCTGGCCGTCGTCCTGGAGGACGGCACGGCCGCCGCCTGGGTGCGGGTGCTCGACCAGGCCGCCGAGCGCGGCACGCGCGGACTCGCGGTGGAGGCGCTCACCGGCGCCGAGGTGCGAGCGGCGGGCTGGCGCACCGCGGCCGGTCAGACCCCGGTCACCAAGGCCCTCCCCGGCCTCTGACGACCCCGTCCTCCGGACAGCACCGCGGCCGGGCACCGTCCCCGGCGGACGCGAGCCCGTCCGTCAGCCGAGGGCGCCGAGGAAGGCGTCGGTGACGGCGACCGCCGCGCTGCTGGACTGCCCACCCTCGACCAGGACGGCGAAGGCGATCGGCCCGCCCGCGCCACCGGTCCGGTAGCCGACGAACCAGCCGTGCGAGTCGGGCGGGGTGTTGGTACCGAACTCCGCCGTCCCGGTCTTGCCGTAGACCTCACCGCGGTCGGCCAGCGCGGTGGCGGTGCCGGCCAGGACCACCTGCCGCATCATCGGCCGGAGGGCGTCGAGCACCTGCTGCCCGGGGCCGGCCGGGGCCGGGCCGGACGGCTCCGCGCCGACGATCTCGACCGGTGCCGCAGGGGTGCCGCTGGCGATGCCGGCAACCACCAGGGCCATCTGGGCGGGGCTCACGAGCACCTGCCCCTGGCCGATCATGTTCGCGGCCTTCGTGGTGCCGGTGCTGTCGCCGGGCACGCTGCCGGAGGAGATGTCGACGGGCAGCTGCCAGTCGGTGCCCACCCCGTACGACGCCGCGGCCTCGGCCAGGGCGGGGTCGGGCAGCTCCAGGCCCTGCTGGATGAAGGTCGTGTTGCACGACCGGGCGAAGGCCTCGGTGAACGGCACGGTGCCCAGGTCGAACTGGTCCTGGTTCTCGAACTCGCGGCCCTCGACCACCGTCGTCCCCGGGCAGGCGACCGGGTCGGTGGCGTTCAGCGCACCGGTCGAGAGCAGCGCCGTGGCCGTGATGGCCTTCATGCTCGAGCCGGGCGGGAAGTTGCCGGAGAGCGCGTTGCCCGCGTCGGCGACCTCGTTGGAGGAGACGGCGAGGATCTCGCCGGTGCCGGGGCGCACCACCACGAGGTGGGTGGCCCGGGCCTCGCCGGCGACGGCGGCGTCGGCGGCGTTCTGGACGGCCGGGACCAGCGTCGTCTGCACCTGCTCGCCCGCCACCGGGTCGACGGCGGCGATCTCGCGGCCCTCGTCCCCGATGCTCTCGTCCAGGGCGGTGACGCGGACGGTGAAGCCGGCGGTGCCGGACAGCTGGTCCTGGAGGGCGCGCTGCAGACCCGAGGTGCCGAGCTGGTCGCCGGCGGCGTAACGGGCCTCGCCGTCCTCGGTCGTCTCCTCGAGGATCTCCGCCGTCGCCGCCCCCACCCGGCCCAGCACCGCCTCGGCGAAGCGTGGCGTGGGTGCCAGCAGCCGGGTGTCGGTCGGGAAGACCGCACCGGGCAGGTCGAACACCTGGGCGCGGATGGCCTCGAAGTCCGGCCGGCGCAGCGTGATGACGGGTACGAACTGGCCGGCCGGGGCCGCCTGGACGTCGGCGGTGATGTCCTCGGCGGGAACACCCGTGGCGGACGACAGCGCAGCGGCGAGCGCCGGCAGGTCGGTCACCTGCCCGGGGTCGACGCCCACGTTGACGACCTCGGTGGGGGCGAACAGCGCCGCGCCCGACGCGTCGGTGATCGCGGCGCGCTCGGGCAGGCTCCGGGCCAGCTCGAGGTGCTGGCCCTCGTCGAGCTCGGGGTGCACGAGGGTCGGCCCGGCGACGACCTGCCAGCCGTCGTCGCCCTGCTCCAGCTGCAGCGAGGCGTCGTAGGTCCAGTCCGGTGCGGCGGCCAGGTCCCAGGTCGCGGTCCAGTCGGCGGTGGCCGAGCCGTCCTCGACGGTGACCTCGCCCAGCTCGGCCGACAGCTCCGCGTCGGGGAGGTCGGACATGGTCTGCTCGAGCAGCGCGGTGACGGCATCGGGGTCGTCGGTAGCCGCGGCCGCGCCGTCGGCGTCACCGCCGGCCCAGTCGTCGAGGAACGCCTGCGCGGTCTCCCGCACCTCGTCCTCGCCGCCGCCGGAGCAGGCGGCCAGGACGGGCCCGGCGAGCAGGAGCGAGGTCAGCAGGACCGGACCGGATCGGGCGCGCACGTCAGAAGACTCTCAGACGGCCCCGACGGTGCTAGAAGAGCACGCTGGAGAACTGGCCGACCTCGCGGAGACCGACCCGTTGATAGGCGGAGCGGGCGGCGGTGTTGAAGTCGTTCACGTACAGGCTGACCACGGGGGCGACGGTCGACCGGGCGTAGTCGACGATCGCGGCGGTACCGGCCGCGCCGATGCCCGTCCCGCGTCGCTCGGGCGCGACCCACACGCCCTGCACCTGGCACGCGGCCCGGCTCACCGCGCCGATCTCGGCCTTGAACACCACCTGCCCGTCCTCGATCCAGGCCAGGGACCGGCCGGCTCGCACCAGCTCGGCCAGCCGGGCGCGGTAGCCCGCCCCGCCGTCGATGCGCAGCGGGCTGACCCCGATCTCCTCGGTGAACATCGCGACGGCGGCGGGCAGGAGGGTGTCCAGCTCGTCGGTCCGCACCGGGCGGACGCGCGTCTCGGGGGCGACCGCCGGCGGGCCGTCGATCGCCATCAACGGCTGCCGGGCCCGGTGGTCGCGGGCCGGCCCCCAGTGCGGCGCCAGCAGGTCCCACAGCGGCGCCACGGACGCGGCGGGACCGACGATGGTGCTGCAGCGGCGCCCGGCCCGGCGGGCGAGCTCGGCGAAGGCGGCCGCGGCCGCGCGCTCCGCACCGGGGACGGCGAACGGGATCAGGTTCGCGCCGGCGAGGCAGACCGCCTCCAGCGAGCGGCCCGAGCCGAAGCCCCACAGCGGCGCCCCCACCGCCAGCGGTGCGGTGCCGGTGAGCTCCACCCGGCCGGCCAGCACGCAGGCCGCGACGGGGTCGGTGGCCAGCAGCCGGTGGACGGCGGACTCGTCACCCTCGTCGAGGACGCGGGCGGTGGGTGATCGGAGCACGGGCAGGTGGCGGGTGCGGGCCGGTCAGCTGACGGAGACGACGGGCGGGCCGGAGGGCACGCCTGCGTCGGTCTGCTGCTCCGCGATGCGCATGGCCTCCTCGATGAGCGTCTCGACGATCATCGACTCCGGCACGGTCTTGACGACCTCGCCCTTCACGAAGATCTGCCCCTTGCCGTTGCCCGACGCCACCCCGAGGTCGGCCTCACGGGCCTCGCCCGGGCCGTTGACGACGCACCCCATGACGGCGACGCGCAGCGGCACCTCCATGCCCTCGAGCCCGGCGGTGACCTCGTTCGCGAGCGTGTAGACGTCGACCTGCGCGCGCCCGCACGAGGGGCAGCTGACGATCTCGAGGCCGCGCTGCTTGAGGTTCAGCGATTCGAGGATCTGGTTGCCGACCTTCACCTCCTCGGCCGGCGGGGCCGACAGCGAGACGCGGATGGTGTCGCCGATGCCCTGGGACAGCAGCGCGCCGAAGGCGACGGCGGACTTGATCGTGCCCTGGAAGGCGGGGCCGGCCTCGGTGACGCCGAGGTGCAAGGGGTAGTCGCACTGCGCGGCGAGCAACTCGTAGGCGCGGACCATGACGACCGGGTCGTTGTGCTTGACCGAGATCTTGATGTCGCGGAAGTCGTGCTCCTCGAACAGCGAGCACTCCCAGAGCGCCGACTCGACCAGCGCCTCGGGTGTGGCCTTGCCGTACTTGGCGAGCAGGCGCTTGTCCAGGGAGCCGGCGTTCACCCCGATGCGGATCGGCGTCCCCGCGTCCTTGGCCGCCCGGGCGATCTCCCCGACCTTGTCGTCGAACTTCTTGATGTTGCCGGGGTTCACGCGGACCGCCGCGCAGCCGGCGTCGATCGCGGCGAACACGTAGCGCGGCTGGAAGTGGATGTCGGCGATGACCGGGATCTGCGACTTCGCAGCGATCGTCGCCAGCGCCTCGGCGTCGTCGGTGTCGGGCACCGCGACCCGCACGATCTGGCAGCCCGAGGCGGTCAGCTCGGCGATCTGCTGGAGCGTGGCGTTGATGTCGGCGGTCTTGGTCGTGCACATCGACTGCACGCTGACCGGGGAGTCGCTGCCGACGCCGACGCCGCCCACGTCGAGCTGGCGGGTCTTCCGCCGTGGGGCGAGGACGGGCGGAGGTGCAGCGGGCATGCCGAGACCGACGGGGATGGCCATGCCGTCCAGTATCCACCGGCCTGCCACCGGACGAGGAGCGCGCGGGAGGGATCTCAGGCGGTGTAGGTCCCGGCCTCGGCGACCAGGGCCTCGAGGACGACCTCCACCGACCGGCGGGCGGCCCGGTCGGGGCGCATCAGCGCCTCGACCACCCGGCCCGCACGCAGGTCGGCCAGCGGCACGAGCGCCAGCCGGCCCTCGGCCCGGTCGCGGGTCGTGTGGCGCGGCAGCAGCGCGATGCCGTGCCCGCGGGCGACCAGCTTCTCGGTCAGCGGCAGGTGGGTGGTCCGGCGCACGATGCGCACCGGCGACCGCGCCTGGGCCGCCAGCGCCGTCAGCACCCGGTCGATGGGGTACTCGGCCGGCGGGACGATCCAGTCCTCGTCGATCACGTCCGCCGGGGTGACGCGGTCCCGCCCGGCGAGCGGGTGGTCCAGCGGCAGCGCGACGTCGAGCGGCTCGCGGAGCAGCAGGCGGACCTCGAGGCCGTCGCGCGGCGGTGGCACGACGTCGTCGGAGCGGTGGGCGACGACGACGTCGTAGTCGGCGGTGAGGCCGGCGAAGTCGTCCTGCAGCACGTCCTCGTCGAAGGTCTCCAGGACGACGTCGGGGTGCTGCGCCATGCGGTCGAGGAGACCGGGGACGAGCAGCTCGCCGGCCGAGTGGAAGGTCGCCAGCCGGACGGTGCCGCCGACGCCGCCGCGGTAGCGCTGCCAGTCGGCCTCCGCGGTGGCCAGCGCGGTGGAGACGCTCGCCGCGATGCCGGCCAGCGCCCGGCCGGCGTCGGTCAGCCGCACGCCCCGCCCCGCCCGCTCGACCAGGACGACGCCGAGCCGCCGCTGCAGCACCTTGAGCTGCTGGGAGACCGCCGACGGCGAGAGCAGCGTGGCCCGCGCCACCGCGGTCACCGATCCGTGCTCGGCCAGCTCGCGGAGGACGGCGAGGTGCGCGACGTCCACCCGTCCCCACAACGCGTCCTCGACCATGAAGCGACGCTACATGGTCGGTGCACCGGTTTGCGCTTGTCCTTCACCCTGACCGGCCCGACGCTCGACGGCGTGCCTCTCCGCGACCGACTGCTCGCCTGCCTCGTCGCCGTCTGCTGGGGCGTGAACTTCCCCGCCACTGCACTGGCGCTGGAGCACTTCCCGCCGCTGTTCATGGTCGCGCTGCGGTTCGCGCTGGTGGCCCTGCCCGCCCTGCTGTTCGTGCCCCGACCGCCGGTGCCGGTGCGCTGGCTGGTCGGAGTCGGCCTGGGCATCGGGCTCCTGCAGTTCGCCTTCCTCTACCTCGGCATGGCCGCCGGGATGCCCAGCGGCCTGGCCTCGCTCGTGCTCCAGGCCTCGGCTCCGTTCACCGTGCTGCTCGCCGGCGTCTGGCTGCACGAGAGGCTGTCGGCCCGGCAGCTGGCCGGCGTGGCCGTGGCCGTCGCGGGGCTGGCGGTCATCGCCGTCCACCGTTCGCAGACCGCGGCGTGGCTGCCCGTCGTCCTCACCCTGTGCGGAGCGCTGGGCTGGTCGATCGGCAACGTCTGCAGCCGGCGGGCGTCGGCGCCCAACGGTCTGCACCTCACGCTGTGGTCGGCGGTCGTGCCGCCCGTGCCGATGCTGGCGCTGGCGCTGCTGGTCGAGGGCCCCGACCGGATCGGCCGGTCCCTGGCCGGCGTCGCCACCGCCGAGGCGCTGCCGGCGGTCCTGGGGCTGCTGTACGTGGTCGTCGTCGCCACGCTCGTCGGCTACGGGCTGTGGAACTCGCTGCTGTCCCGGCACCCCTCGAACGTGGTGGCGCCGTTCTCGATGCTCGTGCCCGTGGTGGGGGTGCTCGCCTCGTGGCTGGCCTTCGGCGAGGTGCTGGACCCCGTGGAGCTGGCCGCCGGGGTCCTCGTGGTCGCCGGTGTGCTGATCGGCTCCCGGCCGGCTCAGCCGGCGAGGGTGATCGGGTTGACGATGTCGGCGATGAACAGCAGCGCCGACAGCACCAGGAAGAGCCCGGCGACGACGTAGGCCACGGGCATGAGCCGGGCGATGTCGAAGGGTCCGGGGTCCGGCCGCCCGCGCAGCCGGGCGACGCTGGCACGGGCCTTCTCGTACAGGGCACCGGCGACGTGACCGCCGTCCAGCGGGTAGATCGGCAGCAGGTTGAACAGGAACAGCACCAGGTTCATCCCGGCGAGCAGCTGGAAGAACGTGCTGATCTTCTCGGTCGTGGTGATCCGGTCCAGCGCGAAGACCTCGCCGGAGATCCGGCCGACGCCGACGACGCCGATCGGCCCCTGCGGGTCGCGCTCCTCCCCCAGGAACGCGGCCCGGAAGAGCGCCGGGACGCGCTGCGGGATCTCCGCCAGCCGGTCGACCGCACGGACGGCGTAGTCGCCGATGAAGCCGGGCACCGCGGTGACCGGCTGCTGCACGTACGTCTGCGCGGCCTGGACCCCCACGTAGCCGACCGTGCGGGTGCCGTCGGCCTCGCCGTCACCGTCGTCGTCGACCCGGACGGTGTTCGCGATCGGGGTGACGGTCAGGTCGAGCTGCCGCGTAGCGCCGTCCTCCTCGCGCTCGACGGTGAGGACGACGGGGGTGTCGATGCTCTCCCGGATCGCGTCCTGGACCTGGCCCCACCCGGTCGCCTCGTCGTCCTGACCGGTGTCGGCCACCTGGGACACCGCCCGGCCGTCGACGGCGACGATCGTGTCGCCGGCCTCGATCCCGGCGGCGGCGGCCGGTGAGGGCGGCGCGTCGTCGGAGCAGGTGCGGACCTCGGCGTCGGCCGGCAGCACGCACTCGGGGAGCGAGCTGATCGTGGTCGTCGCCCCGGGGATGCCGAAGGCGGTGAGCACGATGGTGAAGAACAGGACGGCCAGGACCAGGTTGTGCAAGGGACCCGCGGCCATGACGACGATCCGCTGCCACCAGGGCTTCTTGTAGAAGACGCGGTCGCCGTCGGTGGGCAGCACGTCGTCCAGGGCCTGGCCGCGCACCTCGGCGATGAAACTGCGCATGCGGGTGGCGCGCTTGCTCTCGCCCTCCTCGGCCGGCGGGATCATGCCGACGATGCGGATGAAGCCACCGAGCGGGATGCCCTTGATGCCGAACTCGGTCTCCCCGTAGCGGCGGGAGAAGACCGTCGGCCCGAAACCGACGAAGAACTGCGGTACGCGCATGCCGAACTTCCGCGCCCAGAAGAAGTGCCCGAACTCGTGGAAACCGATGCTGAACATCAGGCCCACGGCGAAGGCCACGATCCCGAGGATCGTCAGCAGCAACCCGCTCAGCTCAGCCCCTCCATCACGGTCCCTGGCCGATGAGTCCCCGGGCGTGCTCCCGGGCCCACTTCTCCGCGGCCAGGACGTCCTCGACGCGCGTGGGGACGCCGAGGTCCGGCGCCTCGTCGAGGGTACGCGCGACGAGCTGGACGATCCCTGGGAAGGACAGCCGACCCGCCGTGAACGCTGCGACCGCCTCCTCGTTGGACGCGTTGTAGATCGCCGGGGCCACGCCCCCGGCCTCGCCGGCCGCCCGGGCCAGCCGCACCGCGGGGAACGCCACCTCGTCCAGCGGGGAGAACTCCCACGTGCTCGCCGCCGTCCAGTCCAGGGCGGGCTGGACCTCGGGCAGCCGGTCGGGCCAGGCCAGGCCCAGCGCGATGGGCAGCCGCATGTCCGGCGGGCTGGCCTGGGCGATGGTGGCGCCGTCGGCGAAGGTGACCATCGAGTGCACGATCGACTGCGGGTGCACCACCACGTCGATGTCGGCGTAGGGCACGCCGAAGAGCAGGTGCGCCTCGATGAGCTCGAGGCCCTTGTTGACCAGCGTCGCCGAGTTGATGGTGATGACCGGACCCATGTCCCAGGTCGGGTGGGCCATGGCCTGCTCGACGGAGACCTGCTCGAGGTCGGCGGCCGAGCGGCCCCGGAACGGCCCGCCGCTGGCGGTGAGCACCAGCCGGGCCACCTCGCTCGGCTGCCCGGCGCGCAGGCACTGCGCCAGGGCCGAGTGCTCCGAGTCGACGGGCACCAGCTGGCCGGGCGCCGCGGCGGCGAGGACGAGGTCGCCCCCGGCGATGAGCGACTCCTTGTTGGCCAGCGCCACGGTGCGGCCGGCCCGCAGAGCCGACAGGGTCGGCTCCAGGCCGATGGAGCCGGTGATGGCGTTGAGGACGACGTCGGCGGGGCGGGCGGCCAGCTCCTCCGCGGCGCGCGGCCCGGCGAGGATCTCCGGGAGCGAGTACTCGCCGCGGGACCACCCGCGCTTCGAGGCGGCGGCGTAGAAGGCCAGCTGCAGGTCCTGGGCGGCGGTGGCCCTGGCGACGGCGACCGTGCGCACGCCCAGGCTCAGCGCCTGCTCGGCGAGCCGGGCGACGTCGCCCCCGCCGGCCGCCAGCCCGGTGATCCGCAGCCGGTCGGGATTCTGCCTGGCGACCTCGACGGCCTGCCGGCCGACCGAGCCCGTCGAGCCGAGAACGGTCACCTCGCGCAGCGTCGTCACGGCTGCATCCTCCCCGACTCCCGCGGCACGCGGAGCTGGTGACCTCGCCGGGTGCCCGGCAGGGTGTCCTGACAGAATGCGGGACGAGACCGTGCGAACAGCACGAGCGCCAGCGAGGAGGACGACCGTGAGCGATGCACTGCACCGCAGCCGGATCGCGCAGGACAACCCGGCCACCGAGCGGGTCAACCAGCCCGGGCGCGAGGAGGGCGTGGTCCGCGCCGGCGCGCAGCCCGTCCAGCACGAGGAACCGGCCGACTGGGGCTGGCACGGGGAGACCGGCAAGGCCGGCCGCCGCGCCGCCTGGATCACCGTCCTGGTCGTGCTCAGCTACCTGATCGGCAACCACGAGGGCCGCGTCGAGGACATCTACGTCCTGGGCACCGCCGTCCTCCTGGTCACGGTCCTGGTGTGGGACATCGTGCGGCGCAGGAACGCCTGGCGCAGCCGCTGATCGGCCCCGTCCGGGGGCCCGCCCCGAGCTCGCGAGGGGTGGGGAGGACGGGGTCCTTCTTCAGCTCACCGAGACGCCGATCGCCGAGCCCACCAGGTAGGTGATCCCCGCGGCCGCCGCGCCGAAGATCAGCTGGCGGGCTCCGGCGTACCACCACGGGCGCGGGGTGAAGCGGGACGAGATCGCCCCGGCGGCCAGCAGCCCGATGCCACCGGCGACCAGCGCCGGCCACAGCACCGAGACCCCGGCCAGGAACGGCACCAGCGGGATCAGCGCGCCGATGCCGAAGGTCACGAACGACGACACCGCCGCGACCACGGGCGAGGGCCGGTCCTCCGGGTCCAGGCCGAGCTCGGCCACGACGTGCAGCCGCAGCGCCGTCTCCGGGTCGCGGGAGAGCTGGACGGCGACCTTGCGGGCCAGCCGGTCGTCCACGCCGCGCACCCGGAGCATCTCGACCAGCTCGTCGAGCTCGCCGGCCGGGTTGCGGGCGAGCTCGCGGCGCTCCTTCTCCACCTCGAGCTCGAGCTGCTCGTTCTGCGTCTGCACCGAGGTGTACTCACCGAGGGCCATGGAGATGGCGCCGGCGACCAGGCTGGCCACCCCGGCGAGCACGATCGCCCGCGGGGCCGCACCGCCGCCACCGACGCCGGCGACCAGCGCGGTGTTGGTGACCAGCCCGTCCATCGCCCCGAAGACGGCGGCCCGCAGCCAGCCACCGGAGACGTCGGCGTGCGTGTGCTCGTGCGCCTCGGCGTCCGGCCGGGCGCCGGCGGTCACTCGTCGCCCTCGGCGCCCAGCTCCATCGGCCGCTCGACGGACGGCATGGGGAGGGCCACGCTCGGCGGGCTCACGCTGTCGGCCGCGGCGAGCTGGCCGCAGGCGCCGTCGATGTCCTGGCCGCGGGTGTCGCGCACCGTCGTCGCCACCCCGGCGGCGCGCAACCGGGCCACGAACTCGCGCTGGGCCGGCAGCGGGCTGGCGTCCCACTTGCTCCCCGGGGTCGGGTTGAGCGGGATGAGGTTGACGTGCGCGAGCTTGCCGGCCAGGAGCCGGCCGAGGAGGTCGGCCCGGAAGGGCTGGTCGTTCACGTCGCGGATGAGGGCGTACTCGATGGAGTAGCGGCGGCCGGTCTTCCGCGCGTAGGCGTCGGCGGCGTCGACGACCTCGCCGACCTTCCAGCGGGTGTTGATCGGCACCAGGCTGTCGCGCAGCTCGTCGTCGGGGGCGTGCAGGCTGACCGCGAGGGTGACGTTGCGCCCCTCCTCGGTGAGCCGCCGGATCGCCGGCACCAGGCCCACCGTGGAGACGGTGACCGAGCGCTGGGACAGCCCCAGGCCGTGCGGAGCGGGGGTGAGCAGCGCGTCCAGCGTCTTGCGCACGCGGGCGTAGTTCGCCAGCGGCTCACCCATGCCCATGAAGACGACGTTGGACAGCCGGCCCGGACCGCCGTCGAGCTCACCGTTCGCCATGGCCGCCGCCGCGGCGACCGCCTGGCCGATGATCTCGGCGGCGGACAGGTTGCGGGTGAGCCCCTGCTGGCCGGTGGCGCAGAACGGGCAGGCCATGCCGCACCCGGCCTGGCTGGAGATGCAGACCGTGGCCCGGCCGGGGTAGCGCATGAGCACGCTCTCCACGAGCGCGCCGTCGTGCAGCCGCCACAGCGTCTTGCGGGTGCGCCCGTCGTCGGCCGTCTGGTGCCGGACGACGGTGAGCAGCCCGGGGAGCAGCGCCTCGGTGAGCGCCTCGCGGGTGTCGGCGGGCAGGTCGGTCATCTGCGCCGGGTCGGTCACCCCGCGGTAGAAGTGCCGGGCCAGCTGGTCGGCGCGGAACGCCGGGTGCCCGAGCTCGGCGACCGCCGTCCGGGCCTCCTCACGGGTGAGATCGGCGAGGTGGCGCGGGGGCATACCGCGCCGGGGGGCGTCGAAGACCAGGGGCAGGGCAGTCATGGCCTGCCCATCGTCCCACCCCGCGGGCCCGGCGACCGGGTCCGGAGACCGAACTCACCCCGCCGGCCGATCCCTGGCAGGGTGACCGGGCATGAGCCGGCTCGCGGACGTAGACCTGACCGCCTCCCTCGACAAGAAGGAGGCGAAGGACCAGCTCGCCGCTGCCCAGGAGCGGTTGACCCACCTGCGCCTGCTGCTGGGCGGCCAGATCGGCCCCGGCGGGCTGGGGCCACCGCTGCTGGTGCTGTTCGAGGGCTGGGACGCCTCCGGCAAGGGCGGGGCGATCCAGCGCCTGGTCGAGCCGCTGGACTCGCGGCACGTCCGCGTCGCGCAGTTCGCCGCACCGACCCACGACGAGAAGCGCCACCACTTCCTGTGGCGCTTCTGGCCGGTGCTGCCCGGCTGGGGAGGCATGGCCGTGCTCGACCGCACCTGGTACGGCCGGGTGCTCGTGGAGCGGGTCGAGGGCTTCGCCCCGGAGGACGCCTGGCGCCGGGCCTACGGGGAGATCGTCGACCTGGAGACGACGCTGGCCGCCGAGGGCACGGTGCTGGTGAAGTTCTGGATGCACGTCTCGCCCGAGGAGCAGCTGCGCCGCTTCGAGTCGCGGCAGGCCGACCCCTACAAGGCGTGGAAGCTCACCCCCGACGACTGGCGCAACCGCGACAAGCGTGCCGAGTACGCCGACGCCGTCGAGGAGATGCTCGAGCGCACCGACTCCCCGGCCGGACGCTGGCACGTGGTCGCCGCCGAGGACAAGCGGTGGGCGCGGGTCGACGTCGTCCGCACCGTCTGCGCGGCCGTCGAGCAGGCGCTGACCGCCCGCGGCATCGACCCGGACCCGCCGCTGACCTGATGAGTTCCTCGGCGCGGCGGCGAGAGGTGCTCGACTCCTAGCCGATCGCGGCGTGCTGCCGCACCCAGGCGTGCATGGCGATGCCGGCGGCGACGCCGACGTTGATCGACCGGGTGGAACCGAACTGCGCGATGGACACGGTCAGATCGGCACCGGCGCGCGCCTCCTCGGTGAGCCCGGGCCCCTCCTGACCGAACAGCAGCAGGCAGCGCCGGGGCAGGTCGGCGGTCTCGATCGGCACCGCGCCGGGTGAGTTGTCGACGGCGACGACCGGGCGCTGTTCGCCGGCGGCGACGGCCAGCAGCGCGCCGATGTCGGCGTGGTGGCGCAGGTGCTGGTACCGGTCGGTGACCATCGCCCCGCGCCGGTTCCAGCGGCGCCGCCCGACGATGTGCACCTCCTCGGCCAGGAAGGCGTTGGCGGTGCGCACCACCGTGCCGATGTTGAGGTCGTGGCCGAAGTTCTCGATGGCCACCGAGAACCCGTGCCGGCGCCGGTCCAGGTCGGCGACGATCGCCTCGACGCTCCAGTAGCGGAACCGGTCGACGACGTTGCGCCGGTCGCCGCCGGCCAGCAGCTCGGGGTCGTAGCGCGGGTCCTCCGGCCAGGGGCCCTCCCAGGGGCCGACGCCGACGGTCGCCCCCCAGTCGGTGGGGCCGGGCAGCTCGTCCTCGCTCACGGGGGCAGGATCGCAGGGTGACAACAGGTACGTCTCGGCCGCGTCCCGGGTCCCGCCCTGAGCTCGCGAAGGGCGGGGAGGACGTGGTCCTCCATCTGATCGAGCCTGCCCTCTGGCGGGCGGCGCTGGACGACGGCGCGGTTCGCCCGCCGTCGCTGGAGCGGGTGGGCTTCGTGCACCTCTCCACCCCGGAGCAGGTGCACCTGCCGGCGACGGCGCTGTTCCCCGGCCGGCGCGACCTCGTGCTGCTCGTCGTCGACCCCGCCCGGTTGCCCGACCCCGTGCGCCTGGAGCCCGGCCGTCCCGAGGACCCGCCCGGGATGCTGTTCCCGCACCTCTACGGCCCGCTCCCGACCAGCGCCGTCGTCGCCGCCGTCCCGTACCGGCCGCCGGTGGAGCCTGTCCTCCCCGCGCCCGGCGACCGGCACGGCCGGGCGGTGGCGCTGTACACGTCGGTGCCGGTGCGCCGGGCCGTCGGCGTGGGCGACGTCCCCGGCGGTGTGGCGGTGCTCGACCCCGACGTCCCGGCGTCGCACGACAACAACCGTCTGGTGCTCAGCACCCCGGTCGACGCGGCGACCGTGGCCGCCGCCGCCGAGGAGGTCGCCGGCTCCGCGGGCTGGCCGCACCGGGCGGCGCTGCTCACCTGGCCGGGTGCCGGTCAGGTCGCGGCCGCGCTGGCGCGCCGTGGCTGGGAGGCCGAGGAGCTGGTGCTCATGGGCCGATCCCCCGCCGGGCCGCCGGTCGCCGCCCACGGCCGGGTGGACGTGGTCGCGCAGGCCGAGGTGCACGACCTCTGGGACCGGTCCTGGCGCCGCGACCTGGACGTGCCGCCGGACCGGCTCGACGCCGTGGTCGGGCAGCTCATCCGCCGGGAGCGGCTCAACGACCTCGTCGTCGCGGTGACCGATCTCGTGGTGCGGGAGGAGGGCCGGGTCGTCGCCGCCGCGCAACTGCGGGTCGACGGCGCCACGGCCGCTCTCGACTCCGTGATGACCGACCCGACGCACCGCGGACGTGGGCACGGCGACGCGCTGGTGACCCGGGCGCTCGAGCTCGCCGGCGCGGCCGGGTGCGATCTCGTGGTGCTGGAGGCGGTGGCCGACGACTGGCCGCGGCACTGGTACGCCCGCCGCGGCTTCGCCGACCTGGGGCGCACCTGGTCGCTCACCTCCGCCCCATGACGGAGCGGGGCCCTTCTTCAGACGGGGGCGAAGAGGGCGAGCAGCAGGTAGGCGACCGCCGCCGAGGGCAGCAGGGAGTCGAGGCGGTCCATGAGCCCGCCGTGACCGGGGAGCAGGTTCCCCATGTCCTTGATGCCGAGGTCGCGCTTGATGAGCGACTCGCCCAGGTCGCCGATGGTGGCCGAGACGGCGATCGCGACGCCGAACAGCGCGCCGCCCCACCACGGCTGGTGGAAGGTGAGCGTGAAGAGCGCGACGCCGACGGCCACGCAGGTCAGCACCGACCCGGCCATGCCCTCCCACGACTTCTTCGGGCTGATCGACGGCGCCATGGGATGCCGGCCGAAGAGCACGCCGGCCGCGTACCCACCGATGTCGCTGGCCGCCACGGTGGCGATGAAGGTCAGCACCCGCGCGACGCCGTCGTCGGGCACGACCAGCAGGACGGCGAACCCGGCGAGCAGGGGCACGTACAGCGCCACGAGGACGCCGCTGGCCGCGTCGTGGAGGTAGCCGGTCGGGCCGTCGCCGAGCCGCCACAGCAGGACCGCCAGCACCGTGACCAGGAAGCCGGTGACCAGGCCGGTGGGGCCGCGGCTCCAGGCCAGCACGAGCATCGCGACGGCGCCGACCAGCAGGGGCACCACCGGCGCCCGGAAGGACCCTGCCTGCAGGGCGCGGGTGAGCTCGACGACGCCGACGAGGATGGCCACGACGACCAGGCCGACGAAGGCCTCGCGTCGCACCACCAGCGAGCCGATGATCAGGGCGACCAGGCCCAGGCCCACGCCGATGGCGGCGCGCAGGTCGCGGCCGGCCCGGCCGTGGCCGCTGATCGGCTTCTCGGTCTCCGGCAGCAGGATCGCCGGATCGTCGGCCTCGGGCACGTGGGCCCCCACCGGCTCGCGCACCGCCGGCCCGGCCTCCGCCAGCTCCCCGGTGGGCAGGTCCGCCACCGCGTCGGGGACGGGCGGCACGACCGCGGGCGCCTCGACCGTCGCGTCGGGGACGCTCACCGGCGACCGGGGGGGCAGCGGCGGGAGCGGGGGCACCGCGCGCGACCGGCCGACCGGTCCGGAGTCGCCGACGGACCTGCCGGTCGCGGCGGAGCCGGCGGACGGGAACGGCGTCGAACCCGGGCGCAGGGAGCCCGGGCGGTCGGCGGGAGGAGGCGTCATGAGCTGCGAGCCGTCGTCGGAGGTCAGACCTCGAGCAGCTCGGTCTCCTTGTTCTTCATGGCGTCGTCCACGTGCGCCACGTGCTGCTCGGTGAGGCTGTCGAGCTCCTTCTCCGCGCGGCGGACGTCGTCCTCGCCGGCCTCGCCGTCCTTGTTGATGCGGTCGAGCTCGTCCTTGGCGCGGCGGCGGATGTTCCGGATGGCGACCTTGGCGTCCTCGCCCTTGGACCGGGCCTGCTTGACCAGGTCGCGGCGACGCTCCTCGGTCAGCTGCGGGAACACCACGCGCAGGATCTGGCCGTCGTTGGTGGGGTTGACGCCCAGGTCGCTGTCCCGGATGGCCCGCTCGATGGCCGTCAGCTGGGTCGTGTCGTAGGGCTTGATGACGGCCATGCGCGCCTCGGGCACGGTGATGGAGGCCATCTGCGGCACCGGCGTGTAGGCGCCGTAGTAGTCGACCATGATCTTGTTGAACATGGAGGGCGCGGCCCGGCCGGTGCGGACCGAACCGAGGTCCTCGCGGGCGACCGACAGAGCCTTGTCCATCCGCTCCTCGGCATCGAGCAGGGTGTCGTCGATCACGGGTTGTCCCTCCTGCGGCGGCCGGACCGCGGCCGCCGTCGTCCTCGTCTGTGCTGGTCGATGCGTGCCGGCGTCAGGCCGGCTGGCTGATCAGCGTGCCGATCCTCTCACCTGCGGTCGCCCGGGCGATGTTGCCGTCGCGCAGCAGGTTGAACACCACGATGGGCATCCGGTTCTCCATGGACAGGCTGATCGCCGTCGCGTCCGCGACCTTGAGCTCGTCGGCCAGCACGGTCGCGTAGTCGAGCTCGTCGTACATGACGGCGTCGGGGTTGGTGCGCGGGTCGTCGTCGTAGACGCCGTCGACACCGTTCTTGGCCATCAGCAGCACCTGGCAGCCGATCTCCATCGCCCGCTGGGCGGCGACGGTGTCGGTCGAGAAGTACGGCATGCCCGCGCCGGCGCCGAAGATGACCAGCCGGCCCTTCTCCAGGTGCCGTACGGCCTTGCGCGGGATGTACGGCTCGGCGACCTGGCCCATCGTGATGGCCGTCTGCACCCGGGAATCCAGCCCCACCTGCTCGCAGAACGCCTGCAGGGCCAGTGCATTCATGACCGTGCCCAGCATGCCCATGTAGTCGGCGTGCCGACGGTCCATGCCTGCATGGGCGAGCTCGGCGCCGCGGAAGAAGTTGCCGCCCCCGACGACGACGGCGACCTGCGTGCCGCCGGCCACGACGTCGGCCAGCTGCTGGGCGATGCTGTGCACGATGCCGGAGTCGATGCCGACCTTCCCGCCGCCGAACGCCTCGCCCGAGAGCTTGAGCAGCACGCGCTGGTAGCCGGCGCCGTCGGCGGGCTGGAACGCGGTGGGCGCGGACAGTGGTGCGGTCGTCTCGGTCAACGCGTCATCCCTCGTTCGACATCAGTTGGTTGATCCTGCCGCACATGCGAACGGCTCCGCTCCCGGAGTGCAGGAGCGGAGCCGCCGCAACGTGCTGGAACGGCCGTCCTTCAGGGTCCCGTGCCGAGCGTGCGAGGCGCGGGGGGAAGGGCGGTCCTTCTGTTACTGCTGGCCGACCTCGAAGCGCGCGAAGCGCTCCACGGTCAGGCCGGCCTCGTCGACGATCTGCTTCACCGTGCGCTTGGGCTCGGTGATCGACGGCTGCTCGAGCAGGACGAAGTCCTTGTAGTAGGCGTTGACCCGACCCTCGACGATCTTGGTGATCGCCTGCTCG
>Ga0210040_10003788_pt1 | contig 20205 bp, 22 predicted proteins | sample CryGeyCG12114_NA_FD_185462 | JGI IMG/M metagenome (GOLD analysis project Ga0210040, IMG submission 185462) | Groundwater microbial communities from aquifer - Crystal Geyser CG19_WC_8/21/14_NA (SPAdes) (version 2) | ecosystem: Environmental > Aquatic > Deep subsurface > Groundwater | place: USA... | reverse complement strand
GAATCCAAATGTACTTCCTTGTAGTTAAACGCAAATTTCACTCCAAAATCATCTTTTATCCATTTTACCTTTTCTGCTGTACCAGCAAATGCCACAACTTTGCAACCTAATATAGGGACAATTTATATTTATATCTAATTAAATTTATCTAATTTATGTATGCAAAAACTGTTGTTCAAACTTGGTCCTTCATAAATTTTAAATCCAAATCAAAACTATTTACCCTTTAAAAGTGCGATTTGTGTCACCAAAGAACCCACTGCACCAGCAGCTGTACTAACGACCACAGTTTCGCCCTCTTTTGGTTCACAAACTTCCAAAAATCCAAAATATGCTGTCATTCTAATAAAAATGAACAAGCTGAAGAAATACTCCGAATTTTCAAAGCTAATTCTATCAAATTTTTTTGTAAAATTTACCCTGGCATTCCGCAAGCACCCAATGCATAACTGTCAGGCAAGCCTTGCAAGTCAGGCATGGGATAAACTCTCCCAGGGCCAAGGGTATCAGGATTGAGAATAGTTAGATCTAATGTTACAAAAACTTTGATTTGATGGAACTCAGATTTAAATATTGTTTTGGGCATATAAACAGTGTACCTCGCCATCCTGCATATGCTACTAATTTGCTGCCTTCTGGATATTGGGCATTTTTGCTTTTTAATACACTGCAATAGAAACATGAATAATTTACTAATTTAATTCCGTGAAAATGAGCTGAAAATTGCAAAGGACTGTTAATTTCAACTTTACGTAGCAACTTGAGATCCTGGCATAACGTTTCCTTCCGACAGTTGAGCTGCAAATGGTCGCATGTATGGATCCACACTGTAGCAAATGCCTTTAATCATGATTTCTAGAAAACAGCAAAATGTGTCCTTATGATTGAGTCATAGCAGTTAGAATTTAATACAGTAAAAAAAATAAGTGTGACGATGTCGATATTTACCTCCATCTTTCAATGACCCGGGATCCAATGTTTCAGTTATAAGTTGAAAATCGTCTACCGTAGGAGTTCCTCTCAAGTAATTTTTCATGACAAATTTTCGGGCCTCCATTTTTGTCCTAATTTATTTTAAGAACGTTTAAAAAAGAGATTTTGAGTATATTTTTAGTCACTGACTGATTGACTTCTAGCAAACCGGGGAGCCGGGATATTCATGAGTTATTGTGTTGCAGCTTTCGTGCATTCGTACATTAGCTTGACAACATGTGGTTCCTATAATAACACCCATTCGCTCTTTTTCTGTAGTCTGCAGTCTGCTTATGTGTGTATATATTCACGTCACGAGGCCATGACCTTGGTAAGTTATTGAGCGTATTCGCCCTATCTCCAGATATTGCTGAGGCTGGAACATACATTTTGCTGTTTTTGAATGCTCCAGCATTTGTATACCACAACATAGTTAATATTTTTATAGGAAGGATATGCAAAGATTTGTGCAGTACAATTTGGTTACTAATTGCATGCTTGATGCTCCCAACGTATAACTTCATTATTAGCCCTACTGGTAATGCGTTTTTATATTTAATTGGTGCATTGCGATCTGAAAATGTTAATCTGCAACAAAAATTGAGTTGATAATATTTATGTATACGAAATTTAATGCAGATAATTCGACAATTAGATAAACGAATTACGTACACGGTTTGCATTTGTGTAATATTGCAGTTGGAAATGTTTCAGCATCAACAAATTCTGTCACGCTCTCAGGATTGGCAATGAAGTAGTGTTTGCATTATGCTTGGATAACAGACCATGAAAAATGTTAGATTGGATGAAACAAATGAGTCAACTTAACATGTGAATTTACTCTCAGTCAAATAAAGTAAAACGACAATTCCAAAGTATGAGAGACATAAAAGCAACATAAGTATTAACTCATTTTATTTTAATTGCGCTTAAACTATGTTATCTAATTAATATAAAATAATTGATTGCATAAAAAAACATAGGAATTTGCAATAACGATATTTTTAAACAACCCCACCCTCACCCTCTAGCTTAATCCTCTAGCCAAATTACTCCGATTAAAATTTAAATAAAAATTGACCAATATATCAATATTGAATACATATTTTAATAATAATTCTACTTGTTTCTTCTCAAAGCGTTTCGTCGTAGTTAAGTGCACGCACGTCTTATAATGCTAAAATCTATTGCGTAAGCCCGCAGAAATGAGCTCAAACTATACTATAAAGCTGCTAATAGTTAAATTGTCGCTGTGTAAAAAGTGCGCATGAGATTAAAGTTGATTTAAATGACTAACTATAAGTTATACCATACACAATAAAATATATTCGTTCAAAATGAATGAATCAGGCATTTTCTTGAATAATGAGGAATGGTGTAGAATATCTCACAGTTCTTGAGTAACGGTAGCTCAATATAAACATGGTAAAAGACCATTTAACTGACATCACAGACCATACAGCAGCCAAATACAGACTGGTTTTGACAGGTAGCATTGCTAAAACAAAACAAAACAAAACAAAAACTATTGCTTTCAATAATTCTACAACAAACTAATTATTATGTCATTATGTCATATTATATTGATCGAAGACTTACGAATCGAATGGTAGGATGCGTACACGATATACCACAAACTAAATCCAAGCGCTATACAAAACGAAATGAATCCGATAGCAGCAAACGTAGTTAGTTGAACTGCTGAATACCAGCCTAAAATATGAGATGAAGAAGAGTATGTAGTATGTAATTTAATAAATGTAAAGTATGCAAGGGCCGCAAGGGAAGAAATTAGGGGTTATGGTAAAACACATCAAATTGTCTTCAGATGCTTAAAATTGATTTTTTAAACTTACCAGACAGTCGATTATTGCCCGACAGCAGTCTTAAATGCAAGCACATAGCAGCAAACATTGAGGAGATAAGACCCCAAACTCCAGCGTGGACATTGTGGTAGATAAATGTAAACAGGAAGAATATGGTTATACCAAAGTAAACTCCAAGGCTGGATGAAACACAAAAGAGCCAGTACCAACAGTTTTTGGTAGCCATCCTATTAGAAATAAAATATACAGTAATTCAATCTACAAAAAAAAGTGTTAAAAAATGTTAACTATGCGTTTTAAAATACATAATTGTCAATGTACATTCTCACACTCGGAGTTACAAAAGATAACATTTCGTTATTGTCTGTCTATACGTTGCGTACCTTTTTTTAGTCACTTAACAAATTCCCAAACCAGATCTGGAAACGCGAATCTAAATTCGTATTGCAAATCATCGACAGTGCGATAGATATAGAAACTACACAACTACAGTAAATTTGTGCACCTGTTTATAATATATGATGACAGAATTTTTCAGCAATTAATTGAAAAATTTTGGCGTAAAAATGAAAGTGTTCAAGGAAATACAACAAAAACAATAGATTTAAATAGCGCGCTTATTGCAAAACTCCCAATCACTTTTTGTGGAGCCAAATACGATTCATAGGAATTTAATAATTTTGCCATTTGCTATTTAATTTGCTCGCAGTTGATTAAAAAAGTCGCATTTTTAGGTTGAAAAACAACATACATATTTAATTCAACTACTTTGAAGTATGCCAGTTATATTAGCGTTCATGCTGGCTTAGTTGGCATGAACATATTGGTGCAAAATCAGCCTAAGCTGTCAACTAAAAATGTTAAAGCTCCTCAGACTCAGTATTTTGCTCCCCCATGTGTCAAGTCAAGGCGGATTTATTATTGTTCGTTTTCATAACTAGTAGCCTCCACAAGTTGTATTCGTCAACCATTATTATTTAAACAGCCCCATGCGGAGAACTTGCACTAGTACAAAATGAAACACAACATAGTTATTTACGGGTTTTAGAGTTTTTAAAAACTTTTCAGAATGAATTGGCTTAGAAGTAGTACAAATCAGCATCCGATGGATCGTAAAAAGCTGGAACCTGGCATGGCTTTCACATTATTGAAAGACCATTGGGCTCAAGCTGAGAGTGCAATGAACAGAGCAAAGGTTAGTTAGTTAGTTCGTTTGAATTTGAAATAGAACTAGGACCCCTCCCCACACTCATTATTTTGCGATCTATATTTAAATCTGCACGAGAAAAACTAATCATATGAAATTCTTTTTCAGACATGTGAAACTGCTTTAACTGTCATTTCACATTTTGATCAAATGCTGTCGTTTCTTCGATTGGCCGAGTCTGAAGAAGCTAAGCCCAACTTGTGTGAATCTTTTTGGCTGGAAAATCGATGCGCCAATGAAGTGATTTCGTGGCTCAATAGCCTTCGAAATGATGGTATGTATTCCTATTACTGAAGCTTTTGAAATCATGTTGATAGTAAAGGAAACAAGCTTATTCTAATATTCGTGTGATTTATTTACCGTACACAGGAATGGAACTATCCAATGAAGATGAAATCAAACTGGTACAATCGTTAAAAACGCTTTGTGAAGCCACGTCAAGTAACATTTCTCTGCTTGCAAGTCCTTCCAAAACCCCAGATGCAAACTGTACTGCTCCAGCCTGTTCAAATGATGTATATCCTTTATCTAGTCTTCTTTTGGAGTTTAGTGTGAGAAAAGATCAATATTTAGCGAACACTGCGAGGGACTCGTTCCTAATTTTGGTCCAATTAGCGTCTCAGCATCCAAATTTAGAACAAAAATTCACTGAAGAAACAGGATCAGGCCTGACTGTAAGTATTGAACAATCAACAAAACGCTAATATTTTAATTTATTTTTGAAAAGTAATTCACCATTTGATCTTGCAGAATGTGATTATCAGTGGACTTTCTGCATGTTTTGCTCAACTACCCACCTTCATCCATGCTTCAGCTAATGAGTTGTCTCCATTCATTTCGCAACTTAAATTCGTTGACTCCGTCACACATAATGCCCCCGCCTCTGTTAGTACTGCCATTGCAGATTGTTTTACCAATGCTTTCCTTGAAACGGTCATATTTCCTTCCATAACACAGGTTCGTGAAAAATATATGAATGCTTCATCATTCAAATCATGTTTATAAGCTTCTTCGAACGAAAACATGCGCCCATGATATACTAAATGAGAAACTTTGTCACCACTGGCAAATTAAACAGCTATACATCCATATTTGATTTGGTGACAAGTGGCACAGTCAATTTAAATAATTATTATAATAGCTTTGAATTGAAAAAATTGTAGGATGAGGAGGATAATCGTAACACGAAGAGTTCAAATTCAAATGAGCAGTATGTCACGGTCAGTCTTTTTCGTGAATATGTATTTTAATTCTAGCTTTACCAAGCACTATTTTTTTCATATTTATCCAAATAACTGTAAAGCCAAGTTGATTGCACCATAATACTAACAGACTTATCAGACTAAAACCAAGCATAAGCAGTAATAATATTGCATGCTGTTTTAACCAATGCCGAAATTGTACTATGCATATAACTACTGCTCTTTCTCAACGCTAGAAAATGCATGGCATGATAACTCTGAAAGCTGTATATCAAAGTATTACGAAGCTTTTTATTCATCTATTCAGATTAATCTGCACTATGTTGCACTCCAATTTCTTCAGAAATTCAGTTCATAAAAATTTTCATTTTGTTTCTTCTAGAGCTTGTATGAGGAAATTTCAGTGGTCACTACTTACTTACAAATCGTCTGTGAGAATATTACTCACCCGTCTTTAATTAAGAGCTTAATGGCATTCATTATCGACCAATTGGCTCCCATTTTAGTTCATCGTATGGGTCACTCCAGCATTTCGGTACATACTATATAATTTTGAGAGTTGTTGTTTGTGCCAAAAAAAAACTACATAAAGACTCGCAATGTATTAATCTTTGATATTTTTTAAAGGTTTCTGTATCAACCTTAAGTCTCCTAAATGTGTTACTTGAGTTTTACTGTGAAGACTTTTGGTATGAAGTTATCTTGAAATATCTGTTGCCACAAAATCACCTTATGGTGTCACAAAGAAAAACCCGTGTGCCAGAATTTGATTTTTACGGATCTTCGCTCCGATTTTTATCCTGGATTCCTAAGAATGTTGTCGACTGTATTAGTAAGTTTTTTAAATAAGCATTGAAAACTAGAGCATATTTCTGTACGGGTTTGCGTTTTTTATATTCCAGCCCCTGGAGCACTATCTGAACAATACGTTCAGTACATAAACAACGAATTATATCGCTGGCCTATCTGTGAGTATTCTTCTTCAGATACTCTTCCGTCCAAGTCGCATAGTCAAAGCCTTAATCCTATCTTCAAACAATGGAAATTTAAATACGATGGAACAGATGACCTTTGTGCCAAATTTGTGTCATCTGCTAAGTTCAAGCCACGTAAATCTTCTTCGAGTAACTGTGAATGTTCGACTGGTGAAAAAGCGGTCAAAAAAGTTGAATCCGCCTCTATTGAGTCCCAAAATAACGGTGAAAACAATTTTACGACTATACCCTTACAACAATCTGAAGATCAAAAGAGTAGTCTGGGATCCATAGACATTTCTAATGGAAGGGAAAACTTCAATAAATCCGCTAATGGGGATAATTTATGTGATCCTTTACAACAACTCTTAGTTTCCACACCTGAGCAACTCTCCAAATCTCCTTCATCTTTAGCTGGAGAAAGTGATGGATACTCTAGTATGAGCTACTTAGGAGTGCCAGAAAGCGCCAATTTGAATTCATTTGGTCCCTTCATGGATACTTTGTTTGAACAAATGAATAACTTTTTGCAACTTCATCCTGACATTATTCTCATGGTCACTGGACTTGTGTCAACCTTAGCCTCAAGTCGACTTCCTTTAATATCTTCATTGTTTCTGGACCCTTCAATGACGCTGCAACCATCGTATCATTCATTTTCTCTCACACTTAATCGCATTAGACAAGATCTGGATCGTTTTTTACGAGGAAATGAATCTCAAATTGAGAAAGTATGGTTAAATCTCAGTAAAGAAGCTGTTGCTGCACCCCAGAGCTCTCGAAGTTCAATAGTTCATTCAAAGTCAACAGCATTTGATACGAGTTATTCATCAGGTAGGAGAAACTCTCCCGGAGTTTTGACTGATAACTCATTTACAGAGAGTTTGAAGAGAAAAATTGGAGGGGGAGGATCCTTGACCAATGCTCTTCAGAATATGTTTGCTAGGAAGTCAAATTTTAATTCCTCGTATGGTTTGAGTCCAAGCAATTCTATGAGTCCAAATGAATCTTTTAATTATACAGAGGCCAATAATAGTAGTATTTTAAACAGGTGAGTCGAGTATAGAATTAAGTTGCCTATCTATTGGGCTGGGTTCTAAAACGTCGTATATTAAAGTAAACTTGCTTATGTATGTTATTTATTTAATGCAGAAATGTGGACAAATCATTTGGAATGGATAATCATCTTGATGCAGCCTACTTTTTGTGCACAAAAGCTGTTTACTTTTCTCATTGGATGCTAGAGTTAGGAGCAATAGCGCAACAAACTGGCTCAAGGAAAACTTGAGTTTTACGGGAGATATTTTAGACAAGGCATTTTATGGATTTTATGACTTTTATTCTTAATTTTATTGACAATTTTTTGTGCTATACTACAATCGATACGTGTATACCTCCAGCTTTATATTTTAATCTACTTACAGTGCATCATTTCCACATCTATTTTATTTTACATAGCAGTGATGATTGCGTCTTAAGTTTAGTAACAATTTCAAGTTTTATGGACTTCCAATCCTGGCTTCTTCAGAAGTAATATACACGGTCGTACTATGTTTTTAACCTGTTTGTCGCTATTCAAATGTTCATTATTTATAGGTTTATTTTACATAATGGGCTAGCTTTATTAACTGAAACTGCTATGCTTTCATTAGTGAGTGATATCTGATAATTTGGATTTATTGTTAATCCCAGTAACCTATTGAATTGTATTAACTGAATACGTATGTTTACGAGCAATAAGATCAAAAATCTGACCTATGAACTGAAGAAGTATTCAGTTTCACCCAAAATGTACAACCATTGTATACTCAACAAGGGAGTAGACATGTTTGATGATGGTCAAAAATAAAGGTAGAAACACGCGATATGCAAAAACTAAACTTGAATTATCTTAAATACATGGTCACTCCTTTTGACCGTAAATATAACTTCTCTAGAATTAAAAATGTTGTGCTTAAGAAATAACCGCCGACTAGGATCATAAACGCTGTAAAAACATCATTAGCTCCTAAAGCTTTTCCCGAGCTATCATTGCTATCCAGACACCTTCTAGTGTGTGTAAAATGATCCTTGATCCTCCATAGTATTCCTGGCTGCTTTATTCTCATGATCCTACAACATGGATGCAAAGAAGCTATTTATTTTTCTACAACAAAGTGTTTATATTTCTAATAGTTGTATTGAGTGTTACGCAGAGTTGAAGAGTTCTTCAAATGGAGATCTCTTTTGAATTGGAAACCCAGATGGTATGCCATGATTCAGTATTCTCAATTCCCTCAGCTTACACAACTCATCATCCCCTAGACTAGCCTTGAGATAGTCATAAAATCCATCCCTAGGTACCACAAACGCAAATGGTAGCCTTCGTAGTAGCTCATATCCATCCGCATTGCTCAAAAACTGTCGGTCCTCGCGTTTTGACATTTTTTCAAAAAGCTTTGTCATTATATCCACTGTGGTATTCTGCAGAAAAAGGGCAACAAAGCGTTACAACATTACGCTCCCTCAGTTCACTATATTATTCATCATGTGAGTGAGATGAGCACAGGTGTGCGTCCATTCTCAAATACTCGTGCTAAATCATTCATAGCTAACTATTGTGTGAAATTTTGTATAGAAGTTTGCTTTTAAGCCACCAACTAACTAAATTGAATGGATATTTTTTGCTTACCTTTTCAAGCAATGCTTGAAAGAAACCAGTTCGGACACCTATCTTCAAATTACTTTCCAACAAGGCGTTAGGATTCTGAATTGGGTCGATTTGAAGGGAAAGTGTTGACACAATTGCAGCAGAATAGCCTGCGTACGCTACAACTCCAGTAAACGAGCCTGATAAGAATATAGCTCGCAATGAAGCCGGGGCCGGGTGTTCGTCCCATCCTGTAAGTCGGATAGTTAGACGTTAAATTAGCTAAAGTCGCGTGAAAGAAAATTTCTCGCCATAATTCTACAGCTTTGCCAACTTTTGTATCCCATTTATTGTGTACAGTGTAGGAATGCGGATAATCTCATTATTTAGTTTTTTTGTTTGCCAAACCGAAATTCTAAGCCATAACAAGCACAAGACAAGTCCCGAGGGTAAATCTCAAAGTCAATCGATTTCCAACATGGTGGATTTTATGATGCTTTTAACTGAATAGCTACTTGCATAATAAAATTGTTAGTTTGCGTTTGCAGTTGTATGCAATGGATCTACCTGCAGTAGTGCAGTATAAAAATGTAATTGCCGTGTTGCATTCATTCAGCTTCCAAACGTGGATTGATCCAATTATTATGAATTTTGAAATACTGCTTTCTCATTGGTCGACACTAAAAACTAACATGGTCGTAGCGTCATTTTTTTTCTTCACCGCTCTATTGCTTGGTCTTAACGCCAAAATTCCTTACTTTGATGCTACAGGTAGTTGAATTTGCGAGTGGAGTGGGTATGTTAGTCGTCAAAATTATACAAGCTGCACCTATGCAATAGCTAAATTTTTTTGGATCATTGCTGTCATTCCATAAAATTTAAAGTTTTGAAAAGAAATGCTGGAAAAAACTACTCGAGCTAAAAATTTTATCTCTACCTTGTTGACAAGCAGTAGCCAAAGCCCAAATAAGTGAATCTTGTGTAAAGTCTGGTTCATTTGTAGTTCCATCATCCTTGGCTGGAGCTCCTGCATCCATATCGTACCTTCTCCGGATATGGGAAAACATTATCATGGTAAAAGCTAAAACAAACCATGTGGCAAATACAGCAGCCCACAAATCCGCCTTGAAAGGCTGGGCAAAAATATCCCGAATTGCGTTTAGACTAGGTGGATTGAAAAATGCTGTGACTCTGAAGAAGCGTTCATTATAAAAATCATTGCATAAAAGAATGACTAAATACAATGCAAGTAAGTATATTTTGAAAAATCCAATTCAACATTTAATTACACGTGGTGGTCAATAGGCATCAAAAAGCTGACCAAATTCGCTCGTCTGGGTTGAAACACTGTTGCAGCAATCCCGAGATCTGCGTTCCCAAGATTCACTTCCTGTATTGCCCCGGCCCAGGAATTATTTTCTGTGATGAACTTTCCCCAATCGTATGAAACTACTGGCTTCACACTAAATGTAGGTTGTATGGCAAAGTGAATTTAAAAAATATATATTGCTGCTTTTAAAATTAAATTTTGATTACTTCCTATTACGTAATATTAAGCATGAGGACGAATAAGTCAAGAAGTGCACTTGAGAATCCACCAGTAAATTCCCATTGTCCATTCGGCAAGTTTTTCATCAATATGTCTAGCGCATCGGAATGATCCTGTGTGCATTTAAACTTAACGATAGTCAAAAAACAGTTTAAAAAAACGTAAACTTGTAGTTTGTATAACTTACAACGCCAATCACTCGAACGGGCAAACCTTGCAAGTCTTCTCTGGTTCTCACAATGCCCCTACAGTCTTCGCATTGCATAAATGTAGTCCCTAGGTTCATCACTCGGCGAAATAAGGGAATGTTAGAGCCTATTTTGTAAACTTCATAAAATGAATAGGGATTTCCATTGATTGTTTGTGTTTCTGGATCGTGAAATGCAAAGAAAAGTTCAGAGTTTAAACTATAGCTGGTCACACTGTCTTGCAGCTCAGGGCTTGTCAATATCGTTGTAGGATTCACTGCTGCTGAAGTGTTTGATACAGGCCATAAGACAAGAATCCAAAATGCTTTTGATACTTTTTTGAAGTTTGCTGAAGTACTGATCTATCGATTGGGAAAAATCATGGAAATGCTTTTACTGACTAAGCTAAATTTTATGGATGGCACTTACCTCTCGTAGGGTTTGAAAAATATCCTCTGTTTTTGGTAAAGAGATTACTATCTTTAAAAAGAAGTTATTAAAATTTAAACTGCTCTCAGTATTCCAAGTTTCCATGATTTTCAAGTTTTCTCCAAAGCTGATTTGGAATTTTATCTCATTATCATTTTTGATCAGTTCTCCTAATGCGTGGACAATGTGAAATTAAACCAAATTATGAGTGCTTACAGAGATATTTTTTGAGCCTACTATTTTCAATTTACCTTCGGGATGATCCGAAATGAGGAATAAGTCAGAATGCGAAGTTATATTGTGAATTAAAGGTAAATATACGTCATCAATGGATTGGACCAAACTTATGGTTAGGAAATTAAAAGTCACAACTATTATCATCCACTTGATTAACTTCATTTTTTCCAGTAGCTCTCAAGTGCACACAATTGATATGAGTGCAAATTTCAGAATGCCCTGTGTGCTGAAAGAATCACACTGAATTTTCAGTGTAGAAGTCTTCAAACTAAATAGCATGGGTATCTTTTCGTTATTGGTACGGTTGCATATCCTACTTGCACTTGCAAGGTTTTTGCAAGTAAATTAGCAGTATTTTCCTGGGTACTGATTGATAGTACTGAATTGTATGAGTTGAGTTTCCATTCTCGTGAATAAAATATGATCGACATTGTAGGGAAAAGGAATACGGAATGTTCAAGTTTAACAAGCTCGCTTTCTTGGACTGAAGAAAAATAGCGTTTCTTTCTAAATATACCTTAACGTGTACAATTGAGATGAGAATAAGTAAACCTAGGAGAAAAAAATAATAACTAATAACTAACCCATTTTTATTGTAACATTAAAATTAACCAAACTTTTAACCACAGTTTTTCAGTCTTTGGCACATTGAGAAGCAAATAAAGATTCTGTTAACAAATGATAAATATTTAAAATTAAAAAAAGAAATATCTTGCAACTAGTATATCAGTATTTAATATCAGTTAAAAGTAGTCCATTATGCAATTGGAATTCCAATTTTTTTAGAAACACGTAAACCCTCTTCATTTAACTGTGAAGTTTACATACAAAAGTGTACAAAAGATCTTCCCATAACCATTTATTAACTTAGTTGTGAAAACTAAGTTTATTTGCATAATGATAACTGTTACGCAACCGCAGCGTGGGTCGGTTCTGTTCATTAACAATTTTGTTGAGCAGCTCATTGATTTACATAAGATCCTTGACATTTCCTTGGTATTTCTTGAAAAGAAAGACTGTTAAGATGTTTCTTGAAAATCTGTATGAAAAGTTTCCTTAGCATGAGCTTGTGCTTCGACTTCTCCCTTCAAAAGCATATTGCAGTGATTGCACCGCAATGCAAAATTTTTGACATCGGTAAACTGACGCGATGCTTTAGCCTCTCGTCCTAATTCTTTAGCTTGGTCAATAACCCAGCTGCTTTTGGTAGAAAATACAGTCTGAGCTGGGCCACCCTGTGTTTGAAATAAGTACACAAAATCTAATACATAATAACACATTTGATCCATTTTTTTAAAGAAAAGGCCTTACACTGAACGGTTCTAGATATAGTGGATCATAATGAATGCCATCATATAAAAGCATAATAGCATTGTCATAATTTTTGTCTTCTCCGAATCTTGACACACTCAAGGATTGAATGTCCACAACTATTATTTCTAAACGGTGGTGATCTGAGAGTATACATAGCTCAATCCCTCCTCCCCAAGAATTTTTGTTCAGAATCCATTTCACATAATCTGCATTACTTTTCCCCAAGATAGCAGAATTATATTTCTCTTTGTCACTGTCTACAGCAGTTGCGATTATGTTTCGTAAGTTAGTTGAGCTTTCTTCTCCAAATTGAGTAATTTGTCCTAAATCATCATAAAATTGTGTAAGTCATAAAACATATACGAAATGACTCAAAGCCCCACAGTTTTCAAAGTACCGTCATTAAGGCAGAATAATATTGAGTTGAAAAGACAGGAATTATCAGAAGGAACAACTTTTCTCATCAAAATTCCTTCAGGAGAATCATGAGTCGCAGCGTATGTAAAATTTTCAGTTTCAACTTCAACTGGAGTTACATTCTGTTCTTGTAGAGTGGAAGCAAATCCAGGGTTTACACCAGCAGGATCTAATTTAACGTGATTCTGCTCTCCTGTAAGCAAAATATGGTTAATTTCATTAAGCGAAAGAAAAACACAGCTATATACTTGAGTTGATTATCCACAGTGCTAAATCAAACCCACCAGGACCACTCTTATTATTTATGGAGGTGTCTAGATCCACAATTATTGTGTCTTGGTTGACAAGTCCTAAACATGCCACAACATTATCAATCGTGTAGTCCACTTTTTTGGGAGGAAACCCTTTCATAATGGATATTTTTTCCCATGGTACGTCCGTTAATGTTTCAAGTTTTTTCAAAAACCCTTCCATTGACTGCTGCGGGTCAACATCCCGTAAAACAGACTGTTGAGATTTCTTGCTTTTTACTCGCAACGCAAGTTTCGAGGGTGCATTGTTTGAAGACATGACAGTTGCTTGGTTCTTGTTTTCCTGAAGTCAATAATCTATGGGACAAGGCAAAATAATAATCAATAAAAATCTTCAACGGACGAACAAATCGAATCGAAGATGATATTATTTTGGATAAAATTCATTCTACTTACATCTGAAAGAAAATTTTGATCACTTTGGATTCGGTTGCCACTTCTTAAACTTAAATTAATGGGCAGCCACTTCCCTGTGAAGTTTTACCATTTTACCACCACTGCCACTAGAGAAAGTCAGAAGAATGAAAAACAATGACAAGTGCTGAAGTGAAAGATTATTTTTGAAACAAAATATTTGGCGGGATTTAACTTTCCCCTTGTTGCGTATATTCTGTTCTCTGTTCTGTTATCTGTGTGTTGTAGTAAGCTTTCTCCCATCATCAACAGACAAAACCAGTTTTAAAAGTTATACAATTTATATTTGATACAAGTCAGACTTTGAACCATTTAGTAGAGGACAAATAGTGCGCGAAGGATGTAAGTTAGCTTGACGATAGATAAACTCTGGTCATTAGGCTTGGAGGCTCGTATCTAAAGAAATTAATGTGAGTCAGTCTTACAGTCCGTGCACTAATAAAATTCTGGAATGAGTCACGAACACTTTGACTTTAGCTCTATAAAAGGTACTTTTTTTGTAGATGGAAGATTTAATTCATTGGATTATGCATATGAAATAAGATGTAACATCAAACGTCAAATTAGACGTGCTCTTGTATTAGAAGCAACTTTTAGCGTTTCGTTCGAGCGCATTAGGTGAGTAGTAATTAACTGTGTGTAGTGCTATACGATGTATATTTAATTTATATATATATAAGTATATAGAATAGCTTTGTTGAGCGTGATTGACCCTTGCTGGAGTATTTTTATCCTGCTTTATACTTTCAGTTACTTTCAGCTGATCCACTGGAATGAAAAATTGTGCAATATAATTGGCAGTACTTTGAAGGCTAATCAATGGAATTAATCCGGAAGACAAACACGTTCCAAATAGTGGTTCAATGTACTATCTTGTGGATCATAGTATCCTTTGCGACTTCTGGAAGCCATGGCTATTCCATTAACGAAGCCATATTACCAGACATAAATGCTACTGCTGGGGAAGTGAATAAAACATACCACAGGAGTATCAGTAGCTCTATTGAATATGTGTTCCAGTATTCGTTGAATATGTCAAGCATGGTTCCTGCTTATGTACGTCTCTTAATCAATCATTGTTTTTGTAATGTTTTTTCTTGAATCTTTTCATTTCCTGGTAGATTGAAATTATTTGTGTATTTTTAATGGCTTTCAGAATGCGGATATTAGAGTGAAAGTGGATTGCAGTCAGTCCGCTGATCCTAATGAGCCCATATTATTTGTCGTTCGGCAGCAAAAAGAAGTTTTATCTTGGCAACTTCCCACAGTATCAAAGTTTGATAAGTACGTACCAAAATCATTTGTGACATATTGTGGCTTCAATTTTATAGTTACAAAGTAATATAGGCGAATTTAAAACAACTTTCTAGACACCTGTATCGCACAGCAGGCAGAACTCTTTGCAGTGATTGTTCAAAAGAAGAAAAGGATCATGAGAAAACTATTTATGTCAGCGTATCTACGTCAAGTAGAAAGACTGTTCGCTTTAGCCTCACTGTTTCTGTGGAGCCCAACTTCATTATGACGTGAGTTTTTCTTTTGTTCGTTCTTGCTAGGTGTTACTCAAATCAAATTATGTTAAAGTTTAGATAAACGTAATTTTAGATTAAATCAAACAAGCACAACAGAAATATCGCCCCAGTCACCAAGATATTTCAAATTCGATTTTCCTCGTGCTAGCTCAAAGTATATTCTTTTAGAAGCTGTTTCGCCGGATAGTACTTGCATTACAGTTTCTGTTCAGAATGTATCGGTAAGTTTGTTAGTATTTTTCAGATATTAAGATTTCCTACTGCATTTATGTTGTATTTAATCTTTAAACCTCGTGAACATAATAGTGTCCAGTTTTTGACCAAGAAAGCAATGTTGAGTTCGAAGGCTACTGGCAAACCATGTCTACTAAAGCTGGAATGACAGTTCAGGTATTTCAGGAATTAGATTTTTGTCATTATTATGATTTTTCAGTAATTAATAACAAAATATGTTTATTTCTGAAATTTTAGAAAGACGAATTTCCTTTAGGTTTTTATGTAGTTTTTGTTATGCATTCTGATGATTCTGCATGCACAAAAACGTACACAGACAGCGTACAAGCATATTCTCCAGATAGAACAAAAAAAATAAAGTTCATTGTTCGTGAGAAAATTACAAGTATTGAGTATCTGTCAGCAATTTTTGGAACCGTTGGAATATTCTTTATATTCTATGTTTTTTCCTTTGTTGTTTCATGCGCCTACCTATGCAAGTAAGTGGGAGGATTCCGATTATTGATTATAATTTATCATACATGTGAATTGTGAATTCATGGCAGTATTTTTTTATTTTCTTTCTTTGAACTTAGAAATAGGCAATTAGAAGTGCCACTCGACAATGAAGACCATAATGCTATTCATAATCATACCAATGCCAGCTCAGTCTTGGTTAGTCACGAAACCAATGGTGAGCTACCTGGAATTTCGGATCCAATCACTGGAGAACTGCAGCAAAATGACATTGAGCAGAACAATGATCCAAACACTAGCAACACGGAATCAACTCATTGGTTGATGGACACTGATTCATCCTTAGATGAAACTGACATCGATATGCTGGAAGATGCTAATAGAGACAAGGATGTGTACAGGTAATGTAAAACTAAACCCCCTTCTCAATGTTATGGATGGTGTATATAGTATATCTATTTCTATGTATGGAACATGCAATATTTTAATTTTCAACGCTTCAACATGTAGAGCCACTACGACGATCTCTGTTGCCTGTATGGCCAAAAAAAATCCTCGAGTGCTTGCTAAGAAGACCCAAATGTACTTGTGGACATTATTCACGGTGGCCATATTCTATGCTTTGCCTGTGGTTCAACTTGTTTTCACTTACCAAAATGTATGTTGACCTATGCCTTTTGCAAAACTGAAATTTCTTCCCATTTTTGGTATGATTAACTATGTTATCTCAGGTTTTACACACTACTGGAAATCAAGATCTTTGCTACTATAATTTCTTGTGTTCGCATCCATTGTGGATGCTGAGTGATTTCAATCATGTGTATTCAAACATTGGCTACATTATGCTAGGTTTCTTGTTCTTGTTACTTGTTTTGAGACGTGATCGTATGCATCAAACGATGGTGTCCAGGTGTCCTGCTATGGAGCTGGTACGCTAGTGGCATTGCCTACTCCTCTGATTTGTGGATTTTGAATTATTTGCCAAATTACAAAAATTAAATATTGTTGCAGCACTTTGGAATTCCTAAGCATTATGGACTGTTTTATGCCATGGGATTCGCCTTGATGATGGAAGGAGTCTTGAGTGCTTGCTACCATGTTTGTCCCAATCATTCAAATTTTCAGTTTGGTATGATTTAGAACGCTTAATAATTGTCTTTTATATTAGCCATGCTTTCAAACTATATAAAATGCAACAAAACCTATCTCTTAATTTTTGCAGATACTTGTTTCATGTATGTGAATGCGATTTTGTGCATGCTTAAGATCTATCAAACCAGGCATCCTGATATTAATGCCAGCGCGTAAGTACACCAATACAATAGATTCATAGTCTGTGAAAGCAAGTTTTTTATTTTAATTTTTTTTATTTACTAAATTTTTGCTTTTTAGATACATGGCATTTGCTAGCTTAGCATTTGTAGTCCTTATTGGAGTAGTGGGTGTCATGGAAGGTGGTCTCTATTTTTGGATTTGTTTCACATCTCTTCATGTGATGGTTTGTTTGTTCTTATCGATTCAAATGTACTATCTTGGGAGGTGGAGGCTAGGTAAATATTAGTACCATTTGAGTGCGTAATTTGCTCTTTAGAGTTTCAAGTAAAATCCGCTAGAATTGGAAGTACTACTAATTCTTTATATCACTTGCAGACATCGGAGTTTTTCATAGAACGTTGAATACATGGAGAAATGACTGTTTGGCTAGTCCATTGCTGTGTTTGAAACCCCTTTATACTGATCGAATGGTACTTCTTGTCTTAGCTAATCTAGCAAATTGGGCAATCGCTGCCTATGGGGTATCCAGAATGCCACATGATTTCGCATCTCATTTATTGCTCATTTTCATGTCCAACTTATCGTTGTACACATTGTTCTACATCGCAATGAAGGTAGGATCGCCGTCTGTTGTAAGTTCATGTTAATTGTTAATTGACCTTTTCTTAATATGAGATCATTTGTTATTCAGCTTACTCATCGAGAGAAAATACAGTTCCAGCCTGGAATTTATATCATTATGTCCGTTGTATTTTGGTCGCTGTCACTGTATGTTTTTATTCACAAATCTACTTCATGGCAGCTGTCTCCTGCTGAGTCGCGAACTTACAACCGAGAATGTATTCTCCTCAGGTATTTATCTTACACTTTCTGGCATAATTCTAACAAATCCGAGTTTTTAGTGAAATACAGTGGTTGCTCATTTTTTCAACAGATTCTATGATACGCATGACATTTGGCATTTCTTGTCAGCCGTAAGCCTGTTCTTCTCATTTATGGTAAACGCAGACTTAAAAATTCAAAATACGTAATATTAAAACTGTCCAAAAATAAATGGCTCAATTATAATTTGTGATTGATACAGGTTATGCTGACTCTGGACGATGATCTAATTCATACTCGGAGGACGAAAATACCTGTTTTCTAGGCCATTTGACAATATATCAAAAGTTAAAAAGCCACGCTATGATATTTCTGTGATTTAAGCTATTGTAATTTAAAAGCCTTGTGTCTCTCTGGTCTTCACTGGATTTTGAAATCCATATCTTATTTTCTACTTGTTGTGACAAGTTTTGATATTGTATGCATCTGTCGCGATAGCTAGCTTTTGTTAAAATATGAATATTGAGAACCGCAACTTCTAGTAAATAGACATCCTTTGGTCGTTTTTCCAAAATGTTTAGATTGGATACTCTGGATACTCTAATATTTTTAATGAGTTTGTTTAGATTATATGAATGTTTTTGTGACTCTAGCAAAAAGAAAACAATAAAGGTGCTTGGATTCCTGTCATTGAAATACGGTGATAATTTTTTTACTCTGCATCTCAACTAGTAGATGAGTTATGACGACTTCTGACTAAATTGCTGCAAGTTACTGTCTGGAAGAATTTGTTAAATGCACAAACTGTATAAAAAAATTCAAATTGTAATAGTACAACGCCGTCAAGCAGAATGAAACACCACAGCGTTATTGATTATGTAACAGTTGAATGACTTTTGTAGCGTTGCAGGTGCATTGACAGGTTCATAGATGAAATGTAAACAAAATATGCTTCTGAAATTGCAAAGACCGCTGAACTACTACAATGAACGATATTTTTTCTCGGTTTGTTTATGATTAAGTAGTCAGGATTTTTTGCACCTTCAACAGGCACCTGCTATTTTTTCTCCCTGTTGATCTGAAGTATTTCTTCAATGCTAAACATTATCACACGATTCCAAACCTTCTTATATAAAAGTCTTTGTGGCGTCAATAGTTATGCAAACATACCGCATGTCTATGATCATCACCATTGAAAACCCGCGATTTGTACAATAGTTCAGTATTTCTATAATTTATTGCACAGAGATTCGTAGTTGGTTTTTGGAACGCAGTCCGAAAAGTCTGTAGAACTGTGTCGTGAAATTCGTAGTAGTTAAGAACAATTTGTGCAATTTGGGCTTAGTTATTTAGCTAAATAAACTATTTATAGTCCATTAGTGAGCTAGCCTACCCAAGTTGTTAGCAATAATGGAGACAAATGAAGAAGACAAGGAGGTTTTGGATGAATCAACTATTACAGAAGCAAGTTTGACAGTACTTGTGAAGAAATGCATTAAAATAATGAAGGCAGCAAGGGATGATGTTAATGAACCTAGCTCAAGCAACGAACCGTACAAAAACATATACAAAGCTATTGAATCTGTGAAGCCTTTGATTCAAATCGTCCAACACTATGCAACATGTGAAACCATTTCAAAGTCACGAATATTCTATTTGTGGACAAACTTTACATTAGTGCATGTCTACTCATCTTTGGCAAAATGGTCTGAACTATGTGAAGAACTAACTGACGCTGATAGCTACCATCTGAAGTACGAAAATTGTAATGAGTAATTCGAACAGTCTAGTTGGGTTGAACTTATAATATAACATTTGCTTTTAGGTGTATCGCTCTAATTGAAAACTTAACAACCGAATTGACAAAAGAGCTGGATTGTGACTCGGTTGAGGAATCTCTGGAAATTCAATCTGGTAAAGAGCGCTGCAATTACATGCTCATTTATGAATGGACACGGTACGCCATCCTGTGGTCACAACGGGACGACCAAGAGAAAGCCTTAGAGTTTTTGAAAAAAGCGGAAGTATTTTATCACAGCAATAAAAATAATAAAGGTTTTGATTCCTCTGGGACGACTACCAAATCTATTCTTCAGGCAATAAATTCTCTCAACTCGGAAAGTTCAAAAGACATGTTCACATATGTGCTCTTCTATCTTGGTCAGGTGAGCTTTTGTGAATGTACAATAACTATCTATTGAAAACTAGCATGCAAAT
>Ga0210040_10003786_pt1 | contig 20207 bp, 16 predicted proteins | sample CryGeyCG12114_NA_FD_185462 | JGI IMG/M metagenome (GOLD analysis project Ga0210040, IMG submission 185462) | Groundwater microbial communities from aquifer - Crystal Geyser CG19_WC_8/21/14_NA (SPAdes) (version 2) | ecosystem: Environmental > Aquatic > Deep subsurface > Groundwater | place: USA... | reverse complement strand
CCCGTTCCAAACAGAGTTTACTAACACAAATTTCATCTTGCGTTTTCAGGTGATTTTAGCTTTAACATGTGCAGCATAGGGCGCTCCCGTTGGTAATTACCTGACTTCGCCTTCGGCTTCGTAATAAGGTGCATTGGTTTGGCTCAGTTCAGGTAACTAATACTAACTTTTACAGGCTTAAGCACAAAAGCCATGCATGCAGTGTTATTGATATTTTTCGACGAACGCCTACTCCTATTCAACTAAAGGTACAGTATATAATACACGCATTTATTGCAATGCTAAAGAAATTATGCATGCAGAGGAAAACAACAATACACAAAGCTGCTAACGGCTCTCATCATGGGTGGAATGAGAACTTAAACTATAACTAACTAACTACAGAAATTTCTACCTCAGCCCATTTGTGACTGACTTGAATTTACAGATACTAATAAAATTGCAGTTAGTAGTAACTAATATTGTTTTCTCGGTCAGTTTTACGTTCCATGTCATGTATCAATTAAATATAAATCGACTCGTTAAGTTTATTAGACCAACTTTTCCATTCCAATGTAATATATTCTGAGCAAAAGTTTGACTCGCTCGGTTTGAATGGTTCGTTCGTTTTTGAGTTCAAGTTTCATTGTCTACCTTCAAATTAAAGCTAGTCAATATGGGGGAATTGGAGGAGGAAGATGTGAAAACTCAAGAACCTGAAAAAGTGGTTGCTCCAAGTGTGCCTCCGATTCCAAGATATTCCCGAAGCGATTCTGCTACTCGTAAAGAACTCATGGAGCAAATAAACGAGCTTCGATATCGAATCGGTATGTTTATTTTAGCTTTAGACAGACTTTTAAATTTTTACAAGTTTTTGAAATATCTTTCAAAAATCAATTAAACTTTAAAAACAATGGGATAAGAAAAACAAGACTACATGATCACTAATCATAAATATGAAATAAAAGGGGGAAGGGGAAGTGAGATCAGATGTGCTTGTGTAGATGCGCATGCGCAGTGGCGTACTCTTTGTTTAAAGGAACTCCCTTGTTCTTTGTTTCCCCAATCTTTCATTTTCAACACTACATTTATCCGTTTTGACAACTTGATTTGATTCTTTGGGCAATTTTAGATGAACTAAATGGCAAAATGGATACTGTGATTAAAAAAGTGAAAACAAGATATGACCGGAGCTCCTCACCAGGTCGCGTGAGCACTGTCACTGAACCCATAATAAATAACTGAAACCAAAACATGGAGCCATAAATTAAATCATGCACATAACTTTTAATGGAAAAAATACAACCATTATTAACTATAAGTTTAACTTTAGGAATAATTGAACAAATAACTCCTGTAATGTGATAACTGTGAAATAAACAGCTTTTAAATCTCAAACCTCCACTTGTTGATGCCAACATTAGAAGAGCCGGCAAACCACGGGTCAATGATGAAAACACATCTGTACGTTGTCGAATTTTGTATCCCTTCCCTCAAACTCGGATTATCATGCAGTCTCAATCCTTTACGAAACCAATGCACAGTGTGTTTCTCCGTATTCGGAGCTCGAGAAAAATTATTCCGTTCTTCCAAGGAAGTACTATCACTGCTATTCAAACTCGAACGAGAGCACTTTTTTCTGCTCAAAGATTCACTCATTTTAGATAGCTAACCAACGAAACCAAATTAAAAAAAAATCTATACCGATCTGCCAAAGTTTTTTAGCAGTTTTTTCAGTTTAATAATTTACTCCCAGTAGTCAACGCCAATGTCCGAAAAAGACTGAGAGAACAATAGCTGAGGAATCCAAACCTACTCGGTTTGGGAAAAACAAAAAGAAAAATTATGAGCAGCTGTATCAACGCAAGCTAACAGGTAAAGCACACCCAATTCAACGTGACTTCCATCCAATTTGAAAGTCACGTTGCACACCACTCCAAATTTCTCTATCTAATTACATGAATCTACAAAAAAACACAGGGAGAAAGTTTATTCTTCATGTGTACGAAAACTAACCAGAATTGCATTCTTGTTCTTCACAGCACAGCCCAAGTGAGTTCGTTTGAAAACAGGTGAAAAAGTTGCATGCAATCAATCTCATGCATGTTACTATGTATACAATATGCAATGAATAAAAAACAGTGCTTTTGATTTATCGAGATGAAAAAAGTTATTTATTCATTCAACTCATTATTTCTCCAGTGTCAACTCCTTAACACACAAACTGACGAAAATTTTCATTAATTTTTATTCATGATCTGATATCCAATTCAGGAATCATTACTAACTAACTACAACCATCGCTAGTAAGTCACCACTTACACGAATCGCTGCGAACGTATCGAACTAAAAAACCTAGCTAACTAGACTTACAAATAAATATATAGTATTTCTTAATCATCTATGGACCTAACTACATAGCTTAAGCATTGTATAAACAACCGTAGTTAATTGTACAGTGTGAAAATAACATGGTGATCAGAGGCTTATGTTGTACTCACAAATTAACTAACCAACCCAGCTCTCCCACAAACCAATATATATTTTCGTTTCTTTACAATACCATTTTTACATACGAGCCAAAGAGTACAAAACAGAAACCACTGGCCATACCTTATATTTATATTCTGGGTATTCAAGTTATGAGTAGTAGCTTTAGACTGCATCATTAAATGATAACAAATTCATAGTCTTCTATTAACTATAAACTAAAGCTTACTTCCTACCATTAGTTCTTCGGCAGTTAAATTCCTTTTCCGTTCAATTTATTACCCTTACAAACATACGATTACATAGTAAAACGTATTTACGATACCAAAAAACAGGTAATTTTTTACTTTACCAGTAGATAAATCAAACATGCATTAAATTCAAGGCTCACTGCAGGACGAACATAAAGGAATCCCTATAGTAGTATCTAATTGTGATTCAGAAACGTAATGTAACGTCCTATTATTTTTTATAGAGAAAAAATTAGTAAAAGGCATGGTTTAAAAACATGATTTTTTAACCATACAGTTTTTAACTATAGCCATTCAAGTTGAAATTTTCCCAGAGTTCAAAAATGACTGCAGTAGTTAGATAAGGCAACACGAAATATTGCAGACGGTACAGCCATATAAAACAACTTTTCATAATCCATCGCATAATTCCCATTGGTATAAAAATGTGTACGAAAAAGTTGAATCCTTAAGTCTAAAAAATGATTTTCATTACCTACAACTGGAAGGAGTTATCTTGTGATGTAAACTTAACAAATATCCTTAGCACTTTTTAGCATTACACAACTGTCCCATTCTTAAGATTTACGTTTTTTACACCCTTCTTCCGAAAGAATCTAGTTAACAAGACTACCAGCGCACACAAATTGAGATCAATCAAAAATGAACATCAATAGTAATAGTAAGATTAATATGTGGCTCAGCAAAAACAATAATTTTGGTACGAAACATCAAATCAACAAAAAAAAAACAGAGCTCATACCTACACATAGGATCTTGATCTCATATCACAAATAGTGGCAGTGTTATTTCTAACAAACTATACAGAGTAGTAGAAACCCATCGATTATTCAATCGAAGTAGTAGTGAGTAAAGTTATTCACATGTAGGGACAACATTACAAACACCATTGTCAATATCCATAACCTATTAAACCTATTCTAATGATAAAAATCAAAAACAAAAAAATAAATCCTCTGAGTTTTTCCTAGTGGGTTCACAGAACTAAACTAAACACCACAGTTCATGGACGAACAGAAAAATAAATAACGAGAATAGAGAACACCTACAAGACTCGAAAGATAAAATAATTGATTCAATTACTTCAGCTCCAATAATTTTTTTCATTAAAGTTTATCCAAAAGGTCAAGAAGAGTGATGATGCGGAGTAGACGATTTAAATTGCGTTACCGGTGGATTGGATGAGCTAGGAGACGTAAAATTAATTGAGTCTTCGAATACTGGTTTCGGCTGCAAAGTAATGTAAAACAAACATTAAAACCTGATCCACTAAGCTAATTTATCATTAGAATGCAAACCCTTTTAAAATGTCTATTTCTATCTAATCATACCTTGTGAAGCACAAAGTTATCATAAATAGTCATGAGCTCGTCTAATTTGTATTCTTCTAGACACACAAATCCATACAGCACTGGATTCACTTTCTTCGCACAATCAATACAATGAACTACATGGCGTTTTTCTTGCTCCCTTATGAACAGGATATTGAATACTTCCAACTACGAAAAGAAATAAACTCAATTAGCCAACCAACTTCCAATCCACACCAACAGAAAAATGCAATAATAATTACCTCGCATTGTCCACAATAATGTGACGCCTCATTTGGTGACCTCCCATGGAACCTGACTTCAACATTTTTTGATTTCACAAATTCAAGCAGCTTGAAACACTGGATTAGTGACCTCATCAGAACATTCCTAAAGGAACCAAGTCTTATTACTATTTCTCATAAACATTTCCCAGAGCAATATACAACCAAAATTTCAGTCAAAAGGTGCCCAAAACTTACTTGACTAATTCATACAATCTTTGGTCCGACACTTTAATATTCCTTGCCAAATTCCATGACAAATGAATGACGGGAACAATGCTTTTGAAATGCTGAAGTTTATTCCATTCATAGCGTTCTACAGCCAGCTGGTATTGACGAGCAGTAAGTGGACCTACATTCCACGCCACATTATTGCACCATCCAATCGCCTGGACCCAATGAACACATCCACTATTCACCCAAACCATGTCACCGGGTCTTTGTAAAAATCGATACACAGGGATCCCTGCCTTCAGACAGTCATCCATATTAGGCCACCAGGAGCCATGCAAGTAATTGATCTTATTCACTTCACAAAGCGCTTGTATCGAGCCCCAGTAGGCGTCAGGCACAGCGAACCACTCACAGTCCCCAGGACCAATGTTTATGTTTATCGAGCAGAAGTTGTTATTCTCCTGATGACCAGGAGTTCTACTTCCCGGAACTTTCATGTACAGTTGAACGGTGTTCATGCCTAGAATCACATGCCCCACATGGGACAACATATTACCGGCTGACAGAACACGTGCAAACGCGGGTAACTTGTTTAGCTCGTCAATTTGGAACTTCCATTTCCGTGGGTCAGAGAGATCAACATTTGTGCCAAATTTGATGATTTTTTGCGCTTTCTTCTTCTTCTTGAGATTTCCGGAAGAGTCTTTAGAGTCTGAGTCTGAATCTCGAGGTAAACCTTGTACTCTTTCATTTTCCTCCTAATCAAACAAAATAAAACATTTTTCACTGACTCCCAAAAACAATCATTCAAATTCAACACCAGATTTATCCATATATCTTTATAGTTACCTTGACTGATTCTTGAAAACTAGATGCCTGATACTGCGCATATTTTGCAATGGTAGTTTGAGACCGGTGTGAATAGCAAGACCATGTTTTCTTTCCATTCGTGTCCACATTTTCATCAGACGTTTGTACATACTGCGTTCTCACTTCGACCGCATGATCAGGATTGGCTTCCACAAGTACTTTGGTTGAGAATAATCCTAAATCTAACTTTAGCGCAGATGCTATTCCTCTGACCACAGCTATAGGATGCTGAAGACAGAATTCTTGTAGTTGAGGACTAAAAGCATCCTTTTTGTTCTCTAAAAACACACTTGGCGTCTGCGGCAGTAACTGATCTTCTGTCAATCGCACCTAAACAATAAAAACAAACAATTAATTAACTTATCCTATGATTTCAACCTTCAAAGAAGAAGCACTAATAAACTGACAAGCACCTTGGGAGGTTCCGGGGGAGCTGGTGGAGGGGCTCTGTCACTCATAATACTAGCATTTGTCACCCCACGGAGTCCCAACCCTTTACACCTTTTCTTCAACTCTGCAGACGCTAGATTAATGTGTAGCTCATTTGACTCTGCACTTGCACAACTGTCATGTCCATTTTTCATCCCAGCCCCATGATAACTGCCACCGGTGGTTCTCACCATTGGTCCTAAGAAAACAACAGGAGAACGACGTGCCCCTCCAATCTTTTCCAAAACTGCCCCTGCATTCACCATACCATTCAAACCATTGGCAATATTCTGATTAGTATGGTGCAGATTGTTATTGTTCGTGTTTGAAATCCCTTCGCTAGATATAAGATCTCCAATGTCATCCAGATTCACATCTTTAATTTCCTTTTGGTCTACACCAAGCAGCGCCTGAAGCTCTTGGTCACTGAGATTGCCTGGAGAAAATGGTGGACTGGGTCTACTGGATTCCCTAATGTCTCCATCAGGGCCTGACTGAGGAGTAGCCATATGAGGAGATCCCGAGTGATGTTGTTGGAATTCCGGTTGAAAGGTATTGCGTGGTTGAACTGGAGCACTGCTGGGGGAGGGAGATACACCAGTTGCCAGTCTTTGTTGCTGTTGATGCTGTTGCATCAATCTGTGTACATACAAAAAATCCATACGTTAGCTTTATTTACTAGCACTACCAAATCCTATATCGCAACCAGAAACAACCTAATAATTTATACCTAAGCTGATGACGAAGTTGGCTTAGCATTTGCTGCTGATCGGGAGTCAAAGTTTGGCCTTGTTGAACTAACTGCTCCAGTAAGTTCAACATTTGTAGTTGATTTTGATTGAGGTAAAATGGAGGCCGTTGAGCTGGAGATCCTGAAGGATTTCCATCTTCCACCTATGAGAAATACAACACTTTTAATTACACAGAGAAATTATTGCAAGGATGGATGCCAACAGATAAATAATGCGTCTAATACATACCTTCATTCGTTTAGCAGGGTTGGGATGATTTTGGGTTCCAGTCGCACTGGCTTTCTGCTGCTGTTGAGCAAGCATGGTTTGCCGCTGATTCTGTTGCTGCTGTTGTTGCCTGGCAGTCATTTCTGCAGAAATTGGTAAATTCCACGCCTCCTCAATCACAGGTAACTGCCGATGTTTCGTCGTCGAGCTTTAAAATCAAACAGTAGTAGTTTAGTTATGCAATTTGCAATTACATGGATTATCATAACTACTTGACTATTCACTCTCAGTTCGAGTTCATTAATCACTTCCTGATATCTTATCTTCCATACAAAACTCTCATTCTCTCCATAGTTATTACTAAGTTATATGGGAAACAAGAAACTGTTCAACTGATAACAAAATGATTTACAAGTACTGCAAATGAAACGTTTGGAATGGGCCCCACATTTTATCTCCGAAACGTGGCCCCATTTTAACTGTCCAATTAGGAAGAATATTTCCGGGAAAATATTAAGGCCAAAAAAACTAAAGGAAGCCGTTTAATCAACTTCAGCATAATCAATAGGTTGCCTCTTCATCATAAAGATAATCAGTACAAAAAAGCTCCATACCTTGACGAGGGAGCGTTTGCCAGTCGACTTTGGATAAAATGGATTCTCTGGGATAGATTGGGATTCATTGGTTTGGCCTCATTCGTCGTACGGTAGCCACGGTACGCATTCACAAAACAAGCGAGCGCATCCCTTGGTTGATTCACAGTCTCATATAAAATCCCTAAGTTGGTCCAAGCAGCTGAATGGAACTTGTCCAACTGCACTGCACATATATATGCTTGTAGAGCATCTAATGGTTGATTTTGTTGTTGATACAACACCCTGCAAAAACAAAAATTGGAAATTACAAAATATTCTAACAATTTAAAGTACTCTTCAAAACTTTACTATCATATTCCCATACCCTATTGAGCACCATGTGTCCGCATTGCCTTCAGATTTGTCCACAGAGTTACGATATGCCAAAAAAGCGTCATGAACTTTCCCAATGGATGCAAAACATCTACCTAGCAGATAAAGTGTTTGTCCTGAACGTGGGTCCGCCTCAATTGCCTTCTGAAGAAATTGTATAGCTAATGAATCCTTTTGTGGCCTTTCTGCTAATGAGTCAATGGTGTGGTACATCCATCCTGTAAATCATAATGACGATCACAATAATCATAAGCAATCTTTTAGAGCACAAATACTATAATGACTCCAATAAGGTTCCTTCCATGCTTACAAAATCCTTTAACTATTACCAAATACAGAAGATAAAAATATGCATGACTTCAGAAGTAACAAAACCAAATAACCTAACTCACCTATTTGGCGATTAATATCAGCTTTTAAGTGCACAGGTAGATCCTTTTCTTTCACAATTTCTTCATAAAACTCCTTTGCTAGCTTTGGTTTCCCCGATGTCTCATGTAAACGAGCTATCCGGAATCGGATTTCAAATGACGATAAACTACACGGTGAATGGTCCAAAAGAGCAAGCTTGAAATGCTTTAGTGAGCTTTCAAATTCTTCCTCTATTTCAAAGATTAATCCCAAGCGTAGATGAGCTTCATTCACTCTCTGAAACGCTGGGTGACTATAGATGAGCGTTTGGAATAATTTCTTAGACCTGCAAAACAAAATATAACGATTTGTTAGTTCAACTTCAAACTTCACACTTCCGCTAGATACAAACATCCATTATCAATGGCATCCTCACAAAAGAAATTTAATTAAACTATAAATTTGAACGCACGCAATAAACGTGTCGATTTGATGAGAAAATTGAATTTTCCACAAACACTATAACATGCAATACTTAACTAAGGGACTTAACCCCACTAAGGGAAAATAAAATGATTCGATACACACCACAGAGTAAGTACAGTAGACTAATTGATGATCATCTGGGAAGAGCGTATACACATCAAATCATCGTATAAGGCTCCATGACAAAAAGCATACTAACTACTCCACACAAGGGTGACAAAATTAATTCAACTAGATGATCGCAACATGCATTTTCTCCATTGCAACATTAATTAATACAGTAACTTTTAGCCCCTCCGCTTGTCTCTTTCAATCTTACATGCAAACAATGTACAATGATTAACACAATTAATCATTTAGTAGCTTGTCCAGTCAAACAACTCCATACATTAGTAAACTAACCCTAACGTGTCCCAACACTGTGAATCTACTCAAATTTCTATTCACGTAACTACTCTAACAATTTTCATTTTAAATCAGAGAAAAAAACCAATGCTAAACTTAATTACTAACTTTATCATCCTGATATACAACGGAAGTATTTTTTTTCTCGGTAATGCAATTCATGGGTAACTAACAAACTGGTACTGACACCATTTTTCCGTTCATCTACTTACTGTAATTGAAGAAAGCCCTCATCTCATCTCCTCAAGCTATTCTTAGTAGGTTTAGTTTTATAACTAACTAACAAACTACAAAGAAAACTCATACACAGCAACATTATTGCTCCTTTTAGGACTGCATCTATACAATGCTTTATACTATACTACTATGTATGGGAAAGGATTTAAACATCATACACTTGGTTTTGTTCCGCTATGAGATGACTACATGCGTACACTACACACAAAGAACGCACAAAAAAGATACCAGATGCTGATGTGTGAGTGAGAAATCCAACATATACAGTTGTAGCGTAGTATATAGTAACTTTTAAAAACAGACTGACTGACTGTATAGAATCTTTGAAATCTAAGTTAGTGAGCAAGACACGTGCAAGTCCAAAAAACGTTAGCTTCAGTCAGTGAAGAAATACTATAGTAGATGGATGCTTACTTCCGTTTTACATCCAACTACATTTAATAATGTCAGACATTTTCAACAGAGCTCATTTCCCGCAGAACTCAATGAGTTCAAAGTAATTGCATTCCATTCATGTGCTTAAAGCTACAATAACAATGTAACCGGCTATAAAAACAAACGTGCATAGAACAACTAACTTGATTTGTCAAAAGTCAAGGGCAATGCAGGCAGGTACTTTTTTCCCCTTATATTTAAGACATTATACACTAAAAGTGCGTAAAGTTATCACATTGAAAAACAACTTTCATTGAGAAACTACAACAGTATACTAACTATATACCGACCCAGTCAGTAGGTGACACTGCAAAAAGTACGACAGAACACCTGAATTATTTTTTAATTCACAAAAAAATACAAAACAGCATTGTCCATAGACTAACTAAATTAATAAAACTTTCCCATGAATACATTAAAATTCTTTTGGGGTGGAGTACAACAGAGTACAACCATATTCTAACGCATATTTATTATTAGAAAAATCAAGCACTGTCTTCGGGACTTGTACATTTCATTGATACTCATCAACTACAAGATTTCAAAAATATAACATTGAAGAGACTAAAGCCCACGAAAGTGATGTATGCATAACATGAGTGGCCCACAAATAACACGGGTAAGTCCCAAACCGGTTTTTAAATCCAATGAAGCAGGGAGCAAGCAAGTCAATCTATATATTTAATTTTGTCGCAGTTGGAGTTGAAACTTCAGGCGTTTTAGGAAAGCAAGCTTCCAAATTTCTGAAAGAATTAGGCAAGAAACTGATTTCTGCTACGGGAGAACCCAGATCCTCATCATACCTGCTCCAACGAATAAGCATCGCAATTCAGAGAGGAAATTCTGCTAGCATTTTGGCCACCCATCCTAAATCTCGTGGTTTCGACGAGATTTTTCTTAGTAGTTTTAAATAACGCGAATGCGTGCTGGGGTTGCATTCCCAGTTGGTTAGGGTTTTCCTTCTTAGTTTCTGATGAAGGTTTTCCCCTATCCTTTTCCTAGCTAGGTTTTATTTTTTAATTTTATTACTTTTCTTGTATTTTGTTGCGAATAAAAACTCTATATATTCCAAGCATTGAAATCTATATATTGTACACGCTAAAAACAATGTTTTATAGGGAGTACGACTTGTTCAGTATTCAGTCAGATACTCACTATATATTTCACCGGAAATTATTCACAACTTTGTAAGAAAACAGGGTGGAAAAAATCTATTATACACTACAAAGCCAAGAAAACCAGCTACTCTTTCAGCTAGAAAAACTACACCTTATAAAACAAAAAAGATACACTAAATCTCCATAAAAATGTAATGCAAACCTTCTAATTGATCTTCTAACACACAATAATTGTCTTATTGTCTTGTTATCAGCCATTTCACAAAATACTAGATTCAGTTACCCGTAATCAGTCAATACCATAAATAAAATCTAAACAAAAGCACATAAATCATTACAAAACCGTGATCAAAAGAAACCCTAATATTTATAAAACAATATCAAAAGTTTCCTTTAACATGAATCAAACTTTAAACCCCAATACACAAATAAAAAACTACAACCCCATCATGAATATTCGTAGTCCAATTCCAAATTGCTCTTGATATAACGCATAGAGCAGATTTGTACAAAAATGATCAAGCATCTTCTACTCTATCTATCCACCCGTATAATCTTTACAATGCATCTTTCAAAGCATTGCTTGCTTACATACACCGGCCGTAAAAAAAGGAGCCAGACTCTTGAAATCGCTTCAAGCTATTCACTTAAATTACACATGTGCTGCACAAGAGGGAAGATGCAACAGTAGAAAAAAACTTTCATAATTCGTCCTGGACCCCAAGAAGAGAAAAATACTTCAGTCAATAAACAATACATACCCATACCCAGTGCTTACTTACTAACTAACTAAAACTCTTACTGAGAGCCAAATATTGCAATCATAACTACGGGACAAGAAGAACTATCGCCCTTTCCCAAGCAAAATTACTCCCTTTATTTTATTGTGCACTGTTCACTTTATGCTCCAGTTTATGACACCTCATAATACTATATAACTACAAACCAGCTATGCTATTGATTTGTCTCCCAGAAATTCACAGAAGACCACCATGCAAAACTTAGAATTTCGCGTCCAACAACCCAAAACGGTCAACAAGTTTCTAATGGTTCTACACAAAAATTTATTTATGAAGCAATAATGAAGCTATAAAATTGAAAACTATAAACCAATATTTCAAGCAGTAAACTCTACTCTCAGTTATTCATCATTTTCAAGACAAGTACAAGAATACAAACGCAATGCTATTCATTGTTTCTCCACGTCACAAAGTTCAAACCCAGTGTGCACATTATAAATATTTAGTCGCAAGGACATTTAGCCGTTACTCACTCACATGATTGACGTGTACTATAAACAAGAAACTCAAAATTTTGTCCGTTGTAGTTACAAATCCATAATTATCCAACAAATTGGACAAAAATATAAAGCAAACGTCCCTAAAGGCATAATTTTCTTTATAAACTCATTTCTACCCAAAACACAAGTTACTTCATATCATACCAATTATATCAGTAAAGGCAAAAAGTTTCTACCTGACTACCTGTGGACCGAAAAACTGAACCCAAAAAATGAACTGTAGTGAGTCCCACAGACTCTACAATCTCTGACAAGAGCCAGAAATCCAGTAGCAGTATTGAAAGGTACTTATTAATTGAAAGAGCTCATTTTTCTAAAGAAAACCTCGTTCCTGATGACCAGAGTAAGAAATAAGGTGGGTCTTCATTAAATTACACAGGTACAGCAGAAAATAATATCCTAGCAAGTAAGTGCAATCATGTTGAAAAGTACTGTCAACAGCAACATAGCAAGCTAATGCACAGTAATACTTAGCTACTACATGTACGAACGTAGTAGTATTTTAACCATAGCTCCAAATATTATTTAGGGGGAAAACTTGGGCAGCTGTTCTCAAGTTCCTTCCTATTCTCTTATCCTTGACAAAAGGAAAACTCTCTGTAGCTCAAATAGAATTCCTTTGTAGCCAAAGAGGGTGAGCGAGTTTGCTAAAGAAAAAATCCAGAGAAACATGAGAAGCACATCAGAGATCTACCGTGCATAAGTATACAGAACGGGATCCACAGACATGCTATTAAAATGTACACTCCAAAAACTAATGCACGCAACAATAATAATTCTTCTTGTTCGTAAAAGCTTTACAATTTTCGTACGATCAAAATAAAGGCCACTTTAAATCATACATATACTATTTCTACACTTGCTCAGGTAAATAAAATCACCGATGAAACGTGCTAAAATTCCATCTATAACTGAACTTTATACTTGTACTATATACGTAATTGTATCATTAAATTTCACAAAAAAAGATAAGGTCACTCACTCGCGCCACATAAAAACAATGATACACACAAGATAGAGTGATTAAAACAGCGACAGCACATGCATATTAACAAATGTGCGTATGGAGCAAAGCATGCGTTCATGAAAACCGACAAAACCTCGTTAAAAATCCCTATTCCAAAATAGTGTGTAAACAATAGTGTGAACAAAATTATGTGAGCACAGCATCAATTTAATCGCTGACTAACTATAAACACGATACACACGAAATTATTCCTATCCATAAGCCAACCATTGATTCATAACTAATGGGTATACCAGGCTATCCTTATTCTTTCGATTGAAATTAAATCTTTACGAGCTTTGTACTAGGTTTCAAATACAAATCGCACAGTGCAAAAAAAAAACTTTACGATGCAAAAAATTTGCGAAACCGTACCGGCATAACCACTTTAACTACACATATAACACGTAAACTACACTCCACCAATAGAATGCTACATGCGTGAGACAACACAAATCAGCGCCAGCATAGAGTAGACCAAAAAGAAGGTAGTTCAGTGCCCTGAAATTTTGCCAACTGTGACGCACCAGTACTAACAAACCAACTAAAAAAACTATACACTATACATTACAACACTGGCTTTATCAAATGCACAGCTATACGCAACAATCACGATCTCACCACAAACAACCATTGCATTCCCAAGATGAGTCTAACCAACTTGCAACTAGCTATCTATGCAACGCCCAAGGGCTTCCTTTGTCAAATCCTCAAATCCAATGTTGCACGTTTCACACAACCTCATAAAATCCGTACAGGAACAAACTTAACGCAACTTTGATTCTCATCTGAAATCAGTACTGGCTATATAGACGTAGGCCTAGTTTTAAAGGACATAATGAACGACTTTTATTTTCCACTGAATAATAATGTGACAGCTTGGAATCGAAAACCGGGAGCTAATTGTGATATTGCTATATGCATAAGTTAGTAGCACTTACCACAAACCAGTGAATGATTTGAAGTTCCAATAATTATTAATACAAAAACAGAACACTACAACAATATCCAACACTTTGATCAGAAATCACATTTAAACATGACGGGCTCAACGGAAAATGAAAACTGAGAGGAAGAACTGACCTGAGCAACAGTCTTAAACAATCAGAAGGGATCCATAACCATCCTACTTATTCACTACACAAGAAGTACACAGGTCCTCAGGCTCAAAAAGGTTATAGAAAACGAAGGGACCTTTTAGCGTTTTACCGTTCATCCGTCACGAATACGTACGCTACAACTAGTGAGAGCGAAATGGATGTGTATGCGTTATTAAAGTAGGGAGCAACAAAAAGATCGCTATAAAGCCAAAGCCACCCTAATTTCTTCCTCACGTAGGCCAGTTTCTACCCGACATAGGTTTTTAAAAGAATATTCTAGTAAGCAACAAGAATATCATCAGTTCAAAAGGTTATTCTTTAAAAACTTAACAGTACGTGAGATATGGAACACCCTAAGTAAACTAACTAATCACCCAATCCAACAAACTTGAGCGAATTTTTAATATTCCCTAAAACCAATCATACTTAAGATGTATAGTTAGTATGACCAAGGGCAAGGGTCCACTACCGTTTACAAGTGTCCATTCAAAGCTCTCAAATGCAATAAAATTTACCTACACCATATATTTCCAATCGTCAGTCCAATGACTGGTACATCCTGACAGCTGGTCATTTAGGAGAATGGTTTATAACACCAATTCATTCACAGTCGAGATGAAAGAGAAACTGGGATCCTTTGTTGCTCATTTCCAGAGTTGTCCTGCTCCATAAAGCATTCAAGAGCATGCGAGCTAAAATCAATGTTCAGCACGGTTTGTTTTCTGGACGAAACCCAAACCAAAGAGACTGATGAAATTCACGCAACTAAACTAAATTAATGAATTTTTAACTCTCCATTAAATGTGAAGGCCCGAAAACCTAAAACAAATGTATACCATAATGACCATCCGTAAACACAGTCATGTACACACGCACCCACATTTTGTGAGCTGCAAAAGTTCCCTTCCGAAAAAGCAGACATAGAGTACACACATCTGACTAACTGAGGTCAGCCAAATGAATAGTCTGTATTATCATTACTTACAAGCTAACTACACAAACTATTCTCTATATGAACTATACATGAAAACAAGGAGCAAAATAAAGCCGTAGAGCCAACACACTGTCCATATCCATAAACACATGTTCACCACTCCGAGTCCCATATGAAAACGGAACTGTTATCATGGTTGGACTCCTGATTTACATACATCATATAGCATCCATACACAGATTTACGAGGGGGGAAAATTGAGCCTAAGCGGAAAGAGATGACATCTGTGAACAATTCAATATTACCAAAGAGCACAATAAAAATCTTTATACAACTATTACTACATCTCAAAAGGCATGCCACTTTCACTCTCGCTTTTAGCATCCAACAATTTATACAATAATCGCTGTCGTTTCAAAAAGCTAGCAAGTAAATCAATCTCCCATTTTCACAATTACTATTTCCTCAATAACTGTATAAAATACACGTTAGATAAACTTCAAACTTTCTATCAGATGCTGGCTGCTTTACTTACATTCGCAAAAAGAAACTAGAAACTAATAACCTATTACACATAGTCAAATTAGCCCCTACTTTTCGAGTAGTATTGTATCGTTCCATCTCAATATGCATTCTGAACATTTCATGGAGAGAATCTATATCGACCCATTGCAGCGCATCTATCCCTCCGCTCCTCCAATACAACAAGAGAGTACACAAAAGAAATTCGCACGTGCACACGTGTCAGTCAACTAAACTGTAGCAGAGAGAGAGAGAGAGAGAGAGAGAGCAGCATAATAGGTCCCAAAAAGATCCCATCGTAACCGTTATATCAAAGCGATGGAGAGAGAAAGTTTTCAACCAAAGGCAACTGCGCTCAACATCTGAGGGAACTAACTAACTGGATATTGGATCCATACGTTCCAGCCAACCAGCTATCGTATGGTGAACAGTGTTGGTAATCCCGAGAGAAAACGGAAGTCCACAAATTCAATGCACTAGAGAAAACAGTGGGGAGACTATAGTCTAGTCTGTTAGCAATGCAGTAGTCAATTTTCGGCTCAACAAAAAACTTGTCACACAGAACCAAGGAGAAATCTATACAACTAACAATGGCTTGGTAGAGGGGCAATGAGAAAAGTGAATAATCGTTATGCACATACACGACAGAATGGAGACAATTTTTTATCATTCATGTGTGTGTAAACCAAAACTAGCCAGTTGGTATCACCCATAAACACACAAAAAACTTGGACAGGAGCCTCACTGCGGCGTATTTACAAACACAATTATTGTCTGATTGTCTCTACTCACATTTTATGTGCAGTGCCATGATATAACCCTAACACTATGGACACATTACATTCAAGCCAATGGTTGAGAGCAAGCTTATATATTATGCCCGTAACCTTCCAGAGGAATGATTTTATTAGCTAAATCGAACCCTATTTTTCTTATTCCCACAGTCGGCCAGCATCCCTAAGCCAAACAGGCAAACAGGACCCTCTCTTTTGTCACGATGAATTCACTCAAACTTTTACGTTCAGATCAACCCTTATAAACTTCCCAGGTCCAGCCAATAAAAATATTGTGCTTGAATCGTCACGTAGACCACTTTGAACTCAAAGCCTTGGATTCTAAAATAATTATTATAGCTACTGCAATTCCCACCAAAGAACTGCATGATCATCCTATGCATTTAACCTCCGTGCTTTAAAAACAATAATGATAAACGCAATTTATTTGCTAGCTCCTACTAACAATTATGTCATGATTAATCCCCAGCCGGAACCAAGTATAGAGTTCAGGTACTTTTAAAGATTTGCGAACAAAGGAGGATGCAAAAGTACCCCATATGCAATCCAGTCAAGCCATCTGCCTGGCCCAAAGCAATATTAAATGCAATGAAAAGGCAACAGTTAGACAGTTAGTTAATTATAACAAAAAATCTCAACCTATGAAATGAATAATACAGCATGTACAATTGCAACTTGCAACGCAAAAGCAGTGGGCAGTTCCATCCCATCATTTCCATCAACAGTCATTTCGAATGCGAAAAACCGGTTATCAACTATTAATGGTAATCATAATCCCAGTACAGATACGCGAATTTGCAAATTTTCAAACTGCAGTTGGCTAATATAACACAAAGTGCACCTTATGTTTAGCGTACAGTCTACCTAGAATATCTTACGCACCATAATCAAACCATGTAGGACATTAACCTCAGATAGAAATAATCAATAATTTAATGACTAACTTAGAACCAAAAAAATCTCGTACCTTCGTATACGTGATTGTGAAGCTCTATCAATTCAAAATTTCAGCGCTGTCCACGTAAACATACGTAATAATATCATAAAGAACACATTGGTAGCAGAACAAATTTTCACGCATCTAAAGAGTACAAAAAGACACAGAGTGAACACACCCAGAACACAAACGCACGTTTATAAAAATCCGTAAAAAACTGGAAGTCACTTTAAACTGCTGTCACTACAGTCACACTTGTTCATTGCTCTCTTATTTAAAGGGACAAGGCTACCGTTAACATTTATTTGCACGGACCTTGACTCCAGCACTTCCAAACGCGTCCAAGCTTAAGCTTATACTTATCATGCCAAATTTGCCCAAAAAATCCACACGATCATATGTTTGCATAAATTTACCCAAGTCTATTTTCTCAAACACTTGTTCCACTCACACAGCATTATTATACCGCACAGTCACAATAATAACAAATATAGAACAAGGTCGCGAAATAAATCCTTCAGCCAGTAAGTAGTACTAACTAACTAACTAACTAGCCACACGCAGCAAGTAGTGGACACATCAGTTCAATATATTGAATCGTTTGCCACGAATAAATATTAGCATTATCCATTCGCTCCCAAACAAGAGATAAAATGGCAAATCAATGAATCCCTTTATCATCAACACACAACTAAATGTGACATGAAAATCGGGTCAATTATTTAGAAAAACGACTTCCACAAACTACGAACTAGCTCAGGCAGGCTCCAATTGCATATAATACGCACGATGATAACTGAAAACCACAACGACCTAACTAACAGTATAAACTTTCCTCTCAGTGAATACAAAATGAACACAAATATTCCTCCTTGACTTGAACACACTGATGGTGATTTAATTCGGTATAAAAAACACTCAAATGTCACAATCTAGCTAACTAACGCACATTATGCTGCAGTACCTTCCTCCTATACAAAGAGTTTTTTCACCTCTACATCTGCTGCTGTTACCAACCAACCAACCTCTTCAAGATGTGCATATGAACACATACACCTTTTCAACAACGAGAGCAGCTTACAAACCAACTAACTAACTACAAGTTCCAAAACTTCTCTCTTCCTGGAGAAACGTACACAAAGATTTTTGGGGAATGCGTTGCGTAGTCTTTTGCTGTGCGGGTTCAAGTTCTTTGGTCCTACACGCACACTGACTGGAGTGAGTAGACTACTACAGCCAGCAGTATACACACTGTACAATACACAGGCCCAGCGAAATGATAAGTGTGACTACTTATCGATCCATCCATACACACAGAGGGAAGAGAGAGAGAGAGAGAGAGGAAGCAATTCCACGAGGAAACTCAAAACTCACTGGAATGCGAGTTGATGAGCAAAGTAGTAGTAACTATAGTCCCCAAACACTTTACATACACACAGAGAGTCAACAGCCTTAGTAACTAACTAACTAACTAACTAACTACCGAACTCTGGGTTGGCCTTAAGGAACAATTGAGAACAAAAGTATTAGCTGTGCTAAAAACAAACCCTTGGCAGTGTTTGTAACTATAGTAGGTAGAGTAGAAGTTTTACTGGAGAACAGGGAGCATCCCTGTGCTACTCTTCTCAGTCCAAGCAACACCGTTGTACTGACTGGCATGCAACATGAGCGACACAAGTGAGGTAGTTTTTAGTTTCAGTTGCTTACTCAATGTACTAGGGAAAATGTTTCCCTACATAAAAACGCCTGTGTGTGTCTCTCTAAGCAATGTACAACACAAGGAATAGTAATAGTAGTTAGTTATATAGTTAGTCTCTCAATTTTCTATACATATATATAACTACATCCGAGAGGAGGATCACACCACGTAGTCAGTTAGTTAGTTAGTTGGTTTACGTACTTACTAGCAAACTAACTATCCATAAAGGGTATACTTGCAGTCCTCATAGATACGTTAACATTTGTAGCTATAACTAGCTAAAGGTCTCCACATTTCACATATAGTATGCTCCAAGTTCTAACTAATAGCTCTCAGTCAGTTTAAACAGACACACCACTGTTTTTAGTCATAGCTTCAAACCAAATTCATACAGAAAAAGACACATGGTTGGGAAACAAGTTGGGGATGCCTGCTTGTGCCTTCCTTGCATCATACACGTATACACATGGTGCATAATATAATGCACGCACGCATGAAGCTTAAAAAAGTGTTGGGTTCGTTCCGAGGATCATGCATGATGAAAACCAATGTTATGCACCTATAGTGAGCAAAGTAGTAGTCAGTGAACTCTTCCCTTTATTGTGGTGAAAAAGTGAACATGTGCATACATACCTTATAGTCAAGCCAAGTTATAGTCAGTAAAGTAAATATATAGAAGCAAGGAAAGCTTTTGCCTTTCATATTTTAAATTGCTAATAGAGTTAGAGCTACACACAGCCAGGTTATTATATTTCACGTTATCTTATATAGAGTTCTCAAACTGTGAGGAAAAAAGAGCAAGAGTCACACATAAATGTATAACAACAAAGTTTTACTGTGTTACAAAATAACGTTACGCAGATGGCCCACGCAGATCGATTCTTTGTTGTAGAGTGTAGTGGTTAGCAGTGTATACCACATGCACTCACAGCCAGTATCACTACTACTACGGTTTACATGTAAGTTTGTGCTCAAAAGGGCTATCAAATGAAATATGACGGAGAGAGTAGTAGTGTGAATAAACCTCAGCAAGAGGGTATTAGGACGAAGCCGAGTTATAAGGAATTATTTATATTAATATTTAAAAAAACCAGTAATAATAATTAGGGGTTTTTATCGTTTTTTGGTAGTCTCATCAGCTAGTCTTTCTCTGTTCACCAACTTGCAAT
>Ga0210040_10003785_pt1 | contig 20214 bp, 10 predicted proteins | sample CryGeyCG12114_NA_FD_185462 | JGI IMG/M metagenome (GOLD analysis project Ga0210040, IMG submission 185462) | Groundwater microbial communities from aquifer - Crystal Geyser CG19_WC_8/21/14_NA (SPAdes) (version 2) | ecosystem: Environmental > Aquatic > Deep subsurface > Groundwater | place: USA... | reverse complement strand
TCATTTTCTCAGTTTAAAAAAATTATTTGAAAAAATTATTTGTTTACATTTTGTTGACAACGAAACATCCAATGCCAAATAACCTACCGAAAAAAAAATTCCATTTTTTTCTGAAATGAACTATAGCAAAAGTTTGCACATGTGATGACAAAATGAACATATTTTTTTAACAAATGCAACAATAGGAAAAGTAGCGTGCTAGGTCAAGTTTGCTTCCTTTAAGTTAGTTAGTAACGCGTTATGAATAGGAAACTGCGTTCTTAGAAATGAAATTAGTTAACTAACTATATACATTAATGACATTGTTTTGTTTATACAATAATGTGTTTTGCATTATTGTATGCGTTCAGAGCTATTCACTGTCTAAATATACTTCCCATTTATGCCAATAATAACAATTAAATATCCTGTTCAAGGATTTGCTTCATCCAAATTCATTAATTTTGTTGTTCCTTAATACTGATACGATGAATACAGGAGCATTGTAAAAATTAATTATGCAAGTAGTGAGGCAAGTGAGGTTCCTGTATTTGGTTGTGTCGACTGTATTTTAATTTTAAGTAATTAGAAGTACGGCTAATTACACAAGCATCAAATGAGTTTGAAGACCCTTTCAAGCCAATTTGGATACTTAAAAAACTAGCTTCAAATTCAAGCAAGAAACTACAACAACAAAGATTTGCAGGGGCTCAAGCTTTACAAGCTTTACAATTTACAAGCTTTACAATTTCCAAAGCATATGCAAAAAAAATATGTAGCTGTCTAGAGACAATTCACACAACAACATAAAGCGAAAATCGATTAGATGAACGCCTTAAAATGGGTTTCTCACACTCATGTAAAGTAATACTTCTCACCCTGTAAATAAGACTAGTCCCCATTTGACAGTTATATTCCCATTAAAACCGCAATACAAACAAAAACCCATTTGCAAAATAAGAAACCACACCCCGGAACTCCCTCCAGTCAAAATCCATTACTAACCATACATATTTTGTATTGATTACAGGAATCGCAGTTCGTATTCCCCGAAAGTTCCATAATGGAGTACGGGGAGCCCCAGTTCTTTCCCGGTAACTGTGTACGTTATCTAGAAACGATATTGGAGGAAACGGACGAAGAATACGACGACGAAGACATCCTTCGAGTCCGAGAAGACGAAGAAGAAGAGGCCAACAGTTCCGGTCGTCATTGGTGGACCGGTGATTCCGACACGGACACAGATTCTGTGATCCGAGTTGAAAATAACAATGTGAACAAAGGACCAATAATCATTCCTCGAACCACTGTAGGCTCTATTTCGAAAACGGTTGCGGATCTATCAGCACCCCCACCAATAGAAGACGATTCAGATTCTTTAATTATTGCTGCATCGCATCCAAATGCTTCAGCATTTCAATCCCCATTCCGATCTTCGGCAAGTTCTCAACCCTTCGAACTAGAAGATTTGCATTTACTTGATCAGTTAGATTTGGCTTTCGAAGAAACTCTAATGGAACCTAGAAGGCGTTCAGGATTTGCACTAGCAAATTTACAACATTATCGCAATTCTCATACGGATGATAATCACCCCATAAGTAGTAATGTTGCTGGTAGCAAAAGCCATTTTGAATCAGTAAAAGAGTCTTTGCTGGCTAGTGTAAAAACAATGAGCATTATGCACAAAAAGATCATGCAAACATCATCTTCAGAGTCTTCAGATTCTTCGGAAGCCCCTGCAGAAGTGGCAGAGGAAGATTTCTTTTGTTCATATTCGTCGTCATCTTGCTCAGAAGGAGATGAAGAGCCTGATCCTGGTACAGTAAGCACTGCCGAAGAATCATCGTCATCCGATTCAGAAAAAAATCCGGGTGTAGTCCTCGCTGAATTCTCCTTAGAGAGTAGTAATGACAACAATCTTCTTCAGGTGAATTCTGAGTCTAACAAAAAAGTGGAAGTACAATCTACTCGAAAAATGAATGGAAATCTTAGTATCAGTGCAGACCGTATACGATCATTCCGCAGTTTCGACAGCTTAAATTCTTTGGGCGGCTCAGAACTACTTTTTGCTCCATTTAGCCACCCCATGAAAATAGAGTTGGAATCCCCACCAGAAGAGAATCGTAAGGATGTTGTCATCAGTCCACATGATAGTGACCAAGGGAATAAAAATTGTGCAACTTCATCCTCCAGTTCCGGATCTAGCAAAGGGATAGCCATGTCTACAGAAAATTTGAGTGAAGATTCCGGAATTGGTACTGAAGGCAGTGGCTCTCCATCTCATCATGTACTTTTATTGAAAGATAACTGTCCCAACATTGAGGATTTGAAAACAGAGTTCGTCATAAATCCTATGCTATTTTCGTCCATTTCCTCCACAAGCTCTTCTTCCGATGGCCCCTCTAGTTTCAACAATGGGTCGGGTTCTTATATGGCTGTTATCCAAGAAATATTACCTCAACAGGAAGAGCAGGAAGATGCCCGCCGTCCCACAGAAAATGTTAGCCATGAGTCCAATATAGAAACTACTACTACTACAAATACTACCTCTGCTCATACTACGGAATGTACAGAGGGAGAGCCCATAGAAATAGGTGGTAAGCTTGCTCACACCACTACTAATGCATGTGCAGTAGGTAGTAAGGAGTCAGTATGTTCAGAAAAGTGGTTTGAGCCAGACACAGTTTGTGCACAGGGAGAACTCTTCAATTGTAGTAGTGTAGCTGACCCAGTGGAAAATAGTAGTCTCAGTGATGACGATATGAGTGACCGTGCCTTTGCCAAAATCCTACAAGAACTGAGTAATGAAGACGAAGATTATATAACTTATACTACGAGTACTACCACCACTAATATTCAAGAAGTAGCCATGGCAGAACAAGATTCTGGAAATTACGAAGTGATTGGTGCTCCAGTAAGTGCGTGTTCAAGTGACTCTGAAGAAATCATCAAGAAGGGATCTTATGGGCCACAGCAAACGGAAATCGTGTTGATCAAACGAAATAGCCGTACTCCTAGCCCTAGCATTGCGATCAATAGGGGGAGTACAGGGGATCCTGTACTATCGCCAAATTCCGTAGCTGCCAAATCCAGAGTGCATTTCTCTCCCGTTGTCTCCGAAATCAGCTGGAGAGAAAGTTATATCGATCCGGCTGAGGAAGATGAACCCACTATGAGCAGGGAAAGTGTGCAAGATGTGCCGCCACCAACACAGGGCAATGCCCCTGTGCTAGTGGAGAAAATACAGATGACTTCTACAGCCCTTCATGGGTCAGAATATGAGGAAGGGCCTGGGTTCATGGAGGAGAAGGCTATCTTGGAGTCTGAGGAAGTGAATCATTATCCAGGACCTTCTAAATTAAGCATGGTGCCTGATTTGCTTACCCAATGTGAAGCCCAGGATAATATGGGGCCTCAGAAAACTCAAGAGGTGGCCCTACCGCCTCCCAAAGTTTTGAGGGAGCATCATCAACAACAGATTTTGCCTCAGATTTTCGCCGACAAGGGCAGCAATAAGAATACGAGCAAATCAAAATTGCCACCACCTCATCCCCCTCCCCCTATCCCTGTCAGTAATAACAAAGGGAGCAAAGAAAATAATCAAGAAGGGGGTAAAAAAATGGGATTTTTTCAGAGACTTTCCAAAATCCGATTGAGTGGAGGGAAAAGCAATAAGAACACTAAACAGAAAATCCATCCTAAAGATGGTGGCAATATTTTGAACACCAGTAGTAGTAGTAGCAATAGTGGTGGCACAGGCTCCGTAAAATATGTGGACAATGGTTTCAACAATGGTCCATCTAGTCCACAACAACAGCAGCAATCTATGGGGAACCATGAGCGAGTGATTAATAATCAGTTGCCGCCACCGCCTGCTATGTTGGATAGTAGTACGGAGGAAGAAAATGCATTTGAGAATATTTTGGATGAGATTGCCGGAATCAAGAATATTCGATTGAGGCAGGAAATGAAAGCGTCCAGAGATTGCGAACCTAGTGAAAGGCCTCAACTACGGAGTTTTGCTCAGAGAAAACAATTTTACAGTGTTGGGGGCACCGCAGAAGAAACTGTGGATGAACATCATGGAAATAATGAAACCTTGGTTCATTTGGATCAGAAATTGAGTCAATTCGGGGAAGAGGCTATGAATCGCAGCAGAGATCAAATGAAGGGAGTGCAAATCGAACCCGAAATGTTTTTAAATGCTAGTGCAAATAAGAATATTGTGGCTACCAATAGTAATGATAGTAGGAAGAAAAGGAACAGTAGTGGAGATGAGAAAAACACTACGAATGAAAGGGAATGGTATAAACTTTTAAAAACTGCAACGGATAAATATCATCATTACATTGGCGGGGGAAATAAGCATAAAGGCAGTTCTAGTTCCAGCACTGGCATTGTGGAAACTGATTTGGATACTGGTGAGTGAATTTTTTCTTCATTTTTTTTCTTTCGTATAGAAAAACAAAGAGGGAAAAATTTTGTCAGTGAAACAAGCAAAGTTATGATTCCTGTGCTTACATAATAATGTAGTTAGTGAGAAAACTTCTGACTTGTGGTGAGGAATAATAATTCTGGTTCACTTCCTTTCATGGGAGAAAAAGGGATCTAATGTAGCTACAAATACACGTATGTTATATTTTGGCTACACCGTATACCGTATGGTTCCATTTGGACCGTAGGGATGGAAATTAAAAGCCAAGTTTTCAACCAAGGCAATTCATCGTGTCTTAAAACTTTCATACCGACTAGTTGCAATAAGTTTGTTGGGCAATGTTTTTTCATTCCTGGTGTTACGAGCTTACTAACTAACTAACTGAAGATATGCATAATACGATGCGAGCTTCTTTTCTTCGTACGTAGTATACTACAAAAGTAGAGCATAAAAACTATCCATTCATATAACAACACAGAAAAGGGTATTCTTCACTTTTGTCATGCCAGTACAACTTACTTACATACATAAGCATTTTTGCTCCCCCTTCTCTCACGGTATCATAAAATATGCATGGGTAGGAAGATATAAATTTAATAACTCGGCATAACTTTGCATGAAAGACAGTTGCTTTTACATAGGTCCAAAATGACATTACCAGATTAAAGGAAAAGGTATAGGTTTGTTTGTTGTTAGTTACGAAAGCCTTGTAATTTTAGTCAATCCTTGAAATAAAAATATCACCAACTATAACCATATACATAGTAGTAGTTTGTTTTGGAGTCAACAGAATAGTTTTTAGTATATCCGTCCCGTATGCATATCATGGAGATTTTAATTGGTTGCAGTGGAAAATAGAGGTGCTTTTCATTTTATATGGTCGTAGTTTCTGACGCTATATGACGCATTGTAGTGCAACATCGTGTAAATGCGAAAAATTACAATTTTGTCTAAAAATTTGCTATGCACTTATGGAATTAAATTCGATTCTGTGTATTATAAGTTTAAAAATTTCAGTCAGACACAACTATAATTTCCCGCAGTGTTAAATATAGTTTTGAGACACGAAAATAATCCACAACGACTCGTATTTTTGTCTCCTCTATTTTCAGAACTAAAAAAGACTCCGTCAAGTTGAGTTTGAAGAATAATATTCTTTTTAAGCCACAAAGAGGTTTTGTAGCTAACTCCATACCACACGAGACACGACATAGAAAATGTAAAGGAATGCACTGCAAGTTTATTTCTGGTTCAGTGCTGTATGGTCATAAGAGAACGACTATTTACAATATTTCAGAGGGGAAAAGCATGTGAGACCCTTTTTGGGTTTCCGATATATGTGCATCTGTGTTTGTACCAAATCATACGTACTACTATTATAATACTATCTTTACAAGACTTCCCCTACCGACCTTACGGGATTTTTACAACTACCCGAATACATGCGACTTTCAAACTAACTAACTAACTAACTGAATGAATGAATGAATGAACGGAAGGATTGAAAAGATAGAGAGTTTTTTGTCATTTTTAATGGTACTGTAAAGTCTTTAGGTTTTTTCATTTCACACACAAAAAAGCAATCTACAAATGGCTTTCTATATGTCTTGTCACATTTATACACACGTCTGACATGTTTATCAGTATTTGATTTGCCAAGATTAATTTACCATGATGGATAGTCAAGGGACTGCAAAAGCGTGTGAATTCATTCAATTGAAAATTATTGCGTACAGTAGATTTGTGCAAGCAATTGAAGGGATGAAAAGAAAATTCCAGTTGCAAGAGAATCTTGTATAGTTATAAACCATAAAATGTGCGGTTTTTCTTGAGATGTTTCTATAGGGAGCTTTAACAATGAGCTTGATTTGTATTGGTTTTGGCTAGGGAGCATAACATTGGCCATTTAATGGATTCTAAACTAACTACAAAACTAACATTTGAACTGCATACAAGGAAAGCCTATTCCAGGTTTCATTTTAAATTACTTCGTGCAGTAGCAAGCAATTAACTAACAATGTAAACAAACTTGCCATCCCATAGCACTATGCTCATCAAAACAGTCTCCATTGTAACATTCGGTAGCTAGTATAAGATCGGTTTGCTGGTTCCATTTGTTCACTCTTGAGTTTTGAATAGCTCCTTTATCATGATGATGATGATGATGGGTGGTTCCCATCCCACTCAGCTCATTTAATGGCATCAACTCCGTATCTCTGTCTCCGGAGAAATGGCTTTTCCACTACCAAAAAAAATTTACAGTTTTTACAGTACATGTAGTAGTTACTATTTTTGGCTCCTTGTGCTTTATTTTTATGCGCACACACTCACTGTGAAGAAAAAAGTTTTTGAATGCACTACCGTACTGTACACGCATGATGAAAACAATATTAGAGAATGGCATGTCAGCTCCATTTATTTTACTTGGAATTCAATAAACTATAGTTAGTTTATTTTTATTGCTGTCTATGCACTAGGATTTTTGAAACCATCATTGTTCAGCTTTATATATGTTTTGTGTATGCATTTGTCATATTATTCTCTGACTGTGGGAGCAAAAAAAAAATTAGGTCTACTTGTTTTTCTCATTTTTGACAGCCAAAGAATTTGTCTGCACTGTTCAGGATAAAACTAAATTTAGTGCACTTTGCCTAGCGTTTTCAGAACAATGTTTGTGTACGTAATGCTATAATTTATCATTTGACAGAATTTAATTTATCCAATTCTCAGGTATAATAGGTTCAGATGCAATCTAATTTGTTAGAAAAATTGCTCTGTTAACTCCAAAACAAAACATTCTGTGTTTTCTTCTATTTTTATCTTTCATTTTCACCCTAATGGTGCGTGTTCAGCACCAATAATGCTAGTATTGATTACAAATTACAGGCAATTCGTCTCACTACTGTACTACAAATAGACACGTGGTACTGTAGCCAGCTAACGATTTGTGAATTCCATCCTATTGTAATGATGATGAAGCAAGCACACTAATTCTCCCATAGTTAGTTCCCATTCTATTTCTTACGCTCACTGTCAAAAGCTTTTCTTAATTACATTCTCAAGAATCATTTACGTTGTGTGTTGGACAGCCATTAGGAACAGATTCGTTAATCAAGGACTGGCTCCCAAAACGAGATACACTCAATGACATTCTCATTGTCAAAAGTGATCACTTTCATTTGTCTTCCCATATGCTACAGATTTTATAGGTTTTGGTCATGTAATCTACCATCATCACAGTTTTCGAACTTTTACAGCATGGGAAAAGCTAATAATTTTAAGATTTTAATCTAGCTTTGAAAAATTTCATAAAATTTTTTCATTTTAAGACAGTATAAAATAGTCTCGTTGAAAAATTGTGTGCGCTAACATAACATCCAATTTAATTCACACAAGTGCTAAAACTATATTTTATATGCGCCCAGTGCTAAATAGCTAAATAGAATTTATGATCTCACCATAATTTTTGCATAACCTTTCAATTTTCTTCTGGTTAGCTTCAAATAGTTAGTTAGGAAATGCAGATGCACCTTATGTGCGCAATTTACTAACTAGCTAAAAGTTTATGCATAAAGCATGAGGGAGGAAACATTAGGTACGAGCCAAAGCATTGTGTATATTATGGCAAGGATGAGTACTTTATCTTTTCCAACTTGAGATCCATAAATATATCAATTTGTTTACATTACATAAACACTTGCACATGCATTCATATGGAGCGTATAAAAGTTGAGTGCAGGGTTAGTTAGTTGCTTACAGCAGACTGACAATCCATTTAATCATTCATATTATGTATGGAAGATTGCAAAGGTGAGCCTATGAATAATTGTATAGAAACCGTAGTTGCCAATAATCTTGCCTGAAACGCATTGGCATAAAAAATGGCTCCAAGTTTTCTATCCTGAACAACGTAATAGATATACGCAATAGACTATCTGCAGTAGAGCAGTTAGTTAGAAAAAATCCTGATTAAAACGCAGTTAAGCTAGTTAGATACTATGTGCAATAAAATTTTCTGTCCAGTTACCATTTATTCTAATTTCATAAATCACGGCGCACAGAAGAGGGTACAAAAAATTGACATTGGGTTGTAAAAGTGGTGCTTTAACTAGCCAACTAACTAACTACGTTCATTTTACTCATCGGTTAAATTTTTCTTGTCCATTTCTGTATACGTTATACTTACTCACATATGTTTAGCTTACTCACTTGTGCATAATATATATGTAGTTATTTGAACGTAATATTATCTTCCCCATGATGAGTTTTGGAGCACACAACAAAGTCTTTGTCTGTTTTATATCTAACCTGCGGTGATGATAGTACATATGTAGATGGTGTATGAACAGTGTGTGATAAACATTGGACCAAAAAATGGCGTCATCAGTCAGGAATTTTTTGACAAGGACATCCATTCTCATATCATACACATGCATGTGTTTGTTTCCGAGTTTCCTTGCTTTGTATACTATGTGTTACCGTAAGCTGAAGAATATAGTCAGTGAGCCAGGATATTTGGACACTGAGTTGCACAAATTATTAAATTGCAGCCAATGCGATGCTCGTTGATTTATTTTCGTAACATTTCCAACGTATTGAAACTACTAGTACTTAATATTAATTCATTCCGTATGAAATGTTTAGTGCTTCAAAAGTAGTAACGTATGTTTTTATGGCAGATTTACGGTTTAAGAAAGCAAAAAGAGTGTCCATGTGTACAAGGAATTTAGCATTTTAACACTTTTGGGAACCTTTAACACACCCAATATAAAGAATTGACTATTGCACACTTTTAATTTAGTCTAGTTTAAACTAGCGTTTGTGTAATTGTTAGTTTGGTAGTTAAAAAAGGTCAGGTTCAATTTTTGCGTGAAATTACAGTAAAACTAACTAAGCTTTTCGTGTAAAACTGCAAGTTATTTTACTGCACGAAATACACAGTCGTGTTAAGCAGAAACTGATCAGATTGTACAGTGAGTCAATGAGAGCAGTTAACTTTTATATGAATTTGATGCGGAAAACAAGTCAATGTCGTAAATCTCTTATAGGTTCCACAAGCAAACACGTTTTAACGGAATTTGAATGGTTTATTGGGATCAGTTGATTGAAATGGATGAAAAAATCTACTTTTCTAGTAAACGTGATAAAAGCAATTCATTTTTATTTCGATAAACAGGAAATATTTTCCCAAACGTAATAGTCAAGTGCACTACCTGAATTGCCTATTGAACTTTAGATCCTTTTCTAAATTAATTCCCAAAACTAGTAGCTAATGCCATTCTGTTAAAGCCAATTGTTCAGGAAATCCGAAAATTCTGTGCTTCATCACAAGGATTTCAAATGTTTATTCCATTCTCTGTATATTATGAATCATGTTCGGGATATTTTCCATTTACTTTTGGCTTATATTTATGACTGTGAAATTTCACAGACCATTTGTTCAAGTACATGTCATCAAAAATCATGCTTACCAGTTTTTCAGGGCATCTGCCTTTTTTCTTGGATAATCCCTGTTTCAAATATCCGTTTGAAAAAAAATCACCTCGCTTATCATCATGATGGGAGGCCTGGTTTAGTAAATAAAACTCGTGTATGAAATAAGCAGTTAAAATTGATTCTGCAAAATGGGGCAGTTTTTCCTCCTCATCCGCGTCACTGCATAGTTTATAGTATTCTGATGTTATTCATATGACTATAGACTAAACTAAACTCAACTAAAAGAGATAGCCAGATATATGTAGAGATATACTAGACTGCAAAAAATAGAGATAAAAAGCTTACACATTTAATCTTATGATGGTGATGATAATATGCAAATTGCACATGTTTTCACAATTTCCCTATATTGCTCATATTATTTATACGAAGGAGTGGAAAACTGCAAACAAGATGAAAAATAAACACTTGTTTGGATTCTGCAAATTCGTCCCACCTGTCTGTCCGCAAAACTTGTGGTTCCATTTTCCATTCTTTAAATAATAGTCTACTTATTGGAAATTATTACTCCCAGCTGGTACAGTGGTTTAATATGCACACACACGCACATAAAAAATAGTTTGATTTGTTTCCAAAAACCTATTTCACGGATTAAGTAATGCAGGAAATATTTTATCATGATGTAACGAGAAAATATTTCTAGCTGGGTTTACCAAGGATTGATGCCAACATTTTTCGCAGGATATTGAATTCAAACTAATTGGCTGAATTTTTCATCAGATTTTTTAATTAAAGGGATATTATGACACGTGTAGAATGATTATATGCAAAAATGTCATTGAAAGTGCCAGTTGATTCCTATTAGCATAATTATTGCAATGATTTGGGTTACATGAATAATGCATACGATAGAGACTTGCAGTTCAGGTGAATTTAAAGAATAAGTGCTATAAACAATGCAATCATTCTTGCAATTTTTATAGTTTTGTTTTCATGACGGAATCTAGGTTTGTCCGCTAGGAAAAAACACTATGTGATTCTTCTAGTGTTCAATTATTTAGCTAGCCCGTCTCGCATACTGCCACATTGCTAGTATATGATGATGCTTATGACATTTAGTATGCTCAAGCACGAAAAATGAAATCTAATACATTTCACAAAATATTGAGCCCAACCCATTTTACCTAATCTATTGTTTCACATCACAAAAAAAGGCTGGCTTCATGTCAATGCTATGTTTTTGAATATTTAATTGGAACTTTTTTTTGTGTGTGTGTGCATTGTTTAGGCTTCTGTATGATAATGAAACTTGCAATATGCTTTTAGTTGGCTTGTTGGATTCAGTTCATCACTAATGAGGATTAAAAAGATTTGCAGTCAGCTTTAGCAAAAGTCATATATCAGTCTAGTTTGCTGCATTTAGTCGGCAGTTTGTTTTGTCTTGTTTTTTAGAAGGAATTTTTGGGATTTTATGAATATTTCTACAGTACAGTTTCAGTATAGTTTTACATTTTTGCAGGAGAAAAGAACTGTCTGAAGTTCTAAGATAATAAAGTGTCATCCTTTTAATTTTAGCATTCAAGTAAATGAAGTTCAAAGTCACCTGAAATAATAATCTACAAAACAAACACTATTTTACATACCTTGGCTGAAACGTACGTGATATAAATGCACTCTAATACTTGCACATGGAGATTTTATTAGGTTTTTAAATATCCGCAAAGACTCGTTGTCTTGTAGCTGTCTGAGATTTTCATTTCAAGTACTATTTTAGGTTTGTTTCGAACAATTTAGTATACGCAACGCCATGTTTGGGAAAAGTTTGAATCTTATAAAAGAAAAATTTGAGGTTAGGACAGCACTTTTATGCGTAAATCCTTTTCAATTGAATAACGGAAACTTTAAATGAGAGGGAAGATGCAAGTTTTAGACAAGGATAAGCAAGCTGATTTGAGAACAACTTTGTCTTTTTAGACGTACTTTTTGAGGTACATTAGGTTTTTCCCACATCTGATATGAGACTTGGAAATTCATTTGCGTAGGATGTGTCCTGTGCCTCCTTGTTTATTTTTAGCATTCTTTAACATAGCTGTAGCATCATTCCGAAATGTTTCTAGATGCCAATGAGCACAGAGAACACAACTGGGTTTACAGAATGTAACCCAATGTTTTCATTTCCATATGTTATGTCAGTTATGTACGAGAAGCACTCATTCATTGCTCGAAGCTCGAATGCTTCTAGTGAAAATGTGTACACAAATGCATGTTGCATTAATTTAAATGCAGGAAACGCAGATTGTAACCAAAATTATCAAGTAGATTTATCTTGTCAAGTTTACAACTTTTTGGATGGATTCCCAATTTATTGTCAAATTGGCATTGGCACTATTGGCAATGCGCATGAATATTCGACAGAGATATGATATTGGCAAGATTCAGTTCGTTCGGAATCAACTAACTGTAAACTGTACTGTTGGAGTTTGAAGCAGATTAAAGCGATTGCTTCATTAAGCATGTTTCGTATTAAGGCATAAAAATATATTTTTTGTGCTCTAGTATACAATTTGAGTCACGGTTATAGGCTTAATAATTTGAAACATAAAAATCTTCAGTGATTTAAAAAATTTAAAACATGTATAAATGTGTGTGGTCTGGAAATTTTTAATAGTGAATGAGACTAGTTCGTAGTAGTAGTTTACTGTTCATTTTTGTCAAAAACACACAAATAGTCATCTGATTCATCCATCAAAGCATACAAAACTCCATGCAACATTTCTAATAAAAGGATGCACCGATTAATAATAATAACCCTCCCTGGCTATCTAAATGAAACTGAAGGTTGTTAAATTAGCATCTGACCCTAATAGAAATCCTTGAAACACACACAATCATTCATTCAATCAATCTATCGTTTATTTACACAGGGGCCAGTCGAGAAATGCTGGATGCCGAACTGGTGGATCTAGAGGACTCCCTGCTAAATTGTAAGGGTCCCAAAGGTGGTCCCACTGCCACCAATGGATCCATGTCATCTCCAAATGCCAAAGCCCGAAGTTTGACAAACTTGTCGAGCAATACTTTACCACTTTCGTTGCCATCTTCGAATCTTGAACATGACGAAAACGAGCCGACCAGCAATGGGAATGACGAACGAGCCAAATCCATGGAATTCTTGTTGGATGAAAATAACAAGAGTTCATCTGTGGTAAGCCTTAAACTTGCTTTTGTGGTGTTGCATTATACTGTAGTACATTTGTTATTGTAAATGATGACATGGCATGAATGTCACTAGCCGTGTTATTAGCTAGTTATAGTTACCATCTGGATAAGGGTAGGATTTAGAGAAGTAGCAGATTATGCATGTTTTAGGCTTGAGGTTTATGACAGCTTTTGGGGCTGGGAAAAGTTGACAGCTGAAATAGGAGTTAACCGACTGTTTGAGAAAGTTAGGGAAAACTAAAGAAATTTTTTAGTCTAAGAATCGAGAAGTTTTATAAAAAAAGTTTTTTTGAACACTTTATTTTGAAATAAAACGTTTGTAAGTCAACTCGCTTAAAAATATTCATATGTGCAGCATTGATGATGGCATACAATTATTGAAATAAGCCTTAACAAAAATTTTAAACAAAGTATTTTTCCAATCTAGTTACGCATAAATTTTGAAAAAAAGTCAAAACCTAAAGTTTAAAGCCGAGCTATGTTAAAAGAAGTCAAATCTTTATGAGGAGAAAAACTCAGGCTCCAAATAGATGGTAACATTAGAACATGTCAGTTAAGTTTTTTACTGGAGAAGAAGTGCCACTCCTTTAGCGTTCAACCGTACAATTTCACTATCCGCCATGTCTGCTGAAAATGAGAAGTGCCAAAATATTGATGATGGTTGTTAGTTAGTTGATGCATTTTTTTTTTGAACCAAACGAGCTGTCTTCTTTGGGATCCTTGTTTTTACACCTTGTCAAATCCATTAGCATGTCTCCCCTCTTTCCAACCCCATTTATTATCTCTGAAAATATGCAACTTGACTATATTTTTAGCTGGAGAGAAAAACATTTTTTTTACATCCAGTGTACAACCAATATTTTCTACTTTGGCATGAGTATAGTATAGTTGGGTTGAAACTCATAAAATGAAAAATTATACGGAGTAGAAAAATTACAGTTACTTAATGGCGATAGATTGCTTTTTGGCTATCAAATTGTAACCAATATTGAAAATAAAATTTAAAAAACAGGGAAACTTAAACTATTTGTAACCATCTTAGTTAGTTAGGCTAGTGTGGGCAAAATTCATTTATTCATTCATTTACACAAAGATGGCATTCCTACTTGCTTCATTTTAAGAGTGTCCGCCTATTGTGCATTCATGAAATGATTCACCGTACAAATTGAAATGATTCATATGAAAATCTGTTTGATAGCAAAAACTTGACTTCATCACTGAGTGTAAAGTGTGAGAAAACATAAATAGTATATAGAAATGAATCAAGTGATGATTTCACAACTTTATTCACTAACGAGAGTCAAGTCACTGAACGTATAGTTTATTTATTCATACTGCACACAATTTTTAATGATTTGTGTAGTGAACAGAGTGGATGATAACATTTGCCGAAAGCTGTGGATAAAAAATTGTATAGAACAGTAAATAAGCGATTTAGTTAGTTCACAAGTGCCGTCATCACTTACAATTCATTAAGTTGGAATTGAATTTTTGTGTGCTTTAAAGTGACAGATGAATGGTTCATTTATGGACATTTGAGTGAACTCTAGTTCCAAAAAACTAATTACTTCATCTCAAGTCTAACATGGCAGATTTACGATCTATAACTTTTTTCACAGCAACGTTGAGAAACTAGTTAGTTATACAGACGCAAAATACTTGAAAGGGATTTAACGGAGGGTCTAGACATTTTAAAAGTCCAGGAAGCGCAAAAAAATCTGGCCTGTGTAAGTAAAACTGGGACTTCATTAGCTAGTCACAAGTTTCACCATGTCCAGTCCCATAATTTACAAGTTATTACACACATTAAAACTTTAACTACTTATACAGACCGAAATTCTCGGCTGTTTGTTTTTAGAATTCCCAGCTCTGCATAAGTAGCTAAAGCTTGAGAATTGCTAATTGGTTTCTGTTTTTGTACAAATGACACTTAAACTCGCTTAGAAGCTTTAGCTAAGAGTCGTAAAACCGTACAATCATATAATATATTTCAATGCTGAGAGTATACAAATGTGAGCTCCCAACGTAAAAAGTTTGCATCTTATTTACGACTTTTGTTTGTTACAGCCGCCTGAGAATAAACTACGTCTGGAGAACAGGCAACTGTCGGAGCATGAGTTAAGAATCCAACGATCCCTTCAGAAACTTAATGTGCCCGAATGGTTCAAAAGCGGAGGAACTTCTCAGACAGATGGTACCAATACAACAAAAAGTATGAAACTTTTATCCAGACGATCCGAATATGGAGGCAGTTCGGGTCGATTGGCTGGAGGATGGACTGGACTGTCTGCCTACAAAGCTCCGTCTTTGGGCAGTTTGCAAAGCAGCAATAGTGGAAGTGGCCGAAATTCTGGTACGGAAAGAGATCCTATTGAGTAGTAGTGCACAAATCGACAATGACTTTTATTTGACAGAAAAGAAATGCTTGGCATTTGTATTTCCATTGTTTCCCTTTGTTTGCTACGTTTGCTAGTGAGTTGAGTTAGCAATGGGATGATAGCTGGTCAATCTATGCTAAAGGAAGCATTGCTTATTTTGGTACAGTATGCAATAAATTGTGAACTATATTTCATCGACGCGCTAGAAAAGAAGTTAAAGGGACGTTTTGCGCTTTAAAGTTAAATGAAATATTTCAGTAGTGTAGTTTAGACAGATAAAATTCACTCTCTGTGTTAAAAATAAAACTTTGTACAATGATTACCGGATCACCCAGAAATCTTGAATGCCCAAAAGCAACCTCTATTGTAAGTTTGTAAAGCGAATGAATAAGAATTGATTTCTGTCAGATAAAGATCCCGTTGCAAATTTAGAAAACTCTACACAGAAGCTTTATTGTTAAAGTTGTAGTGCTCAAAAAGTTAAAGAGAAATCTGACAATGTTACATGAAATGACAAAATCTTTTGTTCTGAAACAAAAGTCATTGTTTACATTGTGTGCACGTGAATTCTATTTTTGTCCGATTGGACACTGTCTATTATAATGAGTCCCTGGTTTAATTACTGGCTTAACTAACTGACTTTGTTTTTTTAGGGTCACTCAATCGGTCCAATTTTGTTCGTGGGCGTCCTGTTACAATGAGTGTGACAACTCGTTCTTCCAAAGAATCTCTACTTAATCCTGCCGCCCACAGTCCTTCTGGATTTGAGCGTTCCTCATTTACGTAAGTGCTTGTTTTGTTGATACGCTTTTTTATAGTTTTTCCAATTTTCATTTAAATTGTCAATTGTGAGTTAGCCTTGATTACTTTTCGCAATAATTTGTCCGCTTTTTCATCGGGAATAATAATTTTTGACACGCAGTTTGTGGATAATTGATAATTTTGTCACCAGAATTTATTCTGTGTTTCAAAACACACTTAAAAAAATGTGTCTGTAAGAATGAGTTGTTGGCATTGCAAGCGGATGGATATTCGCTTGACTGTTATACAACTAGTTATAAAATCCATTAACTCCCAGGAACAAACTAAAACTTCCCGGAGAGTATTTTTTTGCTCATTAATTACTTAAGCGCACTTCCTGTGCATCTAGTTAGTTAGTTTAACTAATGTTAACCAGCATGCACTGAAGCACACACGCCAACTCGAATCAAGACTCCAGAAAAATATTATGATCGGTAGTTTTTGTCTACGTATTCGTTGGTTCCCATAAAATTTAGCACTATACTGACTATACCTCAAAATTTTCTGAGTAAAACTTTTCTTCTAAGCATTTTATAATTTTTTCTTCAACCTTTACTACATTTTTTTAAGGTTTATTGTGTAGACTTCATTCACACAAACACTTTTGTTTTCTCACACACATACACACACCTTTCAATCAAAAGAAATGTCTATAAGTATTCCCAGCTACAGTCAGTAGCTATTTAATACTAAATACGTAATACACTTAATTGTAAAGCTAAATGTTTTGAATACATTTCAATTTCAGATACGGAATGCCTTTCTCCCAGTCCCGATTCAGCGGACCAGGCCGAGCAAGTACAATGTCACCTCCATCTACACCGGACTCATACATGAGTTTTTCATCCTCCACCGCATCTGCGTACGTTAAGAAACCCTACCTGGGTTGGCGATCCCAAGAACGACTTGCAGCGTCCGGGGCGTCTACGCCAGTTGGGGGCGCCCCGCCAAAACTCTCCGTTTATCTACCTCCAGCAGAAAGACTGGCAAACGAGCTTATCGCTTCGCGTCAAAAAGTCGGGCCAATGAAAAAACCAGATAGACCTCCACTTCCAAAACCGCCACCTCGAACTCATAGTATCGCTAACAAGGACAATCAATCTAGTAGTAATAATGGACATGTTCGAGAATCAATTCGGGAAGTGACTAATGCGATCAACGAATTTGTCACCGAACAAAAACACGATCCATCGATTTCCCATAATCAAATTGGTGCTCCCCCGAAACCGATCCCGAGACAGAAACCACAAAATAGAAGAAATAATGTTTGGATGGAGTCCTCGTTTGTAGGAAAGAAACCTGCGACTGTGAATAAAAAATGAACAGCTCATTATTTGAATTTTGCGCTCGCGTTGCGCATTGCGGTTTATAATTGGATACGAATGTGTGGTTATTGAGATGTGTTCATTTTTTAATTTCTCGAGGGAAATTAAAAAATGAGAAATGTTTGAAGTGAGTGAGTAAAGTACCGGTACTAAAAATGTATGAAATTATTACCAATAAGTTTAAGATTAGTTGTTGAATATTGTTGATGTTTTATATTTTTGTATGGCTCTTTGATCGCGTCCCATATGGAATGAAATTTATATAAAACGAATGTTTCTTTGGTTTGATTTAGAAAGATATGCAGAATATAGAGTTGGAAATACTATAGAATTTTTAGTTTGTTTTAAGATTATTGCGTGAGTTTGAAATTTAGATAATTGACTAAATAATACGATGTGAACTATCCCTATACATTTTAGAATTGTATCTATAAAGTAATAATTTAATTGTTGAGACTTGTTTAAGCAAAACTAGTGTACTATAGTTTTTGTTAAATTTTAAACCAATCAAGTGTAAAATATAATGCATACGTGTGTTTTAATGTGGTTGTAATTGACGCTGTATAAAGATTTCTGCGTTCTTTTGACTGTTCATAGTTTTAAATTATTGTGGTGTGTCTGACGAACATGACGGGAAAATAAATTGTTTTGTTTTACCGTGATATTTTGTTATTCTATTTTGCATGATTCCAAATTCAGAAGCTATTATTGTTGTTACCATAGATTAGATTTGCCTATTTAATTTCTGCAACAAGCAATCTCTTTCGGCAAGTTTCACTGGATAGAATTATTTTCTCCATTGTTCATTTTCGTACCAAGAACGTAAGCCACATTATTTGGCTGCATTACACATACTGCACACACCTGTTTAATTCATGAAAAGTTTCGTTCAATATATTCTGCAATAGTACACTCATAGGACTCATAATATTTTTTGAAATGATTGTCGATACAGACGAAACTATTAAAGCACAGGAAAATGAGTTGATCAATAGTACTGAAGATGGCGCTTTAAGTGTCATTTCTAAAATAGACAACGAGAGTGCAGACGTCAATTTTTCCGAAAGTATTGAAGATTTGAAAATCTCGCATGAAGATTTGCTACTGCTGAATCATCCGGAAAGCTGGTCAGTCAAAAACGAGAATAATAATTGTGAAGATTCTGATGACGATGACTGTATGAGAGCTAGTTCTCAGACATATTTGGACCATTGGTTTTCTGCCCGAGATGCAACAATGAAAAAATCTCTCATTGAAGCAAAATTACAGAAAGTTACCACAGAAAAATCCACACGGGAAGTTTTGAAACTTGAAAAGTTTGTAGACTTATCTGATTCAAAGGATGAGCCTAGGAAATTTCCTGATAGTGAGGAGCACATGTATGCTGGAGATGATATTCCAATACCAGAAGTCGAGGAAATCAACGAATTATGTGTCACAAAAGACTCAAAAGAGAAGTTCGACTCGGGAGACTTGAAATCAAATGCTGAATCGCCAGAAAACCAACCTGTTAGTCAACCAATTGGCTATCGTACAGATGAAAAGGTTTCAGGAGTAAGGGACAATGTGGGCCTTTCAAAAGAAGAAATATTATCGTACGTTGATAAATATTTTTTTCATATTGAAAGAATGTGTATATTGAAATGCACAGCTTTGTGTGCGTATGCAAATCCATAGGAGCTCAAATACTGAATCTGTAGACGAAGAAAATCCAAATGTATATTTGAAAGATGTCAATAACAATATTAGCAGTGCATGTGAAGCCAAATCTGGTCTCATCATAAGTAATGATGAACTGGCGCGAGCAAATATTTCACCAACAGATGCTAATGTTTTGGAAGCTGAGAGGTAACTTTTTATTTTTTACGAGGGTCAATTACACATGAATCCAATAATAAGTTTAAAAAATGTAAATCTTTACAGCTCATGTTCTAAAACGTCTGCAGTAGTAGATACCGAAGAATTGGAAAATTGTTCACATACTGATGCTGAAAAATCTATTAGTAACCAGCCCAGTATTGACCAACTGAAGCCAGAGTAATAAAAAGCTTAATAAAAAACCTTCGACGCAATAAAACATATTGAATAAACCATAAAATCTCAAAAGCACTGAAGAATTGATTCTATTTTGCAGGGCATTAGATACTGCAGTAGCAGAAGTAAATTCCCGGACCGATGATTTCAAAAAGTTACAGTCTTTATTTCCTACTAATATGGACTGTGAAATGGAGGACATTCCAGGCGTGAAAATTGTGAAAAAGCGGAAAGCTTTCATGGGAAACCTTTGTAGTCGTTGGTCTAATTTCTTTAAGTAGGGTGTACAGTGCAAGTGCATAAGTAAGTATGAGTAAGCACTATGTAAAACGAAACCAATTGTATAGAAATGAGAAATAGTCAAGCAATAAAAAAGTTTTGTCTTAAAGACAAAGGACCTTTTGACTTTTAGTATATCGTCACAACACGTTTGTAAAATTAATCCAGTCATTTCGTTTCCAATGTGGCAACTATTTTAATGCCAGTAATACTGGAGGAAGGCCAGTTATTTTTGTACTGAGTCAGAAATAATAATAAAGAGGTCAAATAAAAACTAAACTATATATCCTGACAATATACATTTCAGTCCGTCTGAAGCAGATGGACT
>Ga0210040_10003784_pt1 | contig 20216 bp, 21 predicted proteins | sample CryGeyCG12114_NA_FD_185462 | JGI IMG/M metagenome (GOLD analysis project Ga0210040, IMG submission 185462) | Groundwater microbial communities from aquifer - Crystal Geyser CG19_WC_8/21/14_NA (SPAdes) (version 2) | ecosystem: Environmental > Aquatic > Deep subsurface > Groundwater | place: USA... | reverse complement strand
CCCCGCCGACGTCGTTTTCGCGGCTCGGCGCGCGAAGCGCTCCGCGTCCGCGTCCAGGCCGAGCCGCGCAGCAGCCGTGGCGGCGCCGACCAGCAGCACGACGTCCTGCGGAGCCCGTACCGACAGCTCGCGAAGCTGCGACAATGCCTGTGCATCTCGCCCCTCCGCGAGCGCCAGGCAGGCCAGGAGCCGTTCGATGTCCGGACCGCTCGCTCCACGCGCCACGGCATCGGCGATCATGCGTCGCGCCTGCTCGGTTCGGCCGACCTCCAGTGCATGGGTGGCTTCCGCCAGAAATGGTGAAGCCGGAGCCGGCGATGCAGTCGCCGCCGCAGCGCCAGCCGCAAGCAGCAGGAAGATCATGGATTGGCGACGCGGCGGCGGGCCGACAGGTCGCGCCCGAGCAGCATGACGATCTCCGGAGTGCGGTTCTGCCGCAGAATCGTGATGCCGAGCTCGCGGCCGAGCCGCTCGGCAAGTGGCCGCCGGTTCGCCGGATACAGGATCACGCTCCTGGTCAGCGAAGTCGGCGCGTTGCCGATGGCAAGCCGCCGCCAGCCCTGCTCGCTTAGATGGTTGCGGGTTCGGGCAGCGAGTCCCTGGTGGCGGGCGGCGTTGAGCAGCCGGATTCTCGCGGGCGCCGACTCTGACGCGGCGGTTGCGGAGTGCGGAGTGCCCCACCGCGGGCCAGGCGCAGTCACTAGCGCCACTTCACCGAATGACAATCGCTCCAGCCGCGGCCCACCGCCGTCCCGTTCCGGAGCAGCCCGCGAAGCAGTTGCAATGGCTGCCGACGAGGTCACCTCATCGGGGGTCGCGAGCGGCGCACTCGCCTGCGCCGGCGCCGCTTCCGGCAACAACACGGTGACCACCCTGGACGCCCGCTGGGCAATCTCGCGGCGAACTTTCGCCGCTTCGCCGGGCACACCGGCAAGGTCCATCGAGACCGCCAGCCTGGCGAGGATGGCAGAGTCCGCAGGTGCCCGGGCAAGCGCCGCTTCATAATGCTTCCGCGACAGGTCGAACCGCCCCATCCGGTCATAGCACGCGGCCATGCCCACCAGCGCCGCCGCATCGGCAGGATTCTCGCGACTGGCCCGTCGAAAGGCTTCCAGTGCCAGCGCGACATTGCCGATGGCGAGCTGCCCGTTGGCATAGGCCACCCGGTCCGCGCCGGAACCGAGCGGCGGCGCACCTACCGGCCGCACGGCGACGTCCTTGTGGGTTGAACAACCGAGCAGGGCGAACGCCGCCGCCCCGATCAGAATGCTTGCTGCCCGCATGATCCGCTCACCCCCCAGCCATCGCCGGCAGCAGGGTCCGGATCACCCGGATCACCGCCGGAAGCATCAGCACTCCGATCATCACCGGCAGCATGCAGGCGACCAGCGGGATCGACAGCAGCACCGGCAGGCGATGCGCCTTTTCCTCCGCCCGCATGCGCCGCCTTTCGCGCATTTCCGCCGCATAGGTGCGCAGCGTCTGTCCGATCGACGATCCCAGCTTGGTGGACTGGATCAGCAGGGTCGCAAAAGCGCGGATCTCATCCACCCCGGCGCGGTCGGCCAGGCGCCGCAGCGCATCCTCGCGGCTCCTTCCGGCGCGCAGCTCCAGCACCACCTCGCCGAATTGTTCGGCCAGCAGAGGGTGAGCATGGGTCAGCTCCATGCCGACCCGCGCGAACGCCGCCTCCAGCCCAAGGCCTCCTTCCACGCACACCAGCAGCAGGTCGAGCGCATCGGGAAAGGCGCGGATCAAGGCGTCGCGCCGCCGATCCGCCCGCGCCCTGACGAACAAGGCCGGCGCATACAGCCCGAAAGCCGCGGATAGCACCAGCACGAAGTAGAGCTTCATCAGCCCCGGCGACGAGCCCCCGACCAGCAGCAGTCCAAGGGCCAACAGCGGCAATCCGATGACCAGCCCTAGGCGGATCAGCGTATAGATCCGCGGCGCATAAGGCGCGGTGTAGCCGGCCGCGACCAGCTTGGCGCCAAGGCTCTCATCCTTGGAATCGACCAGCGACAGACCACGCTTCTCGATGCCGTCGACCAGCCGGGCCCAGGCGCTCTCGCCCGTGCTCGCGCGCAGCGATCCCGCGTCCGTGCCGAAGCGAACCGGAGCAGCCGTGGCCTCGGCGACTCGCCGGCGGGTCGTCTGCCGCGCGCCGAGCGCACTGGCCGCAGCATAGCTCACCGCGACCACCGCGACGAACAACAACGCCAGCACCAGGAAACGCATAACCGGGTATTGCGCGAAGATATCAACCATCGTGCTAGACCTTCAGGTTCACAAGCTTGCGGATCCACGCAAAGCCAGTGACGTACAGCAACAAAAGCCCCACGAAGCCGGGAACAAAGGCGGGGTCGTCCGCTACTTCGAGGTAGAAGCCGGGGTTGAGCAGGAACAGGCTGGTGAACGCCAGCACCGGCAGCGCCGTCAGCATCACGGCCGTCATTCGCCCCTCGCTCGACAACGCGCGGACTTTCAGCATCATGGAATGACGCGAACGGATCACGGCCGACAGGTTTTCCAGCACCTCGGCCAGGTTGCCGCCGGTCTCGCTCTGCACGGACAGGGACGTCACGAACATCCGCATGTCGTCGGAATCCCACCGCTCGGCCATGGCCTGCAGCGCGTCGCGCATGTCGGCACCGTAGGTAACCTCGTCGACGACCAGGCCGAACTCGCTACCGATCGGGTCGGGCAATTCGACGGTCAGCAGGTCCAGCGCTGCGGCGATCGGATGGCCAGCGCGAAGGCCGCGGATGAAGACGTCCAGAGCGACCGGGAACTGATCCTCCATCTTCTTGCGGGTGCGGTTGGCCCGCACCTGCAGGAACATGATCGGGATCATGCCGCCGACCAGCGCCGCGAACGTGACCAGCATCAGGATGCGACCCATCCCGAGCGGCGTTTCGGTTGCCACCGCCGCCGCCACGAACAACAGGAACAGGACTGCGGGTGCGACGGCGATGCCGAGCATCAGCCGGCCGGTCGGCGCCGTCAGCTGCGCCGCGATCAGCATCCGCTCGAGTTTCAAGGCGAGCCCGCGGATCGGGGGCGGCAGTTGCTCGGACACGACACTGCCCTGGCGGCGCAGCAACTGCATCGTCTCCGCGCTGCTGTGTCCGCGACCGATCAACTTCAAGCGAAGGTTGATCGCCTTTCCTTCCGCCCGGCCGCGACCGATGCCGGAAACCACCGTTTCCACGATCAGCAAAACCGCACCGAAGATGCAGACGAGGATCAGGGCCTTGATCCAGGCGGGGTTCATGAGTCGAACTTCGCGTCAGGTCGGAACAGGTCGGTCGATAGGGTGACGCCGTGGCTGGCGAGCTGGTCTAGGAAACGCGGCCGGATGCCGGTCGCCTCGAACCGGCCGAGCACCTGATTGTCGCTGCCCATGCCGGTCTGCCGGAAGCGGAAGATCTCCTGCATGGTGATGATCTCCCCTTCCATGCCGGTGAGCTCGGCGACGCTGACCAGCCGCCGCCGTCCGTCCGACAGGCGGGCTACTTGGATCACCATGTGGATTGCGGACGCGACCTGCGCCCGCGCGGAGCGCGGCGGCATGTCGATGCCGCTCATGCCGATCATCTGCTCGATGCGGGACAGGGCATCGCGCGGAGTGTTGGCGTGAACGGTGGTCATCGATCCTTCGTGACCGGTATTCATCGCCTGCAGCATGTCGAACGCCTCGCCGGCGCGAACCTCGCCGACGATGATCCGGTCCGGCCGCATGCGAAGCGCGTTCTTGACCAGCTCGCGCTGCGTGATTTCGCCCTTGCCCTCGGTGTTGGCAGGCCGGGTTTCCAGCCGCGCGACATGCGCCTGCTGAAGCTGGAGCTCGGCCGAATCCTCGATGGTGACGATCCGCTCACGTGGGTCGACAAAGGCCGACATGGCGTTGAGCATGGTGGTCTTGCCCGATCCGGTGCCGCCGGAAATGAGCACGTTGCGTCGCGCCGCGACGATCGCCTTCAGGACTTCGGCGATGGCGGGCGGGATCGACCCGATCTCGACCAGCCGATCCAGGCTGATCGGCACCTTGGCGAACTTGCGGATGGACAGCAGCGGCCCGTCGATAGCCAGGGGCGGAACCACCGCGTTGACCCGGCTTCCGTCGGCCAGGCGGGCGTCCACCAGCGGGGCTGACTCATCCACCCGTCGGCCGACGCTCGACACGATCTTCTGGATGATCCGCAGCAGGTGCTTGTCGTCCTTGAACCGGACGGCCGACAATTCCAGCACGCCGAATTTTTCCACAAACACGCGGGAGGCGCCGTTCACCAGGATGTCGGTGATGGTGGGATCCTTCAGCAAGGGCTCGAGCGGCCCCAGCCCGAGCAGTTCGTCGAGCACATCGGCGACCAGCTGCTTGCGCTCCTGCTGGTTTAAGGCGCGATCCTGCTTGTCCAGCTCCTCGCGGATGATGTCGCCGATCTCATCCTCGATCTGCTCGCGGCTGAGCGTATCGAGCGCCGACAGGTTGATCAGGCCCAGCAGCCGCTGGTGCAATTCGACCTTCAGCTCGGTGTTGACGTCGCGGCGGGCAAATGCCCCCGCGTCGCCCACCGTCATCAGCTGCCGTTCCTCCAGACTTACCGGGGACGGCCGGACCTCACTGGCTTCGCTCGTGTCGGCCTTGCGAAATTGCCACATGGTTTAGCGCTCCACCCCGAAATCGGCTGCCAGCGCCGCGCTGATCACGTCCAGGTCCTTGCCGATCGCGCTCTTGCGGCGGATCTCGTCAATCGGAACGCCGCGCTCGATCGCGGCGGCCAGCACCTCGGGCTCATCGGTCACGGTGAAGTCGACCTTGCGGCCGAGCGCCTGCTCGACATCGCCGAGCTTCACGGGGGAGCCCCCGCCGAGCAACTTGCGGACGTTGCGGTTGACGATCAGCTGCAACGGCACCTGGCCAAGGTCCTGGTCGCCAAGGAGGTCGAGCTGCCGCCGTGCCCGGTTCAACGCGGCGACGCTCAATTCGGTCACCAGCAGGATCCGGTCGGCCCGCGCGATCAACGACAGCGACCAGTTGGTCCAGTTGGCCGGCAGGTCGACGAACACGGTCCCGAACTCGCGCGTGGCACGCTCGATGATGGCGATCACCTGGTCGCTGCTGACCGCGTCCAGTGGCATCAGCTGCGGCGGTGCGGCAACGACGTTCAGCCCGCATGGGTGAACAGCCGCGACGGAGCGCAGCAATTGTCCGTCCAGCCTCGGCCCTGCTTCAACCAGGTCGCACACCGACAGACGGGGCTGGAGCCCGAGCTGGAAAGCGGCATCCCCGAACTGGAGATCGAGGTCGATCAGGCAGGCCTGCCGGTTGGCCCGAGCTTCGGTCGCGGCGTAGCGGCAGGCCAGCTGCGAGGCGATCGCCGTCGCGCCGATGCCGCCCCGGCTTTTGATAAACAGCACCAGCTTGCCGTGCGCCGTCCGGGCCGGAGGGACGACCTCTGCCTTGGGTTCCGCCCTAATGTGGCCAATCGACGCTTCCAGCTCGTCCAATGTGAGCGGCAGCGGCAGGACGTCGTGCGCACCTGCCTTGAGCAACAAGCGAACCAGCGCCAGCGGCGGCTCGTAGGTGGCGGCGATCAGCGGCGTGTCGCTCATCTCGGCCAGCCGCTCGAACCGCTTGATCGACGCCGGGCTGTCCGCGTCCACCTGCACCACTGCGACGGCTGAGCTGGCCATGTCCGCCGTGTCGATCCACTCGGACACCGGACACAGCGTCACGCTGATCGGCAACCCGCACGCCCGCGCGCCCAATAGCGCGCCGATGTCGCCATCAGCCGCGCTCAGGTAAAGGTGCACGCCGGCTTCGATGCCCTGCGGCTGCCAGGTTCTGGCGGTCTCGTTTGGGTTCATGGCTGTCACTGACTGTTACTCGGAATAGGAGCCGGACACGTCTTCGGCGGTGAGGGTGGTGGCGAAATCGGGCAGGTTCAGCGTTGCCATCAGAAGCGAAGTAATCGGTCGGAACTCGATACCGGTCAGCGACACGGTAATCAGCGGCGCCACTTCCATCTGTTCGGTAGCCGTACTGCCGCCGCCACTCCCACCACCGCCGCCGCTGGTCGAAATCAGATCACCGGCCGACCCGAGGCCAGAGCCCGAATAACGGACTTGCACATTGGCCGCGGTAAGCTGCGGGTAGATTTTCTGCATGCGCGTGACGAGCGCGGTAAACGCGGCGCTGTTGTAGGTGCCCATGCTCGGACATGGCTGAGCTTCGCATCTGCACTCCTTGGAATCACAGACGATCGTCCCGAGCGCTCCAATGGGAATGTTAGCCCCCGCCTCGATCACCGTTCCTCCGGACGTCGATCCTGCATAATCGGCATCGCGCAGGCCGGGTGAGAGCGACTCCGTGACAATGGCCATCCGCGCGCCGACCTGGGTAGCCTTTTCCGCGCGATTGGTTTCCCACAGCAGCCGGCCGCCATCGATGATGCCGAACAGCAGCATGAGCAAAACCGGCAGCACCAGTGCGAACTCGGCCGCGCCAGCACCGGTCGTCGATCGCAGCAACCTCTTCATAAGCCAATCACCGGCATTTCGGACTCGGCCCGCAGACAAAGGTTTGCCGACTGGAAACCGATCGGAGCCCATGCGGGCCGGTAGGCGACCTTTCCTGCAACCTTCACAACCGGTATGTCCCCGTCGTACCCGCGCCACAGGCCCGGGTAGAGGTCCTTGTCGACGCAGCGCACCGTTACGGTCACCGTTGCGCCCTCCTTCCCGCAAGCTCCGTCGCCGGCCTTGAATGGCATGCGCTTGGGCGTCGTCGCCGAAACTCCGACCTGGCCGGTCTTGGTCACATCGATGACCTGGGTCTCGGCGGCACTGGTGACCGTTGCCGGATCGCAGCTGTAACTCGCCGTTAGCGGCAGTCGTGACGCGTAGCGCGCACCGTCGCGCACCTGCTTCACCAGCGCGTGCTCGTTCATGAAGTAATTGCCAAGCTCGACCGAGCCGAACATCAGGATCAGCAACATCGGCGTCACTAGCGCCAGCTCGGCTGCCGCAGCACCGCCTTGGTTGCGGATCAGGGTCCCGTGGTCAGCCATCACCGCACCAGATACGGCTTGGTCTTGCTGTACATCTGGAAATCGGCGACTCCGCCGCCCGACTGGGCTGGTCCGACGATCTCGGCATAAAGCTCCTCGTCGTGGGTGCTGGGGCTAGTACGGTTGAGCGACGGCTCCACCAGGAAGATGTCGAACACCTTCAACAGCACATAACCGTTCCACCCGGTAAAGCCGCCAGTCGCGCCGCCCTTGCCCTTCAGCTCATCGCAATTGGCCGCAACCACCGGCAGCAAGCGCCGATCCTTTTGTGCGGTGTAGGTGGTCGTGGCGACCTTTGGTCGGCTGTAAGCGCACTGCCGCTTAATCGTCCAATCGCACGAAGTCCCGTTCTTACCCGTGCACTTGCTGCTTGCCTCCGTGCCGCCATTCTGCGGGGCGGTTCGCGAGGCATCCTGCTGTTCCCACTTGTAGATGTCGTAGCGGGTCAGGTTTGTCGCGGTCTTGGTACCACCGAGCGATGCGGCAATCGCCGCGGCGTCGGTGGAGGGATGATTCGCAGTCAGGTAGGCGGGAATGCTCCAATCGTTCTGCTTGCCGATGTTCCCGCCGGGGCAATTGCCCGCGACGTGACAATTGTCGCGAGGAAAGCCCTTGACCGTGGTGCTGAGTGTAAATTCACTGGTGGTAGTGAGCGTACCGGGAAAGCCCGCTCCGTCGCTGCCGCACGGGGGCGAGGCCGGCTCGCCCGCCGAAGAGGCCACGTTCTTCACCTCGTAGGTCTGGACCAGCGCCATGTCCTTGCGCGTATTGGGCGCGGGGCAACCGGCGCCCGAGCTGGTGCACCTGGGACCCTTGGCAGCCTTGTCCCAGACCTTGACGTTGCTCTCGTTGTACACGTCGAAGCGCGTGTTGGTGGCGTCCGTCACCGTGTCCTTGTTGCCCGGCTCCGTTTCGCCATCGTCCGATTTGCACCCGTTGAGGCCCTGCCCCATCAGGGCGTCGAACACCGCGCCCGTTCCGTTGCCGAAATCCAGCAGCCCGAAATTGCCGGGCGCCCATTGCAACTGCGTCCTGGGCGATGGCTTCAGGATGATGCCCTTGCCCACGTCGTCAGCGTTCGGGAAGTCGTCGTTGCCGGTCGGCGCGCACACCAGCAGCGGCGCGACATTGCACATCGCCGACTGCACGCCCGCGACGGCCTTCCCGCTCACCGTCCCGCGGAATGCCGCCACGATCGGCGTGAACGCGTAGTTGGCCGTCCGCGCCTGGGTGGTGACCATCACGAACCGCGCCACCAGCGGATCGGTGGTCTCCGTGCAGGCCTCGTCGTTGTCGGCCTTGCTGTCGTCGAAGCTGCTGCAATAGGTGATGGCGGCGATATCCACCCGCGCCCCGCCCGCATCGTTGGCGAAGCGGCTGTTGTTCGCCACCAGCCGGTCGCCCGTGGCCGCCGCCTGGATGGAGGCGCTGGCCCGGGTCAGCGCATTGTCCGTCCGGTCGAGTTGGGTGGCGGCGGCCAGGGCGGCGTGATCGGCCGCCTGCTGCACTTCCGTGTCCAGCCCGGCCAGGCGGGCATAGTCGAACGCGATTCCGCCCGCCCCGATCAGGGCGAACAGGGACAGCGCCACCACGGGCGCAACGGCGGCGTCAGTGCTGTCGACGAGCCTCCCGAGGAACCGCGCCATGCTCACCCATCCCTATCGCTAGCGCGGCCCGGAGCCCGAACCCGAACCCGAACCCGAACCCGAGCTCGAGCCGCGTTCCGTGCTGAGCGGCTGCGGCTGCTTCACCTGGTCGGTGCGCATCCGTCGCACGGCCGCCGCGCCCATGTCGCCGCGATCGCCCGGCTGGGCGCCGTCGGCGGTGTAGACCGGGTCCGGATCGATGATCTGGATGGCGGCATTATATTTGGTCGCCTCGCCGAAATCGGTGCCGATGTTGGGCGCGGCCTCCTGCGGAGTGGCGCAGCCGGCCAGCAGCGCCGCGCCCAGGCCCAGGGCGAGGGGGCGTGACCTAGATGACATGCCCATACTCCTTTTCGAGGCCGGCCGGACCACGCGCGGCCGAACCGGCGGACCCCGCCTGGGCCGGCGGCGGTGGCGGCGCCGCTTGCGGCCGGTCGCGCCGCAACCCGGGCACCAGCGGCACGCCCGTGTCGCTCCGCCCGTTGAGAAAGAAGTCCGCGTCGTTCGGCTGCTTGGCCGTGTCGGTCGGCACCTTCAGCGTCCCCGCCCGCACCGGCCGCACCAGCCGCGGCGTGACAATGATCACCAGCTCCGTTTCTTCCTTCTGGAACCCGTTGGAGCGGAACAGCGCACCGATGATCGGGATCGAACCCAGCCCCGGAAACTGCCGCACCGTGCTCTGGAAGTCCTGCCGCAGCAGCCCGGCCATGGCGAAGCTCTCGCCGTCGCGCAGCTCAACGGTGGTCCTGGCCCGCCGCGTCTGCAGCCCCGGGATGCGCAGGTTGTTGATGACGATCGACGCCGTCGGGTCGATCGAGCTCACTTCCGGCGCCACCACCAGGTTGATCACCCCGTCCGCCAGCACCGTCGGCGTGAACGCCAGGCTGACCCCGAACGGCTTGAACTCGACGGTAAAGGTGCCGACGTTGCTGCCGCTGTTGTTGCCGCTGTTCTGCACCACCGGGATCGGGAATTCCCCGCCCGCCAGGAAGCTGGCCGTCTGGCCCGACAGCGCCACCAGGGTCGGCTCGGCCAGGGTGGTCAGCGAACCCTTACGCTCCAGCGCGTCCAGCGTCGCGGTGAAATCGCCGCCCAGGATCCGAAAGGCCCGACTCAGGATGCCGAAGCTGTCGACGATGGAGCCCAGCTGCCGCAGCGGCTGGCCCGGCAGCGTGGTGGTCACGCCGCCCGAGTTGACCGTGATCGGTTCGCCCGGCGTCAGGCTCGCGCCGCCGCCGCTCACGCCCTCGAAGCCGTTGTTGCCGCCGCCCCGGCCAAAGGTGCCGACGCCGATCTGCTTCAGCGCCGACCGCCGCACTTCGGAAAAGCGCACTTCCAGCATGACCTGCTGGGACGATCCCAGCGACATCATGTTGACAACCTTGCCCGGGGCATAGGTCTCGGCCAGCTGCACCGCCCGCTCGGCCGCGGCCGCGCTCGACACGGTGCCTTCCAGCACGATCGCATCGTTGCTCATCCGCGCGCCGACCTGGTCGCCCGGCATCAGCTCGGACAGGTGGCGCTTCAGGCCGGTCACGTCCGGGCCGACCGCCACGTCCATCACCGCGATCAGCGAATTGCTGCGGTCGTACAGCGTCAGGCTGGTGGTGCCGGTCTTCTTGCCCAGCACGTACAGCGAGCGGTCGGTCAGCGGCAGCACGTCCGCCACCTCCGAATTGCCGATCAGCGCGCGGCTGTAGGCGCGGTCGGACCGGATCACCTGGCTCTTGTTGACCGGCACCGCCAGTTCGCCCGCATGGACGTCCTCGGCGACGCTGATCGCTCCGGCCTGCGCCGCCGCGACTTGCGGGCAGGCCGTGACGGCCAACGCTGCGGCCGCAACGGCCGCTGCGCCCCTGAACTTAGCTGCCATAACCCCCTACCGTGTAATTGTTGCCGGTCGTTCCCCGGACCACTTCGACGTTGGTGCCCTGCGGCCTGGCCGCGGGTGCGGGCGCGCTCGGCCGCGGGGCCGGCCGGCGCACCGGTGCCGCGGCCCGCCGCACGGGTGCCCGTGCCGCCGTCCGCGGCTGGGCCGCCGGTTGCCAGCCTGGCGCCCGGGTGTAGCCGTAGCGCAGGTCGTTGAGATTGACCGTCTGCGTGGCCGCCAGATCCTGCTCGGAACCCGGCTTGCGCAGCACCAGGCTGAGTGATCCGGCCTGCTGGGCCAGCGCCAGCTTCTGCGCGTCGATCGGATCGACCTCCAGCGTGGCGGTTTTCGCCACGCTTGGTTTCTCATCGGCCTTGGTGGCTTGCTGGTCGGTTGCCAGCACCCGCACGTTCTGCAGCAGCACGTCGGTGACCTGCGCCGAATTGCTGCCGTTGGTCAGCATCCGGGTGATCAGCACGTCCACGCTGTTGTCGGGCCGAATGAAACCGGCCACGCCGGACACGTCGTCGATCCGTACCGAGGCCGCCCGCTTGCCTTCCGACAGCAGGGCGGCGATCGAGGCGCCCTGACCCTTGCCGGTGACCTTGTCGGCCAGGATGGGTTCGTTGAGTGCGATCGGCCGCAGCGCCACTCGGCGAGCGCCGGCGGGGATCAGTTCGGCCGCATTGGTGAAGCTTCCGGCCGGAACCGCCGTTGCCGGATAATCGACGAATTTGATGGTGTCTGGCGACAGCTGCGCGCCATAGGCCAGCGGCACGGCGGCCACCGCCACTCGCTGCATCTGCTGGTTATTGCGCTGTTCGGAAGCGGACAGGAAAGTGTTCGCCAGTAAGACGGCGATCAGCCCTAGAAAGATCGCCACACCAAGCGCGACTAGCGTCTGCCGTCTCATGATACGCCCCCTCGCGCCTTACCCCACGCGATAGTTTCTGCAATTAGTTAAGATATCAAGAAGGACGGGCCGCCCACACCGAAGCGTGAGCGGCCTGACTTAAGCGAGCAAATGCTAGCTCTTAGTGGGCGTCAAGCGTGGTGGTCGCGCGATTCATGGCGCTGCTGATGGAGTTGCCCAGCGCCACAGCCGCAACGGCAATGCCCGAGCCGACGATGGCGAGGATCAGCGCATACTCGGCAGCCGACGCGCCCGACTCGTCCTTCAGCATCTCGATGAAAGTCTTCATGGTAGTTCCCCTTCTCAATTCGGCCTCGGACAGTCCGAGACACCTGAAAAGCCGGAAGGTCGGGGGAACAACGATCAGCTGCGCGCTTTTGAAACAAAGCGCTGACGCCAGCCTGATGAGCCCCTGAACTGCTCAGCTGTCGCCAAGCTGCTGCCATGTTAACGAACTGTCAATCATCGCGATTAAATTCGGGTTATCACGGTTCGTGCCGAAACGATGGCCGAAGCCGCTGTTAATTAACAGCTTTCAACCTCATGCGAGCCACTGACGGCCTGATCGCAGCTGTGCCATATTCGGACGTTTGCGGCCTTTATGCACCAGTAATCTGCCGTTTTCCCTGCCGAATAGCCGCGAATCAGCCCGGCGCCGTAATCAATCGGCGATGCGGTGGCGGTAGGTGACGTTCAATCGCCGCGACAGCAGCAGGTAGGGCAGCCACACGCCGACACTGATCAGCACCTTGGTGACATTGCCCTGCAACAGCTCCTGCAGCGGCGCGGCGACGGCGGCCGGCAGCCCGGGCGTGCCGCCGATCAGCTGCGCCGCGACCAGCTGCATGACGATGTCCACGCCCCACACCGCCACCAGCAGGCGCGGGAACAGCGGCACCCGCTTCAGCGCGGCGACAAAGGTGATCGCATACAGGCTGCTCAGCAGCACGGCATCGAAGCTCATGGCCGCGTGCAGCACGAACAGCCACGCCGGCACCGGGCCGGAGATCGCCGGGATCGCGCCCAGGAACTCCATCGCCCGCACCGGGATGTTGAGCAGGATTCCGACCAGCAGCGACACCATGATGCCCCTGGTGCCGTACAGCGGATGGCGCATCGCCTGGGCCCGGCCGACCTCCCGCCAGCGGCCGACGCGGGCCAGGCGGAATTCGGGTTGCGGCTGCCGGTCGCCGTCCGCGAACCAGCGCCTTGCCAGCAGCAGGGACGCGACGGGCGCGAACACCAGCAGCAGATAGGGCAGGACGCTGGTGAACACCGCCCCGTGCAGCGGCGGGCCGGCCGCGATCCGCGCCAGGGACGCCAGTCCGGCGACCAGCAGCCAGCCGATCAGGAAGCGGTCGAGACGGGTCTGCAGCGTCATCAGCACGGCCGCCGACTTGGCCTCGAAACGTTGGCTCAGGCGGTTCCAGATCATGCGTCGACTGCCTTCCTCTCGAGTCCACCCTCCCCCTGAACCCGGACTGCTTACCCTTCCGTAAACCGGGCCGTCACTTCGGCGTTCCCAGCGTTGCGTCGCCGTAAGGACGGGACTTGCGTGGTGCGCATGGCCGCTTCACAACTCCCTTCCAGGGGAGTGATGCACCAGTCAGTTGAAATCGGAGCGACACGCCGCTGGCTGCGGACGCTGGCTGTTGCGGTCAGCCTGATGTTCCTTGGCGTAGCCTGCTTCGGCGTCTTCCGGTACGCGGCCAGTGATTACCAGACGGACTACATGAGCTTCTGGGCGGCGGGGCGACTGACGCTCGATGGAGACGCGGCCGCAGCCTACGACATCGCTCGCCACCACGCTGTTCAGGAAGACGCGATTGGCCGGCAGTCCCAGCTCATGCCCTTTCCTTACCCACCGCCGTTCCTGTTTGCCGTAACCCCGTTCAGCCTTGCGCCCTACGTTCCGGCCTTTGTCCTGTGGGTCGCGCTCACCGCCTTGCTCTACTGGCGCGCCGCGCGGGCCTACGGGCCCACTCCGCTCCTCATGGCGCAGCCCGCCGTGCTGCTCACTTATCTCATCGGCCAGACCGCCTTTCTCACCGCCGCCATCCTCCTCGCCGGCCTGCGCCGGCTGGGCGACCGTCCGTTCCGCGCCGGCCTGATCCTCGGCCTGCTGGTGATCAAACCGCAGCTCGCCCTGCTGCTGCCGGTGGCGGTGGTCGCCGGCCGGCTGTGGCCCGCGATTCCCGGCGCCCTGCTCAGCGGCGGCGCGGCGCTGCTCGCCGCCGGGGCCGTGTTCGGCGGCGCCAGCTATCGCGGCTTCCTCGACCTGCTGCCGGTCTATGCCCAGTGGATGCGCGGGAACGGCTGGCCGTGGGACGAATTCGCCAGCCCCTACGCCTTTGTGCGCTACTTCGGTGCGTCGCCCGCGGCCGGACTGGCCGTTCAGCTGCCCTTCGCCGTCCTCGCCGTCGCCGTGACCGCGCTCGCCTGGGCCCGCGACTGGCGCGAAAAGGTCCCGGTCCTGGCCGCCGCCACCCTGCTCGTGCCGCCCTACCTCCTCACCTACGACTCGCTGCTCCTGCTGGTGCCGCTGGCCTGGTGGATCGGGCAGGGGCGGCGGACCGGGCTGGTCGTGCTGGTGTGGCTCGGCTGCTGGCTCCCGATCGGACACTTCATCGGACTGTACACCGGCCCCAACACCGTCCCCCCCGCGACCCTGCTGGCGCTTTTCGGCTTGTTGGTCGACCACTGGGCGACGACACGGCGCTCGACAGCTTTTTGATGCTGGTGTGAACTCGTGCCGCTTCCCCTTCCAGTCTGAGGCCCCGCTACTCTCTTTCTCCCTACCTAACTTCCACAGTCACGCGTTTGCCGGCGGCATCCGGCAATCGAGAGGCGTGCCCCTCGAAGGCGTCATCACAAAGAAATCCACCCTCTAAGAAAAGGGAATTATATACGTAACTTGACAATTCCGCTTGCTCCAGTCGTCTGATTATGGCAGATGATTAGACACAGGGAGAGACGGAATGACGCAGAAAGCACCCGGCAGAAGCGAACGCGCGGGGATCAGCGTTCTCCAGCTCTTCCAGATGTTCCCGGATGAGGCAAGCAGCCGGAAGTGGCTTGAGGATATCCGTTGGCCCAACGGCGAGCGTCATTGCCCCAGCTGCGGCTCAGTTAAGACCTCGGCCGTCCCTAACGAGCGCCCGATGCCCTACCATTGCGGGGAATGCCGGGAGTACTTCAGCGTAAAGACCGGCACGGTGATGCAGTCGAGCAAGGTTCCGCTGCAGAAGTGGGTCATCGCTATGTACCTAATGTCGACGAGCCTGAACGGTGTGTCGAGCATGAAGCTGCATCGCGATCTTGGCCTTACCCAGAAGACGGCTTGGTTGCTGGCACAGAAAATCCGGCAGGGCTGGGTCGACGGCGGCGGCAAGCTGGTAGGCAACGTCGAGGTTGACGAAACCTACATCGGCGGGAAGGAGCGCAACAAGCACGGGAGCAAGCGGCTGAAGGCCGGTAGGGGCGCTGTGGGGAAGGCCGCAGTGATTGGCGCAAAGGAGCGGGACGGCAAGGTCCGGGCCAACGTGATCGTGGAGACTGACACCGCATCGCTGGAGGGCTTTGTGCGGGAGAATGTGGAGACTGGGTCCAACGTGTTCACGGATGAGCACAGCGGTTACCGCCATTTGTCCGCTTCCTTCACAAGCTCACGTTGGACACCATGGGATGACGTGCCCTGTCTCTGACATCTTTGATGTGCGCTACGGACACTCACTGGAGCTTAATGCGCTTGAACAAGTGTCCCCCAGCAACGGGGTTGCCTTCGTTTCGCGCCAGCGGGGACGAAACGGCATCTCCGCTTTCGTCGCGCCGATAGACGATGTTGAGCCTGCGCCCGCTGGCGAGGTTACCTGCGCATTAAGCGGTAACGGCGTTCTTACTACGTGCTTACAGGAAGGCCCGTTCTACACTGGATTCCTCGTTGCGATCCTCACCCCAAAGGTCGACCTCACCAAGCAGCAAAATCCTGTTCTACTGTCATTGCATCCGAGCCAATCGCTATCGTTACAGCTACGGTCGCCAAGCAAACAAGACGCTCACGAAGCTTGCCGTTCCTCCGATCGACGAAATTCCCGCATGGGTCGGGACAATCGACTTGGATCAGATCAAGGATGCGCGGGGCGCGGTGAGTAAGACGAAGGCTCCAGCGATTGCGCCGAATAGCTGGAAGGAGTTCCGCTATGACTCATTGTTCGAAATCAAGAAGGGCCAACGGCTTACAAAGCACGACATGGCCGAAGGCAAGACGCCCTTCATCGGTGCGATAGAGTCGGACAACGGCTACCGTCAGCTTGTGAGCGCCAGCCCGAACCACGAAGCGGGGACGATCACCGTCAGCTATAATGGCAGCGTTGGCGAGGCGTTCTACCAATCGGCCCCGTTCTGGGCGTCGGACGACATCAACGTTCTTTATCCGAAGTTCGACATGAGCGTTTATGTCGCCATGTTTCTATGTGCGCTCATTCGCGCTGAAAATTCCGCTTCAGTTACGGGCGGAAGTGGCATCTTGGCCGCATCAGGGAATCGACCATTCGCCTTCCGGCTGACGCGACCGGCGTACCCGATTGGACCTTCATGGAAAGTTACGTGAAATCGCTTCCCTACAGTAAGAGCATCTAGCCATGGCAGAAAACCCAGCCCGACCACGTGGCCGACCGATCACGAATAAGATCGAACGCATCCAGGCATCGCCAGAAAAGATCGCGAAGGCGCTTTTCAAGGCGGCGGACAAGAAGATCAAGAATCCAAAGCCGAAGCCCAACTAGGGCCTGCTCCGTCTAGTTTCGTATATAATTCCCTAAGAAAAAGGGTCGCTTGCCACAGATCGAAGTCGCGGATTGTGTGGCAGAAGTACGTTGCCGAAACGCGGTGGCTAGGTGTCCAGAATGACACTAACCCTCCGACCTTCTATCCCGGCATCAGGAAAATCTGCAGCCCTCGCTGAGGTTCTCGCGCGCCGGGCCTGGGACATCAAAGACGCGCTACCCGAAAACGTGCCAACGTCCGTTACAGAGAAAATAACGGCCAGCGAGGTAGCTCCTCGTCCCTGGCGAAGTGCAGCAGCCAAGCAAGCGCCAATGCCGGCGCCTTGGTCCGCTCAACGGGGCTTCGGTGCCAAGCTGCCGCCTTCTCGATAGCATCAAGCGCCATTTACACGCTGATTGTCGTTGGGCTGCTGACCTGTCTTCTTGGCGCAGCTCGCAATCATCTTGGAAGCTGGCCGTTCCCGCTGGTCGCTCTTGTGGGCCGCTACACGCTGCACTGCTTTGCTACCAGCATTGTTTGCCACATACGATCTGGCGACGTTCTAGACCCGGTCTTGGCGCCGCTGTCCGGCCTATTTGCTGTCGGCTGTTACGATGCCTACGGTGGCTGCGCAACCGCATGTTATCAAGACAGCCACAAGCGAGCTTCCGTTGCGAGGACGATTGCGGCAGCCCAGGCACATCCGGTCGCTGAGCAAGCGAGCTGAGTCACGGGGCTTGTCCGGACATCTTGAGCGGACAGGATCGTTCTTCTGCTGGGTTCCCCTAGGCCAGTGTCATGATCAAGCTCCGACTGCGTGGGGTAGTGTCTCAGTTTGAATTTAGACGCTGATCCTGTCGCATCCGGCCGCCGCTTCCTATATGCTTAGCGCAAAGCAAGGAGGATGTATGGTTTACGAGGTAAAAGACGGCGATCAGGCATTCCCCGGCCTGTCCGCGAACGAGGCGCTGGCGAGACTGCGTGAGCTAATCGCCCAAGGTCACGACCCGTATCTCTACGATCGCTTTGGCGACCCGATGGGATTGAGCGAACTAGAAGCGGTGGTGGTCGATGCCTAAGGGTCCACGCGGAGAGAAGCGCCCGGCCGACGCGATTGGCCTGGCTGTGCTAGTCGGCAAAATCGCTACTGGCGAGGTCGAGGACGAGCGGGACGAGAAGCTGTCTAGCGCTGCTGCTGAGATGGGGCGCGCGGGTGGCAAGAAGCGGGCGGAGAACATGACGCCAGAACGCCGCCGCGAGATTGCTCAGGCGGCGGCGCAGAAGCGATGGAAGCCGACTACTTAGCTTGAAGGTGTAGGTCTTGGCAGAGACATTGTGAGCTGGACAACTTGGCGGCCATAGTGCTCCGCGACCCGGTCGCGTAGTTCACGCATGTTGTCGCACGTCTTTGACATGCCAATCACTTCCCAGCATCTCGAGACCAGTGCCCTTGCGCCAAGGTTAGACGTGAGCTGGCGATGCCAGTGAACTCCTGGCGGCGGCTTGTTCTCTTTAAGGTAGGCGGCCACTTCGGGATCGAGAGTGTCGTAGATCATCTCTATGACCAATTTGCCCCACCATTTTGGTCGGCTGTGAAGGTTTCCTTTCCACCCGGTGAGCCTGCCGAACTCAGACCATAGCTCATCGGGGAAAGTCTTTTCCCAAGCTCTTAACTCGTCGGCGATGAACGCCCTCAGCTTCACCTGAAGCGCGTCCTCAGCACGTTCGTACTGGTAACCGGTTGCCTCATCGATCAGCGCCTCGAGGCCGATCTTAGCGCATGCCGAAAGGAACATGCTGGCCTGCATCGCCATCTCGCGCTGACGATCGGTCATGCGGGGATAGGGGGACTTCGGGTCTAGTGATGCCTGCAACGCTGCGACAAACCCCTGGCATATCTCAATCATCAAATCAGCCGGGAGCCCCTTAACTGCTCTTTCCAAGCCTTCTACCTCAAGCAGGCGAAACGGCACCATTCGCTCGAGCACTAAGTGACTGTTTACAAAGGGTTCTAGTGCTTTGACGCCCAGATATTTCTCGAGGGCTCCACCGCCTTTGATGCCGGTCAAAAGCTCAGTTGCTGAGGTCCGACCAATGATCTTCTCGCCATTGTCCAGCACGTAGCACGGCACCTCGAGACCGACGATATTCAGCATGCCGCGATGCCGCGCAATCGGCATGGTTGGTTCAGGACTGAGGTCGCTTTCAATTACGTCCTCTTGTTCAGCAGCAGTCTCCACCTTTGCCCAACGAGCCTGAGCGGCCCGCCGCGCACTCTCTGTCCGCTCTTCTGGCGTTAGTGCTTCTGCTCGGGCGAAACCGCCTTTCGATCGCCCCTCTGCTTCCATGCTCATGCTTACCTCCGCGCTAGCCAAGTGCACGCATGTACATCGTCTTGCGTGCACTGTCCAGCACGCATATGCGTGCAAATTGCGACGGATGGAGCGGATCATGGTTGACCCTAAGCATAAATGTTCATATATAAATCACATGAACAAGCTTCCTCTCGCCAAGCGCACTCAGATCCTCGCCATGCTGTGTGAGGGTTCGTCCATGCGGTCGATCAGCCGCGTTGCCGACGTGTCCATCAACACCGTCTCTAAGCTGCTGGTCGACGCTGGCGAGGCTTGCCTGGCAATCCATGACGAGACGGTGCGCAACGTGAAGGCGAGCCGCATCCAGTGCGATGAAATCTGGTCGTTCTGCCATGCCAAGGAGAAGAACGTCGCCACTGCCAAAGCCGCGCCGGAAGGCGCTGGCGACGTGTGGACCTGGACCGCGTTGGATGCCGATACCAAGCTGATCGTCGCCTACAACGTGGGCGACCGCTCAGCCGGTGCTGCTCTCGACCTTATGGACGACCTTCGCGACCGCCTCGCCAATCGCGTTCAGCTCACCACAGACGGTCACAAGGCCTATCTAGAGGCTGTGGAGGAAGCATTCGGTGCAGATGTGGACTTCGCGCAGCTGGTGAAGCTCTACGGCCCCACTGTCAGCGCACCGGGCCGCTACAGCCCCGCAGAGTGCATCGGCGCCAAGAAGGTGCGGATTGAGGGCCAGCCCGACATTGCGCATGTCTCGACCAGCTATGTCGAGCGGCAGAACCTCACCATGCGGATGTCGATGCGTCGGTTCACTCGGCTAACCAACGCTTTCAGCAAGAAGCTCGACAACCACGTTCACGCGCTGGCGCTCTACTTCGCTTTTTACAACTTCTGCCGCATCCATAAGACGCTGCGCATGTCGCCCGCTATGGCCGCTGGCATTACCGATCGGCTGTGGTCGCTAGAGGATATCGTGGCGAAGATTGACGAGCTGGCGCCTGCTCCTAAGCCACGCGGACCTTACAAGAAGCGGAACGCTTAATGTCCGCCTTGGGTGGAAAGCGGACCTCAGCCGAACCAGTGGTCGTGCATGGCTTTGAGGAACTGTGGTTCGCTCACCGGGTAACCTGAAGCCGAACCAATAACGGAGTCGATGCCGCAGTGCGGGCAAAGGGCAGTGCCATCGAGTTCCTCCATCCACTCCACCTCGGAAGGCGCACATGTCTGACAGCAGTAGAAGCACCCGCAGATTTCACTTCGAGCAAGCTCCTGACGGTGGTTGCTGGAGTGTCGATGAGCGGCTGCAATGAGGTCAGGAGCATAGGTCACGCGGCACACTGTGCTTGTGAAGCCGAATGTCTGCAATGGGTCGTAAGCAGACAGGATCAGCGTCTAAATTCAAACTGAGACACTACCCTGCGTGGGGGTGGGTCGACTTATCCGTTACGCGTCCATATTCTGGCGAGCTGGAGGTGCCCCGTTCACATGAGCAGTTCAATCAATATCCGAGGCGACATCTTGCGTAAGATCGAGGCCATAGCGGCGGATGTGCTTGGATCTTCCGACCTGGTGCTTTCGGAAAGTACGCGCGCCAATGAGATCGCCGGCTGGGACTCGTTGACGCAC
>Ga0210040_10003783_pt1 | contig 20219 bp, 30 predicted proteins | sample CryGeyCG12114_NA_FD_185462 | JGI IMG/M metagenome (GOLD analysis project Ga0210040, IMG submission 185462) | Groundwater microbial communities from aquifer - Crystal Geyser CG19_WC_8/21/14_NA (SPAdes) (version 2) | ecosystem: Environmental > Aquatic > Deep subsurface > Groundwater | place: USA... | reverse complement strand
AAATTAACTTTTTATAACTAACTTTTAGGAGCACACTATGAAAAAGACTCATTGGTTTCGTCCCGTGGATTCGATTGATTAGTTCAGTTAAATAAATGTATTAGTTTAAGTTTTTAATTGGTTCAAGAATTAAACTTCCCACATTCGCTGTCTAAATAACCAATACTCTAAATGCATTGTAAATGCATAGAAATTTTTCCCTCATAACTATTTTTACCGAACCAAAAATACTCATAAGCTAGCCTATTCATAAATGGGTATCGATTTCCCACAATAAAAAACGATCTTTATGCTTAAAAACAGATTTTGTTTACCTCCATTCCCAAAGTGCACATTATTGTGGGTACAATGGTCACACCCACAGCAATAATATCTAACGGCGCACCCATGGGCGTAAAAGTGCCCAACGTGGCTTCCATCAATCGTTCCACGTGATGTCCTGTTACAGAATCCATAATGGACGATAAAGAGCGCGCGCATGCGGCTAGCGCCGCGCTTTGCGCGCAAATCCACCACCATCCTACCAAAAATGCGGGAAGTTCTCCCACCCAATTAAACATGCACACGAAAAGTTCTCCGCTACAATGGCCATGGCGCCATTCAAAGTCGGTATAGCACCAAACTGGAAAAGGAAAGTTATATATTTTTGTTAGTTAACAATTGGGGCGAGGATTTTGTTAACCACTGTAAATTTTAATCATATTTAACTCACCCGTTAGAGCAGTATCTAAAGCGACAAGCAAAAGGGAGGCTACAATGATGGGTCCTGAGGAATTTTCTGCAACATAAGGTATGGCTACCAATAAGGCCAATGCAAATGGCCCTGCAAGGGCTTTTCCTTTTTCCATCCAAAGATTTTTTCTTCCATTTTCATATACTTGCTGCAACAGAATGAATCAGATTTTTAACTTAACAAGCTTCTCGCTTCTGCACTGAAGAATGTACAACATTTTAAGAATATATAGCAACAACTATAGAACACAATTTGGGAAAATTCTAAATTGAGAAGAGTAATGCGATTTAAAATTTTATTTACCTCCTTCACAGGCCGAGTTCTTACTAGAGCAAAGGCCAGTCGCTCAAATTTTCTAATGTAGCCTTCATTTGGACTCCATTCTGGGCGAGGCATTTTCGTACTGAAAATTCTAGACCATTTGCACTTTAAAATTTTACATTTTTTGCTAGAATGATTGTCGCAGTCAGCGAAATTCTGTCCTATATGCTGTAGAGATTCCCAAAATTAGAGGGCGGGATGATTTAGTCAGTGTGAGTGAGCTTTTGGTTGAGTACTATGAAAATTATTGATCCGGGAATCCATATACGTGTTTTGCACCAGTCAGTGTAAAATGGGCTACATTCCTTTTTGGCGACCACTGCAGCTGTGCATGCAGTATCGAGATCCGCAAAATGTTTGTATATAGACAGTCTACTGAGGCTACCCGTGTCTAAAAGCGTTTAGTAGAGCCTCGTTTGTGTGTGGAAAGGAATGTAACCAAAATATTTAGTAATCCAATTTGCGGTCAAAAATATGATGGAATATTGCAATGCATGTATTTTTAACATGTTGTTTACCAATCATTGCAATCAATATTAGAAGATTTTATTATACTATATCAGATATGCATGAAAATTGGACGAATTTTAGCATCTTTAGCACTTTATGCAAATATTTCAAAAATTGGCTTTTTCGTCTAAACAATAGTCCACACCTCCACACAATAAAAACATATACAGAAACCAGCGGATTTCAACAAGCTACCCCAAATATGCAGAAATTCTTAATATCATTCAAAGCGTATCATTTTTCATGTTTAGTTTCTCTAAAGGATGAACAATCGATCCATATCTTTATTTCTTGCATGCATTTTAATCACTAGCTCACCTCGACATTTTGGAAATCCGCAAAAAAAAAACGACAAAGGACACATATCATAATCCTACGCTATTGTAAATAATTAACACGAGTTAAATTAAGCTGTACAGACATTGACTAAAAGCAGGATTGACTACCAGGGCAATTCTTTGCCATCATATTGCAAAAATTTCCCGTTGTGCTTGTCCGTTAGAGAGAGCAAAAGTTGGGTGATTCCATCCACACTTTGATCCGGTGTCAATGGGGCTTTGGGTCCACCCATGTCTGTTTTCACCCATCCCGGATGAAGGGCAATGGCCAGAATTTTCGCTTTTTTGAAATCCACACTCATGGATTTTGTTGCCATATTTATGGCCGCCTACAAAAAAATTCCATCATGCATTCAAACGAACGGAAGCGACAAAGACATGTAAGTAATGAAAATTGGCTAGTTAGTAAGAATTCTTACTTTGCTACAACGATAGGCATACATGCCGCCAATATCATTTCCAGCAACAGATCCTAAAATGGAAGAGATATTTACAACGGCCGCTCTGGAGATCCCCATGGGGGCTTTAGCATCATGACTACACGCTTTTTCTAGCAAAGGCAGCATTGCCTGTAAAAAATAGAGTACAAGAGTAGTCGTACAATAAAATTTGATGTGCTTAGTGGGACGATTACGTTTAGACATTTAAGTTAAGCACAGTTAAATTACTTACCTTAGTAAGCATGATGGGAGCAACAGTATTGATTTCAAAATTGTCCATCAACTCATTCTTTCTCGTAGCCGATATTTTGGCTACTTTAGAAGTAATGCCCGCATTATTAATCAAAAGATTGAGACCAGTACCGGCAGTTCTATCGGCTATGATTTTAGCTAGTCCATCAAATTTTTCGAAATCACGGACATCTTCCCTTGGTTAAAAATAAAACATTTGGGGACTCCGTCTGTGAAATAATCAATAATATTGTGAATTTTTTACCTAGTTGGACTAGTTGAACACACGGATTTTTGGATGCAAATTCTTGTAATTCCTAGAAAAAATTAGTTAAAGTCAGTTCGAATTTTACATTTTCGTCTCCTTGAAATCTCAAATGCTTTTTTCTTTGTGAATAATACCTGAGACTTATTTGCATCTCTGTAAGTTGCGAACACAGTCTGTGGTTTTAAAGCAGGTACTAATTTCTTGATTAAATTGAAACCGATTCCTCGGTTTGCTCCCGTGATTAAAATATTTTTTGCCATTTTTAAGGAAACTTTGTTATACAATCATGGCATTAAATTGTTTTCAATTCAAGGTTATCAGCAAATGTGTCTACCCTACAAATGTTATGAAAAAGAAGTAATATTTGCGCCACCAAAAGTTACTCTATGTAAATTTGTACACCCGTTGCAAACCAGAAAACATCATTAAAAATGTTACTATCAAATTATTATTTAATTAATGCATTCATTTTATGGTCGATCTTCCGACCTGTGACATTTAGTATGGACTCTGGATCAAAAAATTTTACGAACTTTATAAAAAGATATGCAATATATTTATTTTTGGCTTGGTCAATATGCCAAAGTAAATTCACATCTAGATGGCGTGGCAGAACGCAAAAAAAGTTTAAAACATGATCAATGAGTCAAGATTTTTTTATTTCAAATATCAAATTTCATAAAACCTAATCTATACTGTTTTTGGATTTTTAAGTGACCATATACATATGAACATTCGTTTTGAAATGACCTCTAAAATCATTAAGTTGTTTCCGCAAAAACTGTCTTCGATTTGGCTCATATTCCTTGAACGTGAATTCCAAAAGGGATAAAATGGCCTTCAGATCAAGAAGTAATTTTTCTTTCGTCTCCATTGCGCAATCTGAGCAAGATTTCAGACGCACATAATCCTGAAGTAGTTTACTAAATACCGACTTGACTGTACGGATTGTCGACCGAATCAATTTTATGGAATGGGCACTTGTAGATTTTTTCAGCGCCAAAACTGTCATCTTTTCAATCACTGAAATGGCAAAAGAAGGCTGTTGCTTTGTCTTACGGCCCGACAATTTGGAATGCATATATGTTTTGGTGAACTTGACTTGGGAATTATATGCTGCCGAGAAAAGGGCTAATCCATGAGATCGTGCTAACACAGCCAAATTCCCAGGGGTTAGTTTTGGTAAATTCCTAAAAAAAAGTGAATTTTATCTTGCAAATTCCGTGAAAAACAAGACATTCTAATACACTTTAAAAACATACCAGTATTCACAGCCATTTGGAACAAAGAGTCCTCCAATTTTGGATCCCCTCAAGCAATTGTTAGCAATAGCGGATTGGATGATATCCATATCCGTGCAAGCAGTGCCCAAAATATTCAAGTAATACAACGCTGTGCTTTCAACACTGTCTGCCGGGAAATCATCCGATACTTGTTCGCAAGATCCAATGGGTTGGAAACTTGTCATATTGTTCATATCAAAAGAGCGCAGTTTTGATCGACTCATGCTCTTTGTATACCAACCGAGGGAGTTCCAGTAATCTGCTTTTATTCCCACGGCACCTAAATAGATCCAGTATTAGATATGTTTACACTCTTGTTTTCATGTAAAAATTTCCAATTTTTCGCAACGGGCTTCACCTTCAACAATGTTCTCAGGGTTAATGCTTTGCGCTCCCAACTCGACAATTGAGGCTGCAGTTTCACTCGCATTCCCAACACTTCCGTCAATAACGTATTCGTTCAAGTGAATGAGAAGTTCTTCCATTTCCCGGATCAAAGTACGGGCAGGATTTTTGTGACCAACTAGAAATAAAGTATCTGACACTGATACATGTCCATATTTCCCTTTGGAAATGTATTCTTTTTTTTTCGGGCACTTACATCCTGCAAATCGTTTTCCCCTAGGCTCCGGATTGTATGAATGCATATCCAATTCATTCTTAGAATGAGATAGGCCAGCATTTGCAAATGGCCTTTCCATTGGTAAAGATCGGAGTACCCGCTCATTTTCATATGCCCAATATTCAGGTTCAGGTTGGTACATGTAAACTGCTGAGCAAGAGTAGAAAATATTTGAAAAAAGCTTTTTTCACAGCTTTAGTCTAGTTTGCGTAGCTATTCTGCATCCTATATTCGTATTCTACTGTCGCCCTAAGTTTAAAAGGGCACGCAGGATATTTGCACGCTATCCAGGAAGACTTTAGGCAATACTTAAGGGTGGTCGGTGGGATGATTTAGTTTTTGATAAAATAAAAACAACTTCTTTGTAAACTAACCAGCACGTTTGCGACCCCATCCATTGGGTGCAGGGTTATATGAGCCAGGGGGAGCGTATGCCCCATTTGGAGGAGCGTTGTACGGAGTAGCCCCATAAGCATTGTTAGCCCCTGGTGCAAGACCACCCGGCAAAAGAGTACCCGGTGGGACGATGCCAGCTGGATTATTTGGATCGTAAACTCCTGGGGCAATTTCTTTGGGAGCATCTCCCATTCCAGCAATATTATATCCTCCTTTAGCTAACAACTCAAGACCGGTGAGTCCTTTGTTTTCATTGTCTGGATTCTCAATCATGCCGTTACAATTGCCCAAAAGAGCACCAACGATAGCGACTAATAAATTTAAAAAATAGTTGGTTAGTTACTAGTAAAATATGTTTTAAATTTAAAACAGTTTTTCCACCTACTGATTCCTTCGCATCCCCAATTATCGTCTCGCTCACTGAAAAAAAAAAAGATTTTTATAAAAACCAATCGACGGAAAAACCACCAAAATTTGGTAGCATGCCGTAGGTTATTTCAAGCCGTTAATTTTATGAATAACAGTAAAACGAATTGAAAATTATTTTCATGATGCTTTGTATAATGTGTTTTATATTGTCTTACGAGTGGCCAAAAACCCATCCACGTCGTTGACGTTTTTTCCCAAATCTGTGGCTTTTCTTATGGGATTTTTTTTTGGATTTATGTTTAGAAGACCCATCGTCTGCTTCATCATCTTCTGTGCTGTCTTTTTTTTCGTCGTCTTTTTCATCGTCTTCGTCGTCGTTATTTTCTTCCTCTTTTTCGAGAACACCAGGGCTTTTCTTTAAAGGTTTTCCTCGATGATGTTTTTTATGATGTTTCCTTAAAGAACTAATAAATGAACGACCTCCGAATGCACGGCCCATAGGTGCCGCATCTTCGTCTGTACATATAGCATAATCAAATACGTCTATTTGTTAGACATAAGATAAATAAAATTCCATTTTTTGCTAAGCCACGCAATCACAATACCACATTAGGTCAGTTTCTACGAATTTTCATTTCAAAACTTCAGACTTCACAATGTTTTCCATGTGCTAGCATAGCATGAAGTTACATCCCGCCATAAAAACTTTTGAGCTTACCCTCATTTTTGACTTCTGAATCCCCTAATAAAAAACATTGCAATAATTATTATAAGCAAAATATCTCAAGTTTGGATCTGTTTTTTGCATATAGTTACTGGTAGCTGCGTCGGGGAATTTACGACGTTCTGGAGCTCCTTTGTTGAGTTGAGCTGGAGTTTTTTTTATACGCTCAACAGCATCATCAGCTGAATCTGTGTAAAAAAGTTTTTTAATATGTTGCACCAAATATGTCTAGCAATTGATATTTAGTTAAAATTACCATCATAGTATTCATCGATTACACCGACAACTAATTCGTCCACCAATGTATCCACAAAGTCAACAGACAAATCGCCTATTCGAAGTATCCAAATAATTAGTTCCCTTTCGATTCGAAAAATCCTAAAACTTTCTATAAAAGAATCTTAATACTACCTCTATTAATTTTTGCTGCAGTCGCTAAAGTTGATTCGGCTAATTTGGCGGCGGCAGATGCAGAATCGGCAGTCTCATCCACTGAAAATATAATTTCACCAAATTTTGATCATTAAAAGACGCCAAAAAGTATCTTGCATGAAAAATGTGAAATTTTATAAATTGCTACCATCAGGAACATTTGCATCACTGTAATAGTAGTCGACTAAATCAATAGGATCATGTGCTGCCAAAAACAAAATGCATCTATACAGTCTTTTTTCATGATTTTCATGATTTTTTTTAGTTTTTTTTACCAGCAGTCAACAAATTTCGTTTTTTTCTTAACAAAGCACCCAATGCGTTCCCCAAAAGTCCGCGGTCTTTTTCCAATGAAACTTTAGCAGTTTTCTTTTGGGACTTTTTGGCAGCCTTTTCCGCTTGTTTAGCTTTTGCTGCTGCTTGGGAGGCTTCGATTCGTCTTTGCTTCAAAATTTCCACCATTTCTTTTTTTGATACTTCTTTAGTCTCCCCATTTTCGTCTGTAACCCTGTAATTTCCGTTTGCAAGTTTTTGAAAACTCGTATCGGGAGCATCCTCTGTTTCAAATTGTGCATTTTCACGGTTTAATATCACAACAGGTAGAAAAATTATTTTTTTCATGAGACGGGTACACAACTAAAAAATACCTTCAGTATCTCTTTTTTTCCGGCCCAAAAGGTTTCCCAAAAGTCCGCGTTTGGGAGCTGCAGGCTCTGGAGTTGTCACAGTTACCTTCTTTTTCTTGGGTGTCGGGGGATTGACGCCGTATTTTTTCTTCAGTTCATCCTTACTGATTTCCTCGGGGTCACTTCCGTCAGCCGGGATGTACATGAAGTTTCCATTGGGGAGTTGAGTGATTTTACTTTTATCGGCCAGTTGGGCCATTTCACCTGTGCCCAAAAAGTGGCTTTAAATATTTAGTATATTTGTCCATACGGTGTAAAAATATAATGCTAAAAATCTAAAATATCAAGCTTTTCATAGTGCTTATGAATCTACAGCATGAATTTTGAATCTAGCAAACGATTTTTAGCGCTCCTTACAGTCCCTAATTTAAGACATAAAGTCAGTTTGCTCACACTGTCCAGAATCAAGGGCCTATACTACAAAAATTGATCATACCTGGTTTCATCTCCTTCAAAAACATGCCGCCTTCTTCAGGTTTCAATTTTTTCGTAGTCGTAGTTGTACCTCGTGTGCCTCTCTGGACTGCAAACAGCAACAAATAACCGCTTCATCATAAATATTATTACCTTGTAGATATCAAGTACAAACTATCCCCGAAAACATGTGAAACTGACCCTCCTGATCGAATTTTTGTGCTCTTCTCAATCTGAGATGTTTGAGAGAAGTGCCCAATCCGGACAACAAATCTCCAACTACATCTCCCAATCCAGTTCGGCGCCGTTCCTCTTCGATTTCTGCTTCCTCTTCAGCAGGTTCTTGTGGTTCTTCTGCATACAAATCTTTGATCTCTTGTCGGGTCATTTCGATTGGATCGCCATGTTCAGGAATCAACATGTAGTTCCCATTGGGAAGTTTTGTCACCTTGTTCCCGTGATCCATGACTGCCATTTCACCTGCAAAAATCAAGAAATATGGAATTATTTTCCTCCTCCTTTTAAGGAAAATAGTAATGGTTTTCAGTATGAGAATTCCAATAATTATTGTGATTTGATAAAAGGATTTTTTTACCTGCTTTCATCTTGCTCAAAAACTTGCCACCCTTTTTGGGCTTTAATTTTTTTGTTTTAACTGAAACTTTAAAATCGTCCAGAATTTGTTTGCCTGATGAGCCTTCCATGGATCGTCCCATACGTGGAACCAATTGAGCATAGGTTTCACTGTCTAGTAAACTTTGCAATAGTGAGTTTTGTGGAACAATGGCACGTAAATATCGAATTCCTTCAGCAACTTCGTTTTTTCCTACTAAGGGATCATCCATGGTTTTTTCTTGCAAGTTTCGGCTACCCATTAGCAGCATACCCAAAATTCCAATTTTACCTGTGCAGAATTTTTTAAAATGTACATTGAAAACCAAAAATAAGATGAAATCTTGCGTGCAAACTTTTTAACATTTTCAAAAGCAATAGCTTTGTAATTTTTCCTACCAACAAATTTTTTGATAGAGGCACCAATGGCAGCATTAGTCTTATTGTCATTGTTAATATACGTGTCCAAAGTATTGTAGCCTTGAATCAACATGTCGGTAGTAAGTGCAACAACTTTTGCTTGAATGGGATCATCCCTTAAATCCAAAAAGTAATCAGTTTTGGCATCCAAAAGCACACGAGACAGAGGTCGATCCACGGATGGATTCACATAAGTCAAGTCTAAACCAGTGAGTTGAGCTTGGTTGCAAACTAGCACGTTTGTATACATGCAGTCCATCCATCCAAAAACTGTGAGTGGATGATGAAATTCTCGGGCATCCCAACGATCCCATTCCACAGTCCATAAAGCTGGTCTATTTGAACCAGCAAAACAAACTTTGTAGAAACTAGAAACACTCAATTGGATTTATCATAACTTTCAATACAAGGCAAAAAGAGGCTACAAAAACTGAAATTGTAAACAGAAAAAAAATGGGCAAAAAAGATTATTTGCCGTATTTACAATATGGTTTTTTACAATAAATGTCAAAAAAGTAAATAACATTTAAAAAATAATCAAAAAGTTTCCCTAAATTGCTTTTTTATTCGACGCTTTTGATCCGCATATATAAAAAAAATGTAAATGAATAAAAAAAATCAATCCAACTGTTAGAATGTTTCACGTGAATTTCTTAACCTTTAAAAATTAAGTTTTATACACAAAAGCTATAATATCTAAAAATCTTTTAAAAACTATTAACTCATCTATACACTAAATTGTCGCATGCATTTTGCTATATCACAATGCCTAAAAAATAAAAAATTCACATTCTTACCTGATGTATGCATAATTGACGGCATACTGATTGCCACGGACTTTGAACAACGTGATAAAAGTATATTTCTTCCCACCCGTTCGAAGTCGATCATCATCCGCATTCACAATAATGATCAACTTGCCGGAATCATCATGATTAATTCTGGTGAGAATCACTTGATCATCCAATTTGTAAAAAGTGTCACCACCATACACATACTGGTTGACAAGGACATCCTTCTTGAAATCCAATGTGGCAATGTTCTCCGCCTCATGAGCCAAAAGAGGACCCCAAATCTGGAGAACACTATTTTCCATGCAATGGACCAAACATGTTGTTAAGAGCACGGCCAATATTATGGGGCTAAAAAATGAACCCATTTTTCAATGCACCCCAGCAGTGCAAAAAGATGTGACCAAGAAAAATAACATATGGAACTGGTTTTAAAGTGGAGATGAATTGTGGCTACAAGTATTCATTTCCTTATTTGAAAGTTGGGTTCCACGAATTGTTTTCATTATTTTTAATTTGCATTGTTAGATTGTAATTTTTGACAGTATAGCAAGGGGTGATGGTTTGCTAATGGTAAAAGGCGTATATTGGTTATGCTTTATTGGGTTTGCGGAATACATGGCTAGATGGCATGCATAGATTTTGATTTATTGTGTGCACTGCGTTTGGGGCATTGCAAGCTCCAGAATTTTGCGTCAAAAATTGCATTCAAATTATTGTTTTACGTACATTTCGCATATGGGAAATATCACGTAATTAATTGTGAAAAATTAAATAAATTGTCAATTATTAATCATTTTACTAAAGATCCCGATTTCCATCAGATTTTCTTTAATTGCATTCATTTACACAGTTAAGTTACATTGTGAGACTAGTTTTTTGTTGCAGTGAATAGGGTTTTACACAATTGTGTGTTTTGTGCATTAAAAGTATTGCATGTGCAACGTATTGTCTTATTGGCCAAGAGCTACTCAACATTTTAGTCTATTTTTATCGCCTTCTATTTTAGATCTTCTCCTGTTCTCTCAGTCGCATTAATATTTTTATGTTGCCGCTGTATTTACATACTTACTGCAACTACACTTACTCTATTACCATTGTGCAGAAGTGTAGACTAGTGCAGTGAATTTAGCAGGTTGTGAACAATTTTTGAGTGCGCGATATGGAATTTGTGAAAACTTTAAAAAATGGGGTGACTACATTTAAGGACGAAAGTCATGTGGAAGATTTGAGATCCAGATTTTTAGCCAGTATTGTAAATGCAGATGCAGACTTGAATACGGACACTTTAAAATTCACTCTGAACGAAAGAGTTAGCTTTATACACAAGAATTTCACATGGATCCCTATCCCCTCGATTTATTTCGAACGTAAGAACTACAAAAATTAATGATTGATTTTGGAAACAAAGTATGACCTGTTTTTTTACAGGGTTTGAAAAAAGTGAGCAAAAATCAGAATTGCTACGCGAAGCTGGAAACGAATACGCAAAATGTGGATTCCTTCAGAAAACCTTGCATGCCTACAATCTAGCGTTAGCTTTTGCGCCACCAGACAGCGCTGCATTGTCGTTAGCATATGGAAATCGAAGCGTGATCCTAAGCAGATTTAAAAACCGCGCGTCGGAATCCTTAAAAGACATAGAGAGGGCTATGAGCACTGGGAATTACCCAGCAGATAAAATCAAGTTTTTAGTGGATCGAAAATCAAAACTTGTGGATTCCATTTTAGAGGAACATTCTTCCAAGGAAAAACATGAGGATGGATTAGAGGATTTTTGCAAGGATAAAATATTTCGATTGGATTCTGCGAATCCGGAAATTCCGGATGCAGCAGATTATGTACAAATTTCGAGTGATACTATGTGTGGAAGAAAATTGATGTGTACAAAACATGAAGAGCCAGGTAGGTAGCAATTTAAAAAAAATGAGAGCCTTTGATAGCCTTTATATTGAATATAAGTCTCTTTTAGGAACGCCAATTTTGGTTGAAAGTCCATTTGTCCGAGTGCTAGAACGAGATATAGTTTGGGAACTAAAATTTTGCCATAATTGTTTCCGCCAAGTGTTTGCAGGGATTCCTTGTCCAACTTGCTCATTTGTAAGCAATAAATCGCGTATTTATCTATTGCATGTGTGTACGATTGACTTACTATTTTATCTTTTAGGGCTGGTACTGTAATGAGAACTGTGCAACAATGTCCGATGACCGAGTTCATAATTTGATGGAAAAAATATTTCCCTATTTGGACACAGTTGAAACACCAGAAAAAGACCTTTTGTCCATTTTAGCTGTATTGCAATTAAACCCTTCAGAACTTTCTACCTTGCGAAAGGCTGAAGATACAGAACCTAATCCTGATGTTTATAAATCTCAATATCTCACAGTGTATCATTTGATATCCCATTCCGACAAGCTTTCCATAGCAGAACGAATGTCGAATACGTTCCGAGCATTAATGTACACGTATTTACTGGAAGAAAAGACGGATTTTTTATATGAAATGGAGCCAGAACTGAAAAGTTTTATCCCACAATTAATCCTACGATTCATGGAAAGTTTCCCATTCAATGCTATTGGCCAGAGCCAATGGGATGAAGAGCGCCAAAAACCAATTTCGTATGCACGGGCTATTTTGCCATCAATTTCCCTTTGTAATCATTCTTGTGATCCAAATGCTGTTCCAGTAACCATGACTGGTTCATCTTGTAAAACGGCTATTCTAGCAATGAAACCTTTGAAACCGGGAGACGAAATTCGAATAAGTTATAAACCCATTTTCTACATGCAGAATCATCCAGACCGATTTGAATTTTTGAAAAGAAGTTTCTACTTTGAGTGCGCTTGTGAGCCTTGTGTAAAAGGCTGGGAAATGCCAGACCGGGAATTAGATTTTAGATTTGTGAAGCCGGAATATTTATTAAATAAAAATGGCGCCAAGAGGAAAACAAAGAAGAGCAAATTGGAACACGAATATTTAAAGCAATTAGAAGAGGAATTGCAAGATATTAAAGAAGAAGTGGAAAAGAGGGAAAATTTAGTACAAAATTTACAAAAAGTGAGCGATATTTTGAATAATTTATATACTCAATACAATTCTCTACTACCGTTAGCTCAGGTTGCTCAGCATTTATTCAAACGAATCTTAGTTTTCATTATAGTAGGTTATAATTCATGCGCTAATAGTTAAATCCATTTGATAATATGCCGTGAATGTGAATAAAACTTTTAGTGAATGTTTAAGCAGTGTTTTATTCAGTATTTTGTAATCACAAGAAGGAATGTTAACAGTTATTCAACTTGTACATAAATTATATGGCACATTCACAAAGTCCACATTTAAAGCGTCTCTCTAAAATCTTATGATAATTAGTTATCTTCCGACAATTTTCGCAAACATTAAATTCCCATCAGCAAACCTTTAGCTATGTTCTACAGGTACGATTATTTGCTAAAATGATATCAAACTTATTCGACTCCACTCAGTGATGAAAACAGAAGTTTTGAGCCCAGACATACTATAGTTAAAAAATCCACCTGGTTCTTAGTTCACACTGTTACCACATCAGAGTACGCTGGTGGAGACAAGGAATCGTACGGTGGAGGAAGATCGTCCCTTTTAGTCTTCGGTGCTCGTATTGATTGTGCCGGATTTGAGGTGGAGGATCCGGAAGCTGGTTCCTCAATGTCTACATGGGAGTCTTCCATACAATGACAACCATGATGGGAAGCCGTAGAAGGGTGTGTGCTTCTTCGTCGCGTCCTGCGACTCACACCGCGCCATGTTGATTCAGATCCAAGTCTGAAATTAAACGTAACAAGCATGTAATTAATTCGCGCTGTGTGTCATATTGCTCTATGGAAGTGCTAAAACACGCACGCAGCATAATTAGCGCGTGCTCTAAAGAAAAAGGTATGAGACGTCGACTAACCTTGTCCCAGCTCGCAAATAGGATTTATAGGTGCACAAAAGAATGACCAAGAAAAGTATAGGAATCATTTTTTGTCTCATAAAATGTCGAACTGAATGAGCCTGTGTCGTGGAAGATGGGGAACCTCTCCAAATCAAAAGCTGTTGACCTTGTTCCCGAAAAACAGTCATATGTTGTCCATAAAGACGTTCCAGCTCACGACAGTCTACATATTCCCCACAATTCCATTCTTGTCGATGTCTTGCTGGCTCTACCAACGAGTCACAACCTTGGGAAAACCAATCCAGTTTGTATTGCTGAACTCGACAGATCTGTTCTTTTTCTATGTCAAAAATTACATTATTGCCAGCATTCACGTAGTTAGATTTTATCAAATATTTAGGATTTTGTAACAGTCTATACCTCTGAAGACGGAAAAATAAATTTGTACATAAGGTAAAGGTTTGGCAGTGACGCCTCGACTTCCATCAGGCCGATCCGCATAGGATGGAAAAAATAAAGGGAATGATAATCCACGTTGTTCCCAACGGTAATACAGAACCATGGGAAGACCAAATGGCCCAACATACTGATCAAACTTTTCTCTTCCACATACCACTTGGAATTCACTCATGTGTTGCTCTATCGTTTCAAACTAAGAAGCACGACAAAAAACAGTTTATTTTAAAACTTTTAAAAAATTTAAGCGATTTAATTCTTTATATAGGATTTTTTCTTTCCTAACACAATTAAGCTAACTAAGCTAGTGTATAATAATTGCATACCTTTAGAAAATTTGGGCAAGAAGATGCTGTGGAAAAATTCCAAGGCTTGTTGTTCAAATTGATGGATCGGACTTGAATCAGCGAGGAATTTTCTCCCTTAAATGTGCACGGTAGAAATCGTTCATATGCACGCCATGATTTATCCAATGTTATCCCGCTTATAATTTCACTGCCATTTGTCCATATTTCTTCGCCATCTCTCCTGGAATCTGAAGGACTCCAGACTGGATTTGGGCATAATTGGTTACTAACTATTTCTGCCGCTGTAAAGAAAAGCTGACAATAATGTTTCCTACTTCAGATGGAAAAGCTGTCTTAGGTTTGCATTCAACTTACGCTGAGAAAATTTGTAGTGAACCCCACTTGCGGGATATGCAACAAGAGCTAAAAGCACATAGTGTATACTTATTAGTGTCATGATAAAATCCTAGGATTAGGATCTATTGAAGATAAAAGACCTGGAAAATATAAAACAGCAATAATTGATTAGATTGAATAGATTGATCAAATTTTCTAAATATTGCATGTAATATGTGTTATGGGTATAAATTTACTCACATTTACTCCGGAAAAATCATTTTAGCAAACAAAGTTAAGTTGCAGCACACAAATCCGCAAAAATAGCGATTTTGTTTCAGCCTGTCTACTACGTACAAAACAACGAAGTTCGGAAATCATACTCAAGGCCAGATTAGATTCCCATGTAGTATAGATTTCCGTGTACGTACTGTTCATGTAAATAAAATTGCGAAAGCAATCCCTGACTACAACATTGTACCACCTGCGCAGGATTTTCCAGGATTCGGGGACATTCGGTGTGTTCGATGAATTGCACCCTACCCTAGTATTTTGGGTCATGGAAAAACAAAGCAGATGGGATTTTTCTTACTTGTAGAATGCATTTGTGCACAGGTTGATGAAAAAAATACTGCACTGGCAAATAAAACATTTGTTGATTTCTAGTAGCAGTAAAAATGTAGTGAAAAGCAAATTTTGAAGAATCAAGCCATTTGAACTCACTGTGAAAAACGGTAGATTACAGTAGATAAGTTTCAGAACACATTTATTCGAGTATTAGAATGAAAATGAATGGAATATCACAAAACTATCAATGTAAATGAGAGGATATAGCAAATGACTATGGAAACTATAGACTAGCTCACATACTGTACGATAAGACAAGACTTAAGTCTCAAAAATGAATACACTATATTTTATAAGTAAAATCTTCTTGGGTAACAAAGTATTGTACATTGTGGATTGCGGAATTAAGATCCAAATTGCTGCGGTGGTCTGACCATTTGAGTTTCCACAGCTTGTTCATATGTTGGTGGAGAAGTTTCAGCAGAAGAATAAGATGGGGGCGGTTCAGTCACGGCAGCCTTCACACGTCTTTCGTCCCTTGGGAACTCGTCTAAGGGCTCGTGGAAATCGATTGAGTCGCTTCGCACACCCTGGATTCCAGAAGCCATCTCCGAATCGTCTCCTCTCAACTGGCAGATTCTGAAATTTTAAGGGGAGTTTTAAGGGATATTGGAACTCTAAAAATAAAGTAAAAATCTAAGTGGTAATCAGATAATTAAAAAAATGCTTTAGGTAATCACTCATGATTTTCAGTAGTTTAGAATTCAACACAAAAGTGTTAGCTAGCTGATCAATATATCTCAATGCTAAGATAAGGACAGCTAAATCTTATGTAGATTCACTCACAAAATGTGGAACGCGTTCTAATTTATTCAACTACCCCATTTTTAGTATTACTTGAGTATCACGCCACTGTAAAGTTCATGATAAATAGTGGATTTTGCACTACACAATATAAAGAATTAGTTGTGGTGGTATGTGATAGGGTCTCAGCTTAAAAAGAAGTTGCAATATCTTTCAACTTACAAACAGATATGTCGTAGGCCCAATAAAATGTAGTAGCACGAGCAAACAAATGCGATTCCAGTGATAACTCCAATAGGAACGTCATATCGATTGAAGTAGTATGGAGTTCTGAATTCATTAGCTGCCTTCCAAACTTTGTAAATGGGTGGAAGCGGAAATGGCTCATTTTTGGGCATATGAAATTCATTCAACAACGCTTCTGCAGAGGAGCAATGATATTGGGCACAAAGCTGGACAGACTGAGTGAAAAACGGGTTACAAGTTGAAGGTCGTCTGTCAATCGTTGGCAATAGCACGGCATGCTGTTGAACTCGCAAAGAACAAATTCCATCGCCTGATAAAAAAATATATGAGCAGCAAATATGAAAATACATTGTTGAATTCTTTGTTGTAATTACTGTTTTGTCCAAGACTGTGCATCTAAAAATTAATTCAGCACAATAATAACAAGGGTAAAATAATTGCAGACTTAGAGCATAATATTACTCCATTGGAATATAAGTTTTAATATTACCACACACTCATAGCCGATATTTTTAAGAATCGTTAATTTAACAGCATGCTGAAGTAGCTGAAGCTTTCACATTAAAAAAAACCATTAAATCTCAGAGGTTTACATCATATACCGAGGTTAGGTTGAAATTATCTAACGAAACGATAATGCACATTTAATGTTTGTGTCAGACGTAATCACATCAAACTTAAAGACATTTAAAACCAAGATACGAAATCAATAAAAAATTGTTTCATACCCAAGATCAGCACATAGAGCAAATGTAAGTAGAGCCAGGAATCAGGGGAATGTTGCGTGAAATTCGAAAAACCCACTAACGAAGGTAATGAAATATTGAGAGCACCTCGAGGTTTTTCCCATGATAAAAACGAGTTCTGAAAGTCCACCTCGTCAGTAGAATTAAAAGGAGCTTCCAAATTAAATGGAACTTGGCATCGATTAACATTGTCGGACGAGATTTTAATGTGGTCTTGACATGATGGTTTGGTCCCGAAATCCCAAGGTTTCAAACTCAACTGAATTGCACGAAGATGAGCCACATTCAATTTTTTATTCGGTCCACCAGAATAGAAGAAACAATGGTGAGGAGAAATTAATTTCAGTCCAAAGTCAGGATCGTCGTACGGATAGAATTTGAAAATAGCTTTGTACGGATAGTTTGCTGTGTCAAGGTCTCTGCCTGGCAATGTGGCGTCCATGTGTGGGCATAGCTCTTCTTTTGTAATCGTGTCTGAATTTCCAGGTAAAAAAAACAATTTAAATACCCATTCGTTCATGTGCTTAACTTATCCAATGAAAACTATGGAGGACCATCGTTTAAAGGCAGGAAGAGGAAACGAAAATTCTGACATTGCTGCATTTGGACGACAAAACGCTTGGTGTACCGCGTGAAATTCTAAAATGCTTTATTTGCCACATGTGTCCATTCCATGCTCAATATTGTCCGTGCAAAGAATTTGTTTTTTTTTTCTTATTAAGTATAGCTTGATTTTTATGCAAAAATTATCCCAATGAAATCAAATACTTAACTATAGTTGGGCTGAAATTAAATGTTTTTAACAGGCATTTTTAGCACAAGGAAAACAGTTCTTTCGTTTTAGTATTGCTAAGCTTGCACGACGTTTGGAACTCATTTGGAGTAGCTGCGCAGACGCAATAATGACGATTGACAAAGGACGCTATCTTTTTCTCACACGCACAATTTATTCTGTGCGCATGGCGCATAGTTAACTATAGTAAGCATAAATTCTTTCCATCGTTTATCTATCAAAATTTCACAAGTTTTGGAACATTATTTATTTGAATTGAATGGTAATCTTACTAACTTATGTATATAGATTAATTAGTGCTTGCAAGCTACTGATTACGATTAATTAAACTATTTTGCTTACAAGAAGTATCATGGTTTTCCAGAGCTCTTGGAGCAGAGCTGTGAACACTGATAATGAGGTTTAGCAACACGATGGGAATCCCTAGTTGGTAAGTTGTACTACTGGCCATGTCAAACTTCATTTTAATTCTTTGCTGATGTTAGTTTGTTAGTAAAGCGTTTTATTTAATTCAATTAATTTCGTTTTCAGATTCATATTTTGAAACAGTTAACATGGAAAGATGACCTAATTAGGAAGAAATGCAATTCTTTTGTATTTTGCCCAAATCATAGTCGAACTAAAATCACTTTCCCTCTCCCAGATTCATCGGACATTTTCGGACACAGCTCGTTGTGCTGCATGTATTTTACAACAGGCAGAATGGTAGCCAGAGGGCCGTAGATTTGCAACACCGACGTTTTGCAACTCGACGGCCCTCTGGCTAGCAGAATGGATGGATGGAAAATCACCTGCAGGTTTTTTGATTGTTTTCACATTTTTGGCATGGCACGTTATAAGTTCATAAAGCTCCCTTATTCTGAAGGCATACGTGCTTGAACTCACGCTTTAGATTTTTTGTGACAAAGCGACAGAAACTTATTATCATATAAAAAATTAATTCGGAAAAATCGACAAGATCTATGGATGGGATCCTTATAGTGGCCGGAAAAGTATTAAACAAGAGTAATTATTAGCAAGGTTTTTTTTGTTTAACAGCAATTTTTCAGCAATGTCAAGCCCATACATGGCCCGCATTGAAGATTAATGAAAGAATATGAAGTATTCAAATAACTTAACACAGCAAAAATATTACATCAAATTTCAAATATTAAATTTTTTTAAATCTTATTCTTAAACAAAGAAACAAAAGCCTGTTCTGCATTTCCGAACCCTACATATTTTAGCCAGAGCCTGAATAGAATATATTTATATTTGCATAGAAGTGTTAATGAAAATTTGTTTGGAATACATCGAAATTCAGATTGTAAAACATAAAACATGAAACTCATAGTTAACTGTAACTAATGAAACATGTAGTCTTTCATTATTGAGTGGTAGTTGAAACTTAAATGTTAAAGAATATAGGTAAATCAAACGATAAACGACATCAAATGATAAATATTTCTACGTTTTGTATATTACTTTGTAGATGAGCTTTGGTGGAACAAACATTTAATACTGCGGGCCATGTATGGGCTTGACATTGCTGAAAAAATTGCTGTTAAACAAAAAAAAACTTTGCTAATAAATACTCTTGTTTAATACTTTTCCGGCCACTATAAGGATCCCATCCATAGATCTTGTCGGTTTTTCCGAATTAATTTTTTATTTCAAGCTTTTAAACTCCAATCATTGTAAATGTAAATGGAAACTGGTAATATTTATATGCTAACGCTTCATGTTCTAATATGACTTTAACAATGATATTTATATCATTATAAGGAATACATTATTGCAAGCTCATCCTCTAAATACTATTGACTTGTTTGATTTTTTAAAGAAATGCCAAAACAATTCTTGTGGCGTGAAAGCATTACATTTCATTAAAATCATGTTATTATGTTTTCAGTTTCCATAGTCATTTGCCCAATTGAAAAAGTTGAAAAATGGTTACATTCAAGCACACTTTTTAATATGAAGGATTCACAGTCGCCATTCAAAATTTTTTTCATGCTCTCGTTAGATATTTTTCAATAATATATGCGATTTCTGAAAAATTTGGAGAGGGCGATCGTACTTCTATAATTGATGAAAAAAATTGGTCAGTTTTTTTTATTTCACCCACTTTGAACGCTGCTGTGTGCTCAGCAAGCGTAATATGACTGAAACCGATAAAATACATGAACAAAGCATACGATTCTGAGCAATGTTCATAAAAGTTCTTTGAATTTATGTTGAAAATGAACCAATGGGAGCTCCTCCAAAATTAGTTGATAATTTCAAAAAATTATTCTTCAAAAAAAGTTCCCATAGTTACGAAAGACCAAACATGATATTTCCCTAAATAACTCCCCAACTAAGACGAATTTTAAAAAAGTGGCCCATTAAGTTGTGGACACGAAGCAGATCTACCAAAAACTTTTTGAATCGAAGCTCTAGCTTCAAAACTGCATGAGGAGATAGAATTTGAAGTTTTGTTCGAGAGAGGTAAGTCCATA
>Ga0210040_10003782_pt1 | contig 20221 bp, 11 predicted proteins | sample CryGeyCG12114_NA_FD_185462 | JGI IMG/M metagenome (GOLD analysis project Ga0210040, IMG submission 185462) | Groundwater microbial communities from aquifer - Crystal Geyser CG19_WC_8/21/14_NA (SPAdes) (version 2) | ecosystem: Environmental > Aquatic > Deep subsurface > Groundwater | place: USA... | reverse complement strand
GGAGCTATAGGGTGCACTGCTAAGTCACCATGAAAAGTGTCTATTATTGTTTTGTGTAGCCTTTTCCAAAAGAGAGGACATGTGGAGTTGGAGCCATTATTATTACAATTCCCCATATAACTCTTCCATCGGCTGTGTGTATGGATTTACATATGGGGCGAGAGATGATTGAATCCATGAGGGACGTTTAGCCACGCTTTTCAACAGTTTTCTAACTAACTTACTATTAATAAGGATTACAGTTCTATTAGTAGAAAAGAATGATTACACGCATAAAGGTAGTGGTACAGTTTGGCTCGTCATGTTGTCTATATTCCCCTTTGGTTGAGCATACAATGGAAGGGCACACTCACAGTCCTTTTAGTGGGGCCCAATTGAGGTAGGCATGTACATTGATGATGATTGAAAATTTCATTGAGACACAAAAATGATGAGTAAGTAAGTAAGTATGCCCTATCCCTTTGTTAATACATGTTGAAAAATGGAATTCACAAAGAGTAAATATGTGTGTCATGTGCTCATCATAATCATTGATCGGAAACTTATATTTTTGTCAGTCATAAGTAAGCATTCCCTGTAAATAAATATTTGCCGACTCTATAGTTAGTGAGCATAGGTTGGTAACTATAACTAAGCTGTACTAGAGGCAGACTAAAATTTGAGTTTGAAATTGTCCTTTGAGAAAAAAGGGGATCATTCATCCTTCCTACGCATATTTACTTACTTTATGTGTGTGCATGAATACACAGTTAAAATATTTTGCGCTCTGTTGACTCTCGGGAGAAATGGGATCGGACGAGCATTGAAAACTTTTCCCACAAGGGAAAATCACATTTACGACGTGCTCATTCATCAGCACTAAAAGTATTGGTGGTACGTAGGAATACAAATATTTGTGTGGGCGAATAAAAAAAATCACTTTTTTCTGTATATACATAACCTACCTATCATTTTATGTTACCATTTCTTTCATCACCGAATATTACGACGAACTACTTTTGATGGAACCTTTTTAAATATTCAGGCATTTGCTTACACAGCTGTTGTCTGATCACTTTTCACTATATAATGTATCATATTTACTTACTTAGTAGTTTTAGTTACCCAATCCGAAAATTATGTCTATATAGTATCAGCAGTGCTCATTTCGTAATCGTAATATAATATATACGACCTTTGTGTCACAAAAGAGGACGGCAGATTTATTTTTTGGGAGGGAGTCCTGGATTAATAAAAACAGCTCCATCAGCTGCTGCCTGCAACTTACACCGTCGTATACACATACGGACTCAGATTGTGAATACTACGGCTGCTACTGCCACCCAATTGGAGTGGAGCAGAGGGAGGGCAATTTTGTCCTTGCGCTATGACAAGCGACATTTCTACCTCATAGGACAAAATACAGTGGGAAGCCACTCCCCTGTAGTAGTGCGTAGCTAGTTAGTTAGTTAGTTAGTATGTGTCGTGTCGTGTTGCAATGTGAGCATGATAATCTCACAGTCATGCTCTCTTCTTTTTTACTGCTGGGACTAGCAGCAAGCAATGATAATAATCTGACGGTGACACACGTAGGCAAGTCCTTCCCATTTTGTAGTAAAGACTATTCTTTAGTTGTTGTATGATGTGCCTAAAAAGGATCCAGTTTTTGTTCCCTGGGAAAACTGCCTGTGTAGATAATATGGATTGTTTTTGTAACTAACTAACTGTCTGTCTGTGGGAAGTGGGAAAACATAGTGACATTTGAGATTTTGTAAATTGAAATATAAGTAAAGCGGGCATTGTTTTTTCCATATTCATAAATATTAGTTTTGTTTTTGTGGCAATTATTGTTGTTCTTGGATGGATGACTACATAGTTTTTGAAAACGGAGATGTGGACTCAGCAGGACAAAAGAATAGCCGTCACATGGAGATAAGGACAATGCTACTTCACTTTTTTGTTCCCATTATAGTTTGTTAGCACGTTTTGCGTCTAGTTAGCAAAGCGTCAATCTGAACGCAGAATATTATTCAGTTAGTATGTATGCATGTATGCATACTTTGCTGTCCATTATTCACTTGCTACTACTTTGTGTTTTTTATCCAACTGCCACTGCTACATAGAGAATTTGTATTATTGTGGTGTTGCGTCCGAAACAAAAGAGAGGCTCATCTTTTAGTTCATATACGAGGAATGATTAGAATCGACAGAGTGGAAAACTTTTATATTCTGCCTATTCATTCACGGACAAAGTAGTGTATATGGTTGCATTATGCATTGGGAGTGCGTTCTACACGTTTGATAATCCACTGTATGTAGCTAGCTACAAAGTTTAAATCCCGATTGAAATCATGGATCAATAAGCAAAAAAGGACGTCGCATTATATGTACTTAAATATACAACTAAACTATACTAGTCAGTGAAGAACTGCATACTGCATTGATAAAATACTGTACTATTGACAATAAATTGAGATTAATTTTTCCTCCCAATAAGCTTACTTACTTAGGACAAACATTACACACAGGTTATTATAAGTCTTACGGATGATAAGTAAATTTTTTGCCTCAGAATGTTCTAACTCACACACAAAGACGACAGGTAGCAACTGAAAAGATGATAAAGATTTTTTCCCATTACTCCTTTTTGAATTGACAAGAAATGTTTTGAATGGCAAGAGCTCATCTCTCCCATTGAATACCCAAATCATTTATGACGTCCCATAACTTGACTACGTATAAAATCCCGTGTCAGCAATTTTTTCTTCAAAGACATTCCTCTTGTTATTATTCGAACGTCTCACGAAAATGCTAAGTAGACATTTCCTCACTGAAGATAAAATACTCCTGTAGGAAAAAAAACATTTGGGATGAATAGACTTTTACGTCTTTTGTCCACTACTACTGACTACTACTACTGCCATGCCTTCCTTGTTGCTATGTCGTGAACAAAAGAGACTCTCAGAAAAGAGACTATAAAATCCTATGTGAACAAGGAACGTGCATTATCCTTTTTTGTCTATCTCTGTGTGTGTGTGAGTTGAGAATTCACCGAGAGAGAGCGAATGAATAGATTCGTCGTATGTTTTCGTTGACTAGTGCTAGTTGTAGTAGTGCATACCATGGGACTTTTAGTCTCACACAAAGTAACGAGCAGCTTTTTATAGATTTTTCTATACAGGACGTCAAACTAAAGAATTCTGTGATGTGCGCACAACTTTTGGGTCCTTCTCTTACTTTTTTTTTCGTTCATCCCACTTGCTTACTATAGAGATGGTTAGTTAGTTAGTTATGTAGCAAACTGAATATGCTGGCAATGGCCCTGACTGAATTCATCCTACTACTATGTGTGGTCTAATCTCATGCCTTTTTTTCGGAAAGTCCTATGGCAAATGCATAGGGGATTTTATTGGAACTTTTAGTAGTTGTCGTCTCTGCAGTGCTATACTGTAGTAGTTAGTGAGCTCAGACAGCCCTAGTGTGCCGTACTGAATGACTATCGTGGTTGTCTTGTTCCTTTCACTCTGTTCCTTCCAGATTTGCAGACATCGATCCGCGTTTGCCATTTGCGAAAAAGGCTGGTCTTGTACCACACCCAGTCTGCCATTCGTCCCCAGACCGGGGAGGGGGACTGGGATGGCACTCGCTACAGCCAGCAATAATAACAACAACATAGTAGTGTTGCTACATGCACACTATGGATTTATTTTCCCACGTTCACCTATCTATCTCTGTGTTGGGGACAAGTTATAGTTAGTTAGTTAGTTAGATGTAACTTTGGTTGCACAAGCTATGAAATCACGCAGGGACTAGGGATAAACTTGTTTTTTGTTTTACTTTGTGAACAAATCCAGGAGAGCATTCCATAGCTCTAGGATAGAAGTAGTTAGTGGCAGCAGTTAGTTAGTTAGTTAACTTGTAAATCTAATCGAAACCATGGTTCTAGTTAGTTGGTTGGTTGACTGGTTAGTTAGTTAGTAGTTGTATTATTGAATAGCTGGGAGCATCATGTTTTGTTGTTGTACTCGTGGGAATGACAAATTGACAGTTTCAGGGCAATGCCGCTCACTCACCCTGTATGTACTATGAAAAGGATGAGCATAATGAATTTGTTGGCTCACTTTTCCGCTCTTTACATGGTCTGCCAAACACTCCCAGTAATAAATAAATAGATGAGAATTTCCCTAGTTAGTTACCTTTTAGATAGTATAATGCAGATTTTAAGTATAGTAAGTAACTATATGTGGCCTCAAGGTTTGCAAGCTTTTATTAATTTTATTTTTTAGGGGTCATTTTTCCCAAAATGTAATAACCTGCTCAACTTTTATGAGATTATTCCACTTTTAATGCAAAGTTTTTACTGCTCTACATTTTTTTCTAGTGTACAATTATTTGATTTGTGCCTTTAATAAGTGTAAGTACATACTCAAGTTCCAGTTCACATGCAATGCATGGTAATTACAGTCCCTGGGAGCTCAAGGTGCTGCAAACCTACTGGCGAATATATGCGTGACCAAATAGTTTAAAATTCTGACACTCTGGGTGCCCAAGAAAATGAATGGCTGTATATAATTCGCTAAAATATTCTACTGACCCTTTATCTGATTTTAAAAGTAGTGTTAAAAGACGTATGCCTCTTCTAACTTACTAATGGATTCCCATGTCATGTCATAACCAACCGAGCATTATTTTTTTAATCATCTTAAAAACTGGCTTCTTTATCCTTCTTTTGACAATCTATATAACTAAGTTCACTGTCAAATCCAGACGATATTCTACCATGATGATTGGTTTTACACAAATTCACTCTCTAACTAACTGACTAACTATAGCTAGCTATGCATTATCACAACCTATTCAGCATTGGTTTTGTTATCATTTCTCACAGTATTATTATTCCAAGAGTAGTATAACATCTAGCGATATACATTTACTCCCGAACCATAGCCAAGGGCTGTTGACTACATTGCTTGGTTAGTTAAACCCTTTATTTCATTAACTCACTGTGTGTAGTTAGTTAGTACGTACGGACGTAGTATGCACTATGTAATCTGTATCTAATACAGAAAACGGGTGATGTATTAAAATGCTGGATTTGAAGAACGCAAGCGAAACTTATCTGGAGGCATTGTTATGATCTCATGTGATCAGATAGTTCGTTAGCTTACTTTGCTAGATAGATAGATGGTCATGATTGCGTGCAAACTGTGTTTAGATAAAAGCGGTTTTTGGACCGCTGATGGCCCTATTGGCTCATGATTATGGGAGCAACGATTGTTCGTATGTTTGGTGCCTTGTATCATATACAGTCCATAATGAGATGATGTGACACCTGGAGCTAAACTGGGTACCCAAGCACTGTGTGTTTAGTTAGTTAGAGTGACCGATCCAACTTATTGTTGTGAGTAAAAAGTCGTGAAGGCCCGCTTACGCAACAATAGGGCATGACAAGGAAGTTCAAATGAATAGCTATGTAAATGAATTATACGCAGTTAGTTAGTCAGTTGGTTGGTTAGCTAACTAAGTTTCATTTTTTGGTCACTGAATTGAGCACAGATTGGATAGTTAGTTAGTTAGTTAAGCACTTGGTAAAAGTTAGATGGGACTGTTGTCCCTTGTTTAACAAAGAGGTTTGACTGACTTGTCATTGTCACTTGAATCGATCAGATTAAAAATGCGCAGTCACTAGGTTGATACTGTTGTGGTTGTGATTGAGTTCGGGAGATTAGTTAGTTAGTTAGTTATGATGTGAAAGTGAATGACTGAGGATTCAAATGCATAATATATTTATTCAATAGACAACATGCAATAGTTAGAACATGCACAAATGCTGTGTCATTTACCATGCTGATTAGTTCGAGTTTAAAAGTGAAGCCGAATTGAGTTTGGAGTATTGTAGCTAATTTGAACTTACTTTGTTAGCTAGGTTAGTCGTAATAGCTAGCAACTGTCTAGCAAAAAAATTAAATCTTGAGTTTTGAAATTGTATTGGGTTTCCTTTAGTTAGTTAAAGTCAGTTGAGTTAAGAAAAGAATGATAGATTTTGGGATGCTGTGTTTCTGGATAGTTAGTTAGTTAGTTAGTTATAGTTATAGGTCGTAGACTAATTATGTTACCGTGAAAATCTAAGGTCTAGGGAGGAAGGAAATGAGTGTTTTCAAATTAAAAACTGTATTGGAAGCAGTGTAGACTATCATTGTATTTGTATGATTTGGTACACCTTGTCAGTCCCTGGGATGATAATATAGAGTATCTGTAAGAAAATGACGCTTTTGTTGTTGTCTATTTCCCATCCCAGGTAGTTTATTTATGACTACTACCAATCCCACTGATGAGCTTTGAGTGTAATGGGAAAAGCACGAGAAAATGAGTTTTTTGGGACCCTCTATTATGGTTGTTCACGAAACACGGTGTCTCTTTGTTGTTCCGGGTGGACAAAAGACGTTAAAAGAAACCCATCACACTGTACGCACTCGATAATTCTACCCATCTCATCAATGAATAAGTGATACTTTCCTGTTTTGGTCAAAAAAATGATTTTTTTTACTTGAATCAGTTCAGCTCGCTCATCATCCCGTTAGTTACCGGGAGATATTATATACACTGTGTGCCTTTTTACACGCTCTCTTAAATTTCCAACAATATGGTTTTTAATGAAAACCGCTTTTTTACTTTGGGAAACTCACTGACAATGGCAATTCATCATACATACCAGATGTATGACATGAGGATGACATAATACAACATGACATGGCGGAACAAGATGCTCGGACTTCTCCTTCAGTTTACACAAATAAAGAAATTTTAAACTTTTCTACACTTGTGTTCCTACTAGTTCATGTAAGAGCAGTGAAGAACATATATATGTTTGAAACAAATCTAAAATTGCCATTGAATTATATTTTTGGGCTGAAACAATGCATTTGACTTGACGTTTAGTCTCTCATACCAAAACAGAACACTTTAGTTTTTTGCTACCACCTGCTGGAATGTATAAGACGAGTTCATAGCAAACAATGAACATATTACTTGTACATATGCTCACTTATTGCAATCAGTAAATAAACATAGGTCTCACGTTATTATGTTATTGAAGAAGAAAATTGTCAAGTTCTTATGAGTTTATTGCCCTTGAATTATTATCGTGTACGTGCGATGCATACCACTTTGATTGACTCCATACTAGATACTAGTGGATTGAGAAAAAATCTTGTGCAATATGACGGAATGATCCTACTCAAAGCAATTTATCGTCGTGGACAGTAGTTAGTTAGTTAGTTAGTTAGTTAGTTAGTAACTATAAGTAAGCAATACATATGCATTGTTTATATTGTTGTATGATATACTGTAATAACCATGCTGGATGGAAAAAACAGTTTTTGCCAATTCCCAAGCCCATGAAATTTGTACAGAATTGTACAGAAAATGAGATTCTGGGACCAACATTGGGTTCCATATAATCACTGACAAAGTCACGAAGTCAACCTCATGTCAAGCCAATCACACACGTATAGAATGGAATGATTATTATTCCCACATGTGGATTGCATGGAAACTAATGTGCGTGTAATAATCATACGAGTAGTAGTAGTATGTACAATATAATATAGGGAGCACAAGAGACAAAGTTTTTGGTCAGCTCGTCAGTGAGTAATGGGCCGGAGCAAAAAGTTCACACAATCTTGTACATAGTGTGTGAGAGGGGAAAATCTTTTGGTGCATTTTGTGTGACCGACGACCACATTGCATCTAAGCTAACTAATAACTAACCAACTGTGATGGCCAACTAGTAATCTATCAGAGAAAGAAAAATCGTCCTGTTCGTAGTTTTAGTAATGAGTTGAATTTACTAGAAAATTGTTCTACCCCGTGTATATAAGTAATGATGATGAGTGAGTGACTGATTCTGGTCTGTACATTATTTTGTGACTGACTTGAGCATTCATATGGGGAAAAACCATTAAATGGGAAGAGACAAGAGAGTGCACAAAAAGTGGTCCCAGAACTAACTAACTAAACTAGCAAAGGCCGTCATTTTTCCCCTCTTTGTCCTTTATTTGGGTTGTAGAATGTTAGAATTGCATTTGTTAGCTTGCTAGAAAATTATAGAAAAAATGTAAAAAAAAGTTACTAATTTTGAGATTGGCGCTTGATATTGGTAGATGGCATATTTCTTGCGGGAGCTGGAGCCAATGTCCATATGCATTAGATTTGTTTTTCTATTTGAAGTTTTTCTGTTTTTTGATTAATTGATGCGATGCATACAAATGAGAGCTACAATTATACAATGTTGTATAAATGCTGAACCTGTGAAAATCTTTAAAATTGGAGTAAGTTTCTGAATTTAATAATTTATTGTCATTATGTAGAAAACTGATATTTTTCGTTTGACAGTATCACTATAAGGGAAAATAAATCTCGGACTATGATATGATATCTAATGGTCAAGATTATTTATACAGCCTTTGTGGACAGGAAAAGGGAAGATAATGGAGTCATGATCTTTTGTAGCCAATATTTCCACAGACTGTGAACATGGCATTCCAACTTTTTTGTGAAGCCGTCTTTTCCCCTTTACCCTGAGAAAAAGAGCTACGCTCTGGTTAAATGACATTTATGACATGCCTAGCTGGTGCAACCGAGCTCATTATTTTTTTCACATCCATGGAATATAACATGATGGAGTTGCACAAAAGTCAAGCTCTACCCTGTGTTACATATTTTTACGAGGGTCCATTGTGCATGGGATTATTATTATGAGGATAATAATGATAATGATCCCTTGTGGCTGCTCCATTCTTTTTTTTTGCAATCCAAATGCATGTAATAATGATGACCAGTAGACATAAATTGTGAAAATCACGTCTACAAGCAAAACGATGACTTTTTATGAGTCCGTTCATTTTTTCACTTTTGACATGACAAGGAGTGCACTTAAATTTTTCCTTAGGTTTAATTTCCCGACAAAAGAAAAAAACTTTTGCTGCCCAACTTACGTTCGTTTTGAGTCACACTTGCTTGCTTTTAGTAACTAACTAACTAATTCATGGACTCTCCATTGGTAAAAGTGTGCACAAGTTTTTTTTTTTTGCTCTGGCGCAGTTCGTCTTGAGTCAACCGTCATGTATGAACGTCTGTCACTCATTCGAGTGTACGCAAAGATGAAGTGCGCCTTAATGGATCTCTTTTGTGCATTGTGGAACTCGTAGGACAATCTGATCTTGTTATGCTTGCACAGTAATGAATCATGGCTTGCTCTCATTGGAACTAACTACATAATGCAATGTGAAGTAAGCATCATTAGGCTGGAGGCGACAAATCCTTTTTAATGTGTGCATTCACCGTCCAAATCCTAAATGTCATTGGATTATTTACTAACTGTAGTCAGTCACCTTTTAAGAAGGAATAACCAAATGGTAGCAGCCACAACAATAATAATAGGGATCTCAAAATCTTCTTTCCGTATATGCCCATTGAAGGGAATGTGTGGTGGTCGGAGAGCCAATTTAGCTCTGATTGTTATGTGTCGCACATGGTAAACAATAGGACTTGGTTCAGTGAGCTTAGTAAAAGTGTATACGTAAAGTGATGGATTTCAGTTAGCTACTTACTAGCTAACCATACAGCCTACTGTCATTGCGTCCAATAATGTGAATGATTAGAATCTTTGTGTACTTACTTTTCACTATGCTTGGTTAGTTTTGAAATGGGATGAGGTTTTATATTATGCTACTATTGGTAAAGTGTCCTCAGGGTGACTATATGCTACTCATCCCTGGTTAACGTTTTTTCCTCAGTTGTGTTCATAATGGATCGGAGATAGAGATCGCTGGATAAGTGTGTTATATTATGTGTGTTCTTTTGAATTGCAGTGTTGGAAAAACTTTTGACGTCCAGAGATGACTCCCTTTCCGTTTTTGACGTGTGTAGCCTCGCTCTGTATGGCACTCACGCGCTACCCATTCGTCTTAAGATTGTCATCGTAAGTACACTCTGTTTTTTCTATGTCGTCCTTTTAAATTGGTGGACGAACAATGCAATATGATTGTGTATATTGGTTTTTGTTGGGAAAAAATTTGCTTTCAATTTCACTACAATTTTCTAAGAATTTGTGCTGTTGCGAGGAACGTAAGAAATGAGAATATGTGCTTGCAATGGCCGAATTTCGCTTCGTAGATTGCCTTTCGGTCAATCACCTATATTTTAGCAATTTTGTTTGCTTTGCGATCGCATGCTAGTCCTGCACTAGTTATAGATAGCAGCTGTTGTGATTTAATCTCCATTGTGTACTAACTTTGTATGTGGAGAGAAAAATGGTTAATTAGGCTGCAGAAGTGAAGCATGCGACAATCATTAAGCCACCTGTGAATAGAGTGAATGAAGGAGCGGACACAATAGACGTTATTAGTAGAAACATACTTTTGTTCTCCAAGGTGGTAAATTAAAAGAGCTAGGAGGATAATTAAAATCTTTGTTGAATTCCTCTATGTCAATATTGGAAAAAAGCGTGGTGGTAGTAAAAAATGAGTTTAGAAAATCTTTGAACACTTTGCATCAAGAGTGATTTCACTTTGTTGCCAAATATTGCACTTCTCCATCATTAGGTCACTATGTTGTGTACGTAGCATATAACTTGAACAGCAATGATGCCTAGCCCCTGAAATAAATGACGGCACGAATCCGTCTTGTGTATACAGGAAACATTTGGTCACAACACAAAACAAACTAATGGAGCGGATGAAGACAAAAGATGTGGACAGAAAAGAGAAGTAGATTGAGAGTAGCAAAAGCAAAGCTCATTTTGGTCGCATTATTACATAGAGCCTTAAAGAGAAAATACAAAGAGAGTGGAAAGGAATTAACGCTAAACTGGGCACCATTGTGTGGTGAATGCTAGTAGATTCAATATATCACGGTCATCATGCAATATATACATTGTGTGTGTGCATGCAGTATGTGTTGAAATGTATGGAGAATAAGACACTATAGTTTGCAGTACTTTATAAAATAGTGCTGCAAACATCAGACATCTAAAACGAACTATCTGCCACCACTGCTGTCATGTTGTTTCACTTCCCCCAGAAAAAAAGGCACAACAAGGGAAGATGATAGAGTAAAGTCGTGGTGTGGTCATTTCATTGATCGTGCTGTGGTAGCTGATGATTTTCCACTTGTGTAAGTAAACGGATTCTCGACTAAGCATGGCATGCCTAGACTAATGAGCCATCGTGGGAACACTCAAGTGGAAATGACGAATGGATGTTTGCTTTCCTATAGTTAGTTAGTTAGTTAGTACGAAAAAAGGTTCCATGTCCAGTAGTTTTTTCCGCTAGTGCAACATTGCAATGCTCGCGTCATTATGTGGAGATATGTTAAAAGTGTAATTTTTGGAACTCAGTCCGTCCGTCAGTCAGCACGACATATGAAAATAGACAAAGTTTCATTTATGTATATGGAATTTGATAAATTCTCTTGTCTGACCAAGAATTCAGCTTGTTTTTTTCTGTCCCACAGGAACGACTTTTGGCAACACTCCAACCTGACGAAATTGACAAGATTCTTCGTAGTTTTGGATGGACTCCACAAGATCTCTCTAGAGGCTATATGGTTCAAGTAAGTTCATACGGAGCTATGGAGTAATTAATTTTCCAACTGTTTTAGTCCATCGAGTATAACTAATGGGCGATACTGCGTATGTTAGGATCCCAGAGGAGGTGTCTTGGGCCGATGGGTAATGGTGCCCCGTGAAGAAGAAATTCTTATCCTCCAACAGTTCCTGCGCTTCCAGTCAACCCGTTCTTTAAGCTTTTCCTTGATGAGGGATGAGTTCCCGATTATTCCACCGATTCCTACATCCCTGGCAGCAAACAATCATCAGTTGTCCTCATTATTTGCAAATCCTCTTTTCGGGGGTAGTAGTGGTAGTTCTCCTTTTGGTCTCAACAATGGTTCCCTCCTCACAGCCAATAATAATAATAACAACAATAATAGCCACAAAAACAACAATAATAATATCAACAGTATTTGTAACTCCAAAAACAACTCCATCCTGCATAGTAATGGGAGTAACAACAGCAGTAATAATGGTAGTAGTAATCACCGGGCTTCAGTTTCTCCGAGTAAAAGTCCTCATCATAATGGTGGGATTTTATCACCTCCTAATGGCATCCCGTCTTATCTGATGTCTGCTGCTGGAGCTCTGGGCATTCCCACAGGACTTTTCAATCATCCCAATCAATCTGGAGGGGGCAATAGTGGAGGCCACAGTAATACTAACAATGGGAATGGTGGGAGCCGAGACTCTGATTCACATCCTGTGTCGACTCCTTCAGGTACTCACAATTGAAATAAATGGCTTTTTTTGTCCTGCTTCATAAGTTGGTTTAGTTAGTAAGTTCGCTATCAAGAAATTCGTCATAATAATTATTATCTAAAAAAAGTTAACATATTATAATAGTAGTAGTAGTATTAGTTAGTTAGTTAGTTAGTAGTTCAGTTTATTGTGCATACGTATTAGCAAGCAAGAAAAATGTGTTTTTTAATTCCACAAAAGAGGGTGGAACAAAGTGCTATACATTACATACTACTATAATATGAATGTCAATGTCAAACTCATCTGCATAATAGTACTACTTCTTTTCATATAGGGGCAAAAAATTAAAACAAGCTCATCTAGTATGCAAAATGTATTTATCATTATCATCATCATGTAGAATGGCACTTGATTTTAAGTTGACGAGCATACAAAAAACTCACCTTATTTAGGCATTTCGCAATTTACACCAAACGAGGAATTTAAATTACATTCTTGTCCAGCAACTAACTAAATGTACTTACCAATGTTTTATATGGTTAGCAGGAGATCAGCATGTCATTGGTCCTAGATCACTCGTAATAAATAGAAGGCTCTTTTGGATTATGCAAGCTTGCAGCCAAGTAGTAATTAGGAGCCATCATGGGAACCGGATTCCCTTTGAAATTTACATTCTTAATCCATCCTAGTCCATATTGTGTTTTTGTACTCGCCTCAAACTGTATCGCAAATGGGTGCGCGAAAACAACACCTGCAAAAGTCATCTTCGTCATGATGATTATTATTATTATAGGTTCTTTTCTTGCTATAGGTTATTTTACAGAAAAAATTGCAAACTTTGACCAAATAGAAATGATGAAAAAACTTGCACTTACGTATTGTCTTTGTGTAATAGTCCGAGTTGACCACATGCACATATGCAAATGCGGTTCGCCGCACTCTCTCATATAATATGCGACAAACCATTGTTTGCATTGCAATTCCTACAGTTTTTTCTCATAATTTCGTTATAGACGATAAGAAAAGTGGACGACGACTTCACCACAGGAGCTATCCCACCAATAGTAGTAGTAATCATGGGCACCATCAAGGTACTCCGAATAACCATCAACACTTGAACAATAGTCATCCTCATGATGAAAATGAGTCTGAAAACCGACACAGCAAACGTCATTCCTCGGTTTTGAATCTCTCTTCTGTACATTCTGGAAGTGAATCTGATGATACGTACGAAGATGAAGATGCGCATCGAAACCCGGATTTGGTGAACTTTTCTGGGACGCCGGCAAGTCGAAGACCAAGTCGACGGGGTCGACCCCCAGGTAGTGCACAGAATAACAATAGTCGACATTCAAGCAAAAGTAATCGACAACATGGCTGGCCGAAAGATGAGAAAAAAGGGATGATGTTGCTACCTGATGGAGCAATGGATTTGAGTTACGCGGCTCCGTCTATGCTACTTGGTGGCGGCGCTGGAGTTTATGACAAGCATGGGAGCAATCATCATATGTTGAGTGGCGGCGGTTTGTCGTCTGCTGGATTTCTTCCAATGATGCATGCCAATAGTATTGTTGCAAATGCCAAGGCTGATAATCATAATCACGTTCCTAGCTCGGGAGTTAGTAGTAGTAGTATTATTCATTCGACAACTAGTAAGATGACAGCAGCTCAGATGGAGAGTTTGAACAAATCGTCAACGGATCTCATGGCAGCAGCTGCTGCACAAGGTGGGTCGATGATCCCACCTAGGCGGAAGTCTTCGGGGCAAAGCAATAATAACAAGAACAAGTCAGCTTCTTCGTGGAACTCCTTTCCAGCCACGGCTCAGTTAGTGAATCCATCTACAGGTATTTACTGTTCTGGTTTTGCAATTTGCTACAGTCATTTTTGCCTAAAATAGCGCATGGGGACTACACATCAAGCAAACTTTCATATCTTGCGTTTTGAAATTGAAGGATTTATTCAGGCGAATATATTTGATAGTTACAACGAATGCAAAATTAATAGTATTCTCATGCAGTTCAGCTATAGCCACCCCAACAAGAACATTAGCATGGTGACTAAACATAGAAACTCAACTATATTTATCTATTTCTCTTGCTTTCATTAGGAAAACGTCGCGTGCAATGCTCAGTATGTTTGAAAACATTCTGTGACAAGGGAGCTCTCAAAATCCACTTTAGTGCAGTTCATCTTCGGGAAATGCACAAATGCACTGTTTCCGGCTGTAGCATGATGTTCAGCTCGAGACGATCCCGAAATCGTCATTCTGCCAATCCCAATCCAAAACTTCATTCTCCACACATGAGACGGAAAATATCACCGCATGATGGACGCAGTAGTCAACCGATTATGAACCCTTTGTTGCTCTCTCACAGTCCTATGCGATTCCCACAGTTTCTACCTGGACTCCCGGTACCCCCAACCTCCTCAGCTAATGGGGCACTTGTAAATCATCACGGGGATGACCAAAACTCATTTGTCAGTGGGAAGAGTGATGGAAAATCGGCGGCGGGAAGTGATGAAGATGGCATGGAATTCAAACATGAAATCATGATGGACAGGTTTGACGCTGTTTTCTATATTTAGTGTAAAGTATTATGAAATACTTAGATGAGAGGTCACAGAGTTTTGGACTAATGCGGGTTGTAAATTCCAGAAGTTATTCCTTTGTAGCCGGTCAGTAGTGTGGGTATATGGTCATGATCATTTGTTGATAAGATTGAATTTAATTGAAGTTTTTGCTTAGTGATTTAACTTGTTCAACAACACTTACTTTTCAGAGAGGGCATCGATGCGGACGCAATATTGCATTCAGACGGAGAAGAAAGTTTCTCCTCAGCAAACGATGAGTTTCATCCCAAATCGCCACCCTTCTCATTTGCAAACACTGGTAATAGTGGTAGCAAAAAGGATGGAGCTCGTAAACGGAAATTGACAAACCCAGTGAGACTTCCGTCCGTACCGGATGACTCTAATGATGACTTTTGTTGCTACGATGATGGAACTGAAGTTTCCCCACATGAAGATGACGAGGATGATAACCCAAATCAGGAGAAAATTTTTCGCAGCTCTTTTTCATCTCCTGGAGAAGAGGAGCGAGGAAAAGACGAGATTTGCTCCAACCCAGGGGAGAATGAGAAGGACATTCCTAAATCTCTGGTAGTTGTCAAAACGGAAGTCGATCTTAATATGAGGGATGGATCCAAGTATAAAGTTCAAGACAAAGATAATAATGGTCCGGTGGAGAATGGAGAGGACACTCCCACGTCTTTAGTAGTGATGAAAGCTGAAGTCAATCATAATATGAGTTATGGACATGAAAAGGAAGATAACATGTGTGAGAAGAGATCCAAACGAGTTGCATCTAGTGATGGGGAGAAATCTGAAAACGATAGGCTGGTATGCAGCAATGATCAGAAAGAGGTGGATGGAAGTGATGAGAAGAATGAAAATCATTTAGGAAGACTGGAATCTTTACCCATTTTCAATAGTGAGTCTCCAAAACATTCAGAGTCTTCGTTCACCCCTAAATCGGATGATGAGGAAGATTGTGGTGAAGGTGCAGACTCCCCTAACTCTAGTAAGTAAGGGACTCATTCAATTTACTGACAGTTTGGAGCATTTGTATTAATTATTGGGGACAGAAAGTTATATTGATTGTGGGTTTCAATAGTGGGCGATATTCCGATCGATCGTGACAATCCTAGACGTTGTATTGCTTGTGCAAAAGTATTTCAAAATCATTTCGGAGTCAAAATTCACTATCAAAACGTTCACTTAAAGGTAAGAAAGTACACATTTTGATGTTATAGCTTATGCAAAGCTTGTTTCCCTTAAATTCAGTCGAATTTCATTTCAACTCGAGTCTTTCACTATTCAATATTTTTTAAGGTCCTCTAATTTGTATAATAAAACTATAGTTTCCCAACTTGTTGTATATTATCCCAAAAAATCACTACAATGAATGTAAAACTCCTCTTACAGTTAATGCATAAATGTACAGTAGACGGATGTAACGCCGCATTCCCTTCCAAACGATCTAGAGATCGTCATTCTGCCAATTTTAATTTGCACCGTAAACTTCTCAGCACTTCGGATACCAGCAATGCATCCAGTACTGAATTCTCAGCTCCGTCTCATGACAAAGACCAGTCTCCGCCAATCCTTTCTACTTCCAATAATCCAAGTGGACCCCTGTTCAACCCGTATTTATTTCAAAATGGCTCCACTTCTGCTGGTCTTCCTTTTCCCATCAATGGGGTACATAACATAAACCACTTATTCAATCCTCATTTGTTTATTGACTCATGGATTTAATGTGGCCACAATTTTTCAGATCATAAACTCACCTTCGTCTAGTATACCCCAGTGGAATCCTTTTCTACCATTTCATATGTTCCCAGCCGCCATGTTAGGTGCCACTCATCAATCTTCTGTGGCTGCCGAAAATGTGCCCATTGCGGATGTAAGTGCTCATACAACATATTAAAAATTTGTAATGTCCTCTTTCTCCTTCCCTTAAATTATTTCACTATCTCTCCAACTGCCATTGTGCATGTATGTGTATCATGTACGCTCTTTGGCGTCGGCCGACCCCCATCAAACAAATTTTTCTTCTGGTTCAACATTTTTAAACATTTATTTGTTTTTGCAACGCTTTTAGTGTCGCTATTGCGGTAAGTCTTTTGAGGATGGGGAGCCATTAAAAAGGCATATGCAGGCAGCCCACGGTGACTGACGAGGAAGACAAGGACTGTGTACCATATAGGCGAAATTAATCCTTTCTTCAGGTCTCTGTATAAAACCGCATGCTTAAATCTACTTACTCGAAATATTCTCCTGCTCCGGTGCATTCTCATCAATAAGTTAAGCTAAACTTTTGTAAATGTAAGTAAGTAGTGGTATAGTGCTCGCTCATAGGGTTCATGGAACAAACCTACGGAGAAACTCCGTACTGTTCCCAAATGTGTAGGATGAGCAATAATAAGGCTGTAGCTACATTACATAATGTAAACTCGAGTTATGAGCATTGTAATTATATATGCAAGTTTGTGGACCCATGTTTACACACTTGGGCTTGTCGTGCCCCTTTTTAATTGCGCGAATAGAATTCAAGTCCTGCATAATCATGACACATAGAGTATAGTTTGTAATCATTATCATTAGTATAACTGTATCTAATGAGTGACAAAAAGGTCTGCTTACGGAAACATAGGATAGTTTGTTTTAGGTATTTAGTTAAACTTTTAGGCAGTTAGTTAGTTGCTAAACTAAATGCATGGCATATATAGATAGAATTTTACTCATAGATCTTATTTACTTATTTATGTGTACTTCATATACGTATCATGATGACCACTGCATTATTATTATTATCGATCGTTAAATGTATTTATGTTTTCTAGTGCTGTCTATTATGGCCACGTTAGTGAATTTCTGCGTAGTAGTTGATGTACAAATCTGAACTCTGGAATATGTGTTATGTAAATGATTCGTTTTTATTCTGTACTCTGGTCACTTTGGCGAGAGCAGTTGACTTCTTAGATCTTTTGTATATTACTAACTATGCTTCTGATAAGAATGCATTTAACTTATTATTATATCGCAAGATTTGAAAACGTTGTAGGGGTCCGCTATATAATAAGCATTATTGTATTTATCTCGTTCGTATTGATTGCAGCAGCAGAAGGATGTACTTACTCACTATGTTATTACAGTGTAAAACTCCCTTAGTTAGTTTAGTGCCCTTGTTGCACGTTGAAGAGATAGGAGAGAGAGAGAGAGAACCGATCTCGTTTTTGTTTTGTTCTTATAACTTATTATGAACCTGCTCGTTTAATAAATATGTCCCTCATGTGGATAATAATAATTATTTCATATGACATGCGTTATTTTGCAATTATTTGCGTTGAATGCATAACTTTATTTACTTCGGGGAGACTGCTCGATAACATCGGAGTCAGTGTCAACATTTAATTGGGAATGTAAATAACATTTCTGTGTAGAATGTCTAGTGCACAAAAGACTTCCATCACTGGTTTCAGAGGACTCGTAGCCATCAAATTCTGGTTTCTTAGTTCTTGTAGAGGGCGACTGTATTTTCATGTCTCTGAAAGTTTCACAGGTAAGTATTGAGGAAAATTTAGTAAAGGGAAATTTAATTTGTTATCAGCCAAGTTGGGAATACCTTCTACGATTCTCAATCATATTTAATAAAGTTTGAGCTCGTTTTCTCAGGCTTTGATCTACTTTTTTCATTCTCTGGAATGAGAAAAAACTTTGTTGCATTGCATTTTTGTAGCGTAAAGTTTCGAATTTTGTATTTACTCACTAATTTTTGCTGCTTTTCTTTCTCCACAAGATGAGGGAGTTTACTTCTGCAATGTAAAAGTAAAATATAATTATTATTAATATAATTTGACAGAAATTTTCTTTAATTTTTATATGCTTCTTTTAACGAATCTTGTACCCAATAATGTGTGGATGCTGTATGAAAACATTGTCAAAAACCTTTTGTGATAGTTTAATGCCTTTTATATCCCACACACCTCGGTCTCTGAGACAAATAGCTAACTTTGTCAGATTTTCTACATCACCTTGAGCACATTCCAGTTCTTTTTGTGTATTACTTTTCTCCTCTTTTAAATCTTGCACTTCTTTTTTCAATTCCTGTTAGAAATAAACAAGATACTCTTCGTCGTCAAATGACAAAAAAAATCATCCATCATACAACAAAAATTGCATGTTAATTGAACAATCAATTTCTAATGTGTGCATATTAAATGCACAGTATGCGGCATGGAATCATACAAGAGCTGATTAAACAACTAAAATTTGGGCTCCCAATTAGTGAGTAAAGTTTTACCCATCCGTTCATTCCCTCTCTACGAACTAACCAACTAATTCTGGCATCAAACACATAATATAAAACACAAGACCTGAACTAATTTCTCCGTCAACCCTTTGTCATTCTGCAGTGCATTGAGTTCCCCTTGGATTCTCTCCCTATCCTGGAACAGCGTTTGGCGTACCCCTCTAAGCACAACAATTTGGTTTTCCGCTTCACTTAACTTTGTTCTCCACTCTTGCTCCGATGGGCTATTCACACTTTTTGTCAAGTCAGCATGTTTTTCCGACAAGTCTTGTAGCCAAGCCGTCAACAGCTCACATTTTTTCTGCAAGTGTCAAGGGTGTGACAAAACATTTCAATTTTCTGTTTACTACGTGTAGTACAGCCAAATAATTGATGTGAAAAATGTTCAATTTTTTTTACTTTGTAAAAATCGTTTGTGATGACAGTATTATCATCATCTTGTTCCAGCATTTTTAATTGCTCCTGTTGCATTTCTTTACGTTTGGAAATAGTTTCAACGGATTGAACAGGGAATAATTGATCTTGAGAGGGGACATATTCGGGAACAGTGGATTCCACACGAAATACATTAGTATCAGAGGAAAGTTTGGCATGCAGTGGGGTATGAATGTATGGGAATCCTATTGGAGAGTCTGATTCGGAGTATGGTATTAAATGAGATGAGACTTTTTCACGCAATGCATTTTCGGGAAAGACCCAACGGTGTGTTTCTGCTGGCTGGATGGAATTTTATGACATTATAATCTTAGTTACACCTTACACGAAATTTTGTCGCCAAAAACTACCGCAGCTAAAGTTATGCGTTTGGACTATACCTGAGGTTGAACATTTTTTTCGTCAGCCACGTCTTTCCTTTTACTCCACCGGGTCCACAAGTATTCCATTTTGTGGCAAAATGATCAAAGAACAGTACGATTGGAAAGGCAAATCAAATATTTGCGATTCTGTTTGTATGGCCTGGATGAAATGCATTGGATACATTCAGAAATCGGTCAGTCAACAAAGAATTGCCAAGCAACAATTTTTTATCCCACATGGAATGAATGTACTAT
>Ga0210040_10003781_pt1 | contig 20222 bp, 13 predicted proteins | sample CryGeyCG12114_NA_FD_185462 | JGI IMG/M metagenome (GOLD analysis project Ga0210040, IMG submission 185462) | Groundwater microbial communities from aquifer - Crystal Geyser CG19_WC_8/21/14_NA (SPAdes) (version 2) | ecosystem: Environmental > Aquatic > Deep subsurface > Groundwater | place: USA... | reverse complement strand
AATATATATTGCCTTCCTTTCATTCTCACCTCAAAAAGGTTCATTTTAGAATTGCAATGATTCGACTGCTTGTCTCCTATGCATATTATATTTTGTTGGAATTCAACAATTTCAGTATGTATTGTTATCATTATTAGTTATGTATCATGGTCCTACATCACCCAAAAAAATAAATTAAAAGACGTAAAAATAAAGTTGAACATATAGATTGTATTTTCTTTTTCATCATAACATTGCCCCCTAATTTGGCTACATTTAAAGTAAGTTAGTTAGTTAGTGTATATGTACAAGATAGGATAGTATGTATTCTTACCTATTGTTTATGTAATGTATTATGTTTTTTTACACAAATTCGATTTGAGATCCAAAGAAAGTGAGAGCAAGGCAAATGAAATCACCTTATGACAACTGCTACAACACTTTTCATTGATGAGCTCAAATCATTTGACTAGATTGCACTCTGCCCAATCATCAGTGCTGAAACTGAATGATCCAAAAATTCTTTACTCTAGAGTCTTAACATTTAGCTATATTTACAATACCTTATAGTATCTGTACATTTCATTTGTATTCCCATTGAATTAAAAATGGTGTGGTGACCAAAAGGAGTACTAATGATCCACTGTTTGATAAAACTAATCATTTTTTGAACACTAAAATTCTTCTATAGTATTGTCTATGGTCGTTATTACGTTTTCTTCACCACTTCCAAATAAAGAAAAAATCAGGATCAAAAATTTTCTGACCCAAACATGAAATTTTTCTATCTTTCATAACATTGAACACAGAAAAAATTTAATCAACTTGGTGAGTAAAAGGAATAATTCGTGGATATTTGTAGTTAGTTGCCATCTTTAAAAATAAAAGCATGCATCGTGTTTCAGACATTTCTACCTGTACACTAATTTAAATAGTAATATCGACTGGCCTTGAGTTTCACAAGTATCTTATATAGAGATTTTAGATTTTTTCTAAATGACTACTGACTACCTAACTACAGTATTTTTTATTACATTTTTATCGCTGACTTTTTTCAGTGATTTTCTTTCTTTCGTGGTCATTTCAATGAGTAAACAATATTTAATGCACTGCACAGAATGTAAAATAATTTTTCAGACCTGCTTTTAAAGATACGATGAGTATAAATCTGTGACTTCACACCGTATACTTTCGAGAATTCTGATATCTGATATGATACATGACAATAATAGAATCTTATAGAGTTCCAGGAATCATCAATCCCTCATCCTAGTAGTTATAGTCATCCGAGAAATCGGAATCGGATTCCGCTTTCCCTTCCATAGGTTCTTCTTTAATTGGATCCTCTTTTTTCTCCACTGTGGCCGCCACGTTGTAGGTGGCAGGTGTGAATCCTTGTGTGTGCTCAATATCCACGACGTACTCGTGACGGGATAAATAACGCACATATTTTTCAGGTGGCTCTTCACTACTTGGCACCGAAATTGATCGAACCACTGTATGAGATACCGTGGTATGGGGCATAGTGAATTCCACAAAACACTGAGTGGCCAAGTTGTCGGGAAATTTTTCGTGAGGTTGTAGATTTATGTGACAAACAAACGAGTGGGTTGTATATGCACCTATAAAAACACGGATGGATTGGAATTATCATTGTTAAGGTAGAGCATGAAAAATTGTGTAGAATCGAATTTTATTTGTACCTTGTCCATCTTTAGGTAATCTGGGGATGCGCCAAACAATGGCTTTATGTTGATGCTCATATTTTGCTTGTCCTGAAGTTACTTCCATTAAACTTTGTTCAACAGCTTCTACTGCTCCTAAAAAGCGCTCTATGCCTTTCACTTTTCCGCTCCTGAAAATATCATTCAGAAATATTTGATATATAAATTCAATTGCTAATTCAATGAATTATATTATTTTGATGCATAAATTTGCTTGTGTGTTTTTAGGAATTTCATTGCTTAAGAGTGTTAATGAAACTTGGAATATTTCTATGTAAAAATGTTACGTTTACCAACCTCCTGTGAGCAGATTTAACAGACCCATAACGAAAGTGTTTTTCAACTCGAAACATGTAGATCCAGCTTTCAGGGATAGGAATCCTAATAGTAACATCCTCACATGGAATTTGACCTAACTTTCTACTAGTGAAGCCCGGAACGAGAATATCACATTTGATTTCTATTTTTAATGGGCTCTGCGTGACAAACACTGTTTTCACTTGTAAAGGCAACTCTCTGTGTTTAGGTGGACGCACGCGAAAACGCATCAGCTCCAAATATGATGCGTCTGGTGGTCTGAATCTAAAAAAAATTAAAGTTTTAACAAAAAACATTGAAGACTTATGATCTCATTTCAAGCAACTTACTTGGCTGTCTGCGTTTTATTAAATTCTTCGCTATCGACACAGGAGTTGCACTCCACCGCTTCCATCCGAATCCATTCTTCAGTTGCAATCGGAATGATATCATGTCGACCCACAACTTCCTTCCCTTGTCTCCTCATATCATTTAATCCCATTTCAATGTCTGCCACTCCCGACAAAAAGGATAGGAAGAAAACTCTCACACGGGCAATTTGCCTTGTGACCACTCCATATATATCTGCTTCAACATAGTATTCATCCACTAGGGTGACTTGGATTTCTTCAGTTTTGTATGTCAAAGCCCGATCTCTGTGGGCTGGCAGAAGAAACAGAGCTTCTTCTATTGCCACACTGAATTTTTTCAATTCTTCGTAATCTTGTGTCCCTAGTTTGACGAGTTGAGATACCTGGTAGCAAATACCTTGTATAATTTTTTTGCTTAAATATAGCTACAGTTTATGAATTGACAGTTTATACCTGCGGTGCGTGTTCTACAGGAAGCCCCAATTTTTTCAAATCCCCACCGAATTCCTTGACACCAGAATAATCTCCAACAATAGCATAGGCAGCAAATTGTGATAATTTGTCAAATGTTCTACCCGCTTTAGCTATTTGGCCTGCACGTATTCCAGGACGCTCTTTGTAAAATACGTATTGAAGTTTGACTGTGAATATTTTTCCATAGTTGTCATATTGTTGTGCTCCTGCAAATTGAAAAAAAAATTGCTAGGTAATATTCTCTTGCAAACATATGCAATAGTTCACTCCCATTAAGTACCTATATCCGAAACGGAATAGCAAGTCTGCAAAGGAATTTCCTGAAAAGGATCCTTATCCGTTTTATTCCAGTAGAGCTGAACAATAGCAGAGTTATCATTTGGTGTCTGTGCGATCTTTACAAACACTTTTTTCCAATAGCGTTGACCAGTCATTTTCTTTTTGTTGGGATGTCGCATCTGCATCTCAAAAAAGTCTCCATTGTATTTAATCCGTGGGAAATCTTCCAAAGGCTGCGATGTATCTTCCTCATACAACGGTGTTTGGGGCGAGTCCTGGGAATCCGATCGGCACATTTGTCCTTTGTCTTCACCACCTTTACCCTGTTTAGCTGTAGATAGGAAGGGCACAAAAGCCGGTGTAGTTTCATCACTGTATCCGGATGCGGTAGACAAGGCTGGACTTTTAGGCGGTGGTGCCAAGGCAGGGGCTATGCCCAATTTGAAATCTTCGCCGTCCCCTCTGGGTCTGAAAATGCATATACATTTCAAACTCAGTTTTACTTGCAATAAAGTAGAAGTGATTTAAGAATTTCAATCTACTATTTTGCATGAAATCCATAAGGTGCATACGGAAAAAAATCGACTGCTTTCTAAACTAAAATATTAAAGATAACCTGATGACTACAGACAACTCCGCATCATCATATTCTTCACCGCCTTCATTAGGGATTTTAGCCGGAGTACTTTGAGGAGCCGGTGGAGGCTCCGTTAGTGCCAAAAAGTTATCAAATTTATCGTCGGTTCCAAATCCCATATCATCGGCAGCCGCAGGTTCTGCAGCTCCCCATGCTACACAAAAAAAATCAAATGAATATTCCAGTTGGCAGATTTGAATAAATATTTGTTCAATTTCTTACCATCCCCACTGGAAAATGCATTTGCACTCGCACTGGTATCGCCAAACGCCGATGCAGCAAAAGCATCTGCAGCCGGTGGAGCTGCGTCCAAACTCTCAAATTTCGCATCAAAAGGGTCCAAAACTTGAGGTGCACTAATTTTTGGTGCACCGAATGGATCGTTTGACTGTGCAATTGTCGCTCCTCCAAACGCATTATCATTAGACTTGGGTTCAGTCACTGTGGCTGAGAATGGACTACTATTTACTCCTCCAAATGGTTGTGCACTCTGCGTATTATTTGTAACAACTGGAGCTGCATTGCTTGCTCCAAAAGCAGGCACAGCAGCAGCTGTGGGAACTACTGCAGGTGGTTGCGGTTTTGTTGGCTTTGGTGGAGACACAACTGATGGAGGCTGCGGTGACGCTCTGGGTGCCGGAGGAACCGGTGGGGGTGGTCGAGATGGCATTGCTTTTGCTTCCGGGGGAGGAGGTGGAGGTCGACCTGGTTTCACTGGAGAACTTCCACTACCCGGGCTGGATTTACTCGGGGATCCGCTATTGACCACAGCCGATGAAATCGGTAACGGTAATTCTGGTCTGGAAGGCTTACCATTGGAAACAATAGCTTCCGAACCTCTCCTGCTTGTATGAGGTGAGATGGCTGGACTCGGAGGTTTTGTAGGACTTGCTGGACGTGGTGGCGGCCCTGGTTTTACCTCAGGAGGACTTAGAATTTCTGGTTTTTTCGTAACTACTTGAGCCTCTGTAGCAGGTAGACTGGGTTTTCTCGTTTCAGCAATAGATGGTGCTGCTGGTTCTGAGGAAATATCCAATATGGATTCTACAACAGGGGCTACAGGTTGTGCCAATGGCGGCTGTGATTTTGGAGCATGGTGATACAGTCCTAATATTTCCATGGATGTTTTTGGTTTACTAGATGCCTCAGTATCGTCCATTAAGTCAAGGATAGAGTCGGTTTGCACGGGTGGAGGGACTCCAACAGGTGGCGCTGTAGTCATGGGTGTTTCGTCTCCCATCATCAAATCGGGAGAGGGGGTACGAGGAGATGGAGTCGGTGAAGGGACTTGGGGGATAGGACTGGGCTGGTTTACTCTCAATCTGTGTAGTAAACTATCCGATGTGGCCTCAAGTTGACCGGTCACAGATTCCAGTAGATCTTGTGTGCTGTTATGGGGCATTTTAGAATCTTGTGGGATTCCTATGAAATCTGTAGGTGGTGCGTAATCCTGTGGTATGGAGGTGAATGGTCCATTGGAGACATCCGGGGGTGCTCCGAAGTCTGCAAATGGATTCCTAGCTACGGCAGATGGCGCTGGTGCTGTAACCGCACCTCCTGATGTAAAATTGAGGAAAGGATTGTCTGCAGCTGGAGCTGGAGCAGAACCAAAGTCGAGAAATGGATTCGATGCTGGTTGTGAAGAAGGGTCAGATGGGAGAAATGCATTGGTGGCTGCAGAGGAGGCAGCAGGAGCTGAGGCCTCCGCCAAAAAGGGATTGAATCCCTTGGAAGTTTGCATACTGTAATGTAGTTGTAGTAGTAGGTGAAGAAAAGTTATTTGTTTACAGTAGGTCGTCTTCTAATACCTGGTTGGACACAGGAGCTGAGCAGGGAACTAATGGAACACTCTGCAACTGTGTAGAAGGATGAACTGTTTGCCTTGGATTGAAGTCTTCGTCAGTATAACTTCTCGGGATACCAGCTTTCACACCTAATTCTTCTTCCAATCTTTCCAATTCAGCTTTACCTGGACCAACTGACACAGCACTGGTGTCAAATGGGTCGATGTCTTCCACCAAATTAGTACACGGAGTCAATGGTTTGATAGTGTCTGAAAAAATGTGAGGATCGTCGTCCTCAATAACGTTCGGAGGAGGTGGTCGCACAGGAGGCGGAGCCGGTTTTACAACCACTGGCTCAAATTCGGGAGTTGGAGGTCGTTTTGGTAAATAAATGGGTCGGGCTGGTTTCACGTCTTCGGTGGAATTTAGTAATTCACCCTCCAAAAGTTTCAAATCCTGCTTTTTTGGTTGATTGGAATCTTCAACTACTACACTAGATGTGTCAAAAGGGTCGTCAAAGTTTTCTGGGGGAATAAACCTGCTTGGTGCACCTTCTAATTGGGGTGTCAAAGGTTTTTCTCCTGCGTGTTGCTCGTGACTACTTTCTAAAATGTCTTCTGCACGTAAAGGTTGTGGTTGGACAAGAATCCCTGTCGGTGGTTCTTCCCCGAATCTGGGGTCAAAATCAGTATCTGGGATCTCCTTTGGGGATTCTGGTATCACCTCTGGTGGAGCACTCACTAACTCACTTTCCAAAAGTTTCAATTCAAGTTTACCAGGTAGTATGGATGAAGATACAATGGAAGTATCAAACGGATCGAGTTCTTCTGCTTCAGGATTGGCACTGGGAATTAAAACCTGACTAGATTCACCCACTTGTGGTTCAGATCCTTGATCAAGAATATGTGTAGGTTCGTCCGCCCTGGGATCAAAATCGTCGTCGTCTTCTACTTGTATAGAATGTGGGGGCAAAGTGCGACTCGCTTTGGACAAATCAACCACTCTGGGTTGCACCGGGACTTCAACAGAATTCAGTAACTCTTGCTCCAATAACTTAATTTCGTATTTCCCTTTAACGGCTGCAACAGCTGATGTGTCAAAAGGATCCTCTACGTTAGTTGGGATAGAAACTTCTTCTTTCTTTGGAGGTGCTGGTCGAATAGGCTTTTCCCGAATAACTTCCGTATGGACTTCAAACTGTTCTGTGAAATTAGCGTTTTTTGGTTCACAAACTGGCTCCCCTAGCCTTGGATTGAAATCATCATCATCATCCAAAAGTAAACTTTCACCTGGTTGAATCCCTCGAGGTTTTACCAAATCTGGGGCAACCTCTGCAACAAACCCGGTGTCAAAAGGATCGTCTTCTTCTTCCTCTTGTGTAGCTTTTTCTTCCTCTTTTTTATGCAAAGACTCTGTAGCCAACTGTGCAAATTCGTCGTCTTCGTCTTCTTCCAATTGGGCTACCAAACTAGCATCAGTTGTGACAACTGCGGTGTCTTGCTCCTCACTTTTGCTGATAATTGTATCAAACTCACCGATTACATCCCTCCAGTCTGGAGTTTTGCTGCCACTCTCTTCTTTCTCCGGTGTGTGGAGCGATTGAATCGGGACAGGTACTAAGTCAACTTTTTCAGCACTGGGAGTTAGTGTACAAGTGGAATCTATCACATCAAAAATATCCTGCGTAGTTTTCTCTGGTGATGAAGTTAGTTTATTTATTGCCACTGGAGCTATGACTCCACCACATTCGTCGAAATCACCAAGTAAGCTAATAGCCTGGGGTCGGGCGCGAGCTTTTGGGGCTTTCGCTGCCTTGTCAAGTTTAACACTGGGGCTAATTGCACCCGCTTTTACCTTATCCTCTTTTCCGGTTAAAAGTCCAACAGTCAAGTCAAGATTCACTTGTCTCTTCTTATTTTTTTCCTCTTTTTCGATTTTTTTAATCACATCTGCTACGCCTGATGTGTCGAAAGGGTCGTCTCCTTCTTCTTCTGTTGGGGAGTCAGGAATATACGCTAGTTGGATGTCACCAGTTTCAAACGCTTCTAGATAAGTTGTGTCGAATAGGGAGTCATCGACTTCGACTACTTCTTCAGGGATTTCGACTATTTTAGCGAAAGGGTCGTCTTTTTCTTTAGTTTCCTCTGGTGAAAGTACAGTTTCCTGTGGAGAAAGTAGTAAAATTTTAGTTGTAAAATAGTTTGTTAGTAAGGTATTTGGTTAGTATGAATATTTCAGGAAATTAAATTTTCACCGGTTCAGGTTCTGACTCTTCTTCTACGTCATTTTCTTCTACGATTTCATCCCCAACGAAATTTACTTGCCAATGTGGTTGTTTGTTTTCTGCACTACTGCTAGAAGCAGCAGCTACGTGAGTTGTGGAAGTAGTACCAGAAACTCCAACGTGATTATCAAATGTAGTGTTGGAATGATACTTTTTAGGAGCTTTTTGTGCTTTTGTTGGAACAACTACAATAGGTTCGGGTGCTTGTGGTTTTTGGTAGTAAGTTGTTTCTTTGATCCGGTCAAGATCAGTGCTTGCTTTCTTAAGGATATCGTCTACTCCACCAGTGAGTTGTTTGAATTTGAGCCACTCTTCGTCTTCCTCGTGACCAGTGTCAGAAGTCTCGGGATGATGTGCTTCGTTCTCGTCGGAAAGGTCACCTTCGTCTCCGGCAGCAGCTGCAGCAGCTTTTTTTGCTTCTTCAAGTTCTTGTCTGTATTTGGCTAGTTGCTCTGGGTCAAACAAGTCGTCTTCATGTTTGCTCTTCTTCCCTTTGATTTTTTTCTTCAAACCTTTCCCGATTTTTAACATATTCTACGGAGCTAACTACTGGTTTTCTGTAAAGAAAAAATATGTCTTGTAATAAAGTTTTTTTCTGGTGAAAGTCTGATCTATCCTTCGTGTTAACTAAAAGTGTGCTAGCATGTGACTATAAAACGCAATAATTGCATGTAGTTATAGTAGTAGTATATATTTACTTTGGGAATCACTAGAAATTAAGTAGTAAAGAAAGATTTTTTGTTTGATGTAGTTATAATATAAGCAAGACTGTAGTTATCCTAATTTTTCTTCGAAAATTAGAATGTTGATATGCGCTATATAGTGCAAAACCATGTGAACAAAACTTTGGCAGATTAAAACTGTTTTATAATATCTCACGCAATGCCTGAGTTTTATTTAACCTTGTTAGCACACACCCGGAAAATTACTTTCAAACTCAAGAACACGAATTTCCAAGTGAAAGTAAATTTTCCAGTCCCACCCACTCCAATATAATGTGTACAATGCTAAATTGATTGGACAAACTTTCTAATTACAATATTACGCATACCTTATCAAACATAGTTGCATGTTGGGGTCCCCATCAAATACTCGTCATTAACAACTCTCTACATTGAACTTGATAAGTGAAAGCAATTATCTTGCTAATTCCTTTTTACTGTGTTAAAAACCTCCCTCGTACTAAAGTTGTTAATTTTTCCACCTTGAACTGAAAGGTTTTTAGGATCCTCGGGCTGGATTCCGAATTTAGTTGTAAATAACGCTATTAGCAAATAAGGTGTGTTTGCACCATAGACACAAAGATCTTGCCATGTATGTACTCTATTTGTCCTTGCAGACTTTATTGGGGATGACTATATATTTGGAGACTAGGGTGGCACCGCCGTTCTATTTACAATAGTACGTACGTTTGTATGTGGGAGAGAGTAAAAATCGATGCACCCGAAACAGGGCCATGGCGCATATTCATTGATAGTAGTCGCTGGTTAGTGACGGAATGTGAATAATAGGGCGCAACTCGTTGGGATCGTGCGCCACTCTATCGATTTCACTTTTCTTTCCTTTTCCGTATTCTTGAGCATGTATGTATGGGAAAAACCAATGTACAGGCTCTTTTTCTTACTTTCTCCTTGTTTTTTTTTGCAGAGCTTTCTTACTTTATGCATGTATTTACTGCGTGAATTATAATGTTTGACTCAAGACAAGTCGTGTCAAGATGAGTCATGTGTCGAAGATGATTTCTGTAAGTTTTTGGCCTCATGATATGAAAATAACGCAATTTGTATAATTTGGGTTGCCAAAAATAATACGATGAATTTTTGTACGGAGCTTGGCGGATTGAAATTTATGTTGCGAAATTTCCTTACGAAAATTTTTTTCGCTATGAAAAGTTGTTGTAGTCTTTGTTTATAAAATGTTTCGTGGGACAGAAAATAATGTACTTTGATCTATAGACCCTTGGGTTGATTTAATTTATAATTTGGGTAGGCTAGGAAGCTCACAAAAGTTTCTTTGTTTTGGCGTCCCTTGGGAATATGAGTGTCTATTGCATTGTATAGCTAATCCGTATTGATTCCATTGAAGCCTGTACTATAGACTGAATAGACTCACTATTACAAGTGAAGTATTTTACGAACTAAAATGTGTTTTATAAAGTACTACCACATCTTTTTCAATCATAATTTGATTCCACTCCACTTGATATTTGGAGTTATTAAGAAAACATTTTTAGCAGATAATCTAGAACTTTTGCGGATGGCTGATGATAAGAAGTGCACTTGTACTTGCGACCACATTGAATAAGAAAGGCTTTATTATAATACTCATTCTTGTCAACATGTCAATGCAATAGCATTATAATTGAGTCGTAATCTGAGAGGTCTTTATTTCTTATTAGTTGATAATCATAACAGTAGATTAGCAGTTAGTTAGAACATATAGCTACTTAATATACCAATACACATTAGAAAACTTTTTTTTTCCTGATAATAATAGTTTCTCATAGCTTGGTAGCAAAATGAATAATAGTTTTCTTGTTTTCAAAAAAAGTCTATTTGTCTCAAGAACAAGAGTACACACTTATTCATTTGTCTATGTGGACTACACTCGCGACTCGCCACCCCACAGTATATTGCAAAGACTGACTCCAAACTTGACAACATAATGTCACATACAGATCTCGTCTGTGATGAATTATTCACTTATACTTATTTACTTTTTACACGAATGAACGACAAACATTATTGTAACATAGTAACATGCATGATAAATAAGGTATTTTTCGTAGATAATAATTTTGCCATGATATAATACTTTTTGCATTAGCATTGTCAATCACAAAGAACGAGAGACAATAGGTTATACAGTATTTCAAAACAACGTCATATATTCTCTTGTGGAATAATTATTTTATACCGTATGAACTTTGGGCACTGGGGCAATAATAAATTCCATAGATGGATCCAAAGCACCATGATAAATAGTTATAAACGTGAAATATTTTTCGTGCAACAATTTTTAATTAGAATCAAACAGCAGATGAAAAGCCTTTCTATTTGTAATATAGGGAGAAAGTTCCAACATCATTTTATTATACAAGACAGAGCATTTTATTTGTATTCTGGAAAAGCGCGTCGTAGTACGCGTAGTATCCTTGGATAGTTAGTTAGTTAGTTAGTTTGTTTGTTATCTAGTTAGTTAGTTAGTACGTACTATTGCTCTGCATTTCAACAATCTGCAATTGATATTCTTTAACATGCTACTTTCTACTGCCAGTTGGTTTACTACATCGTTTTCTAGTCTTGACTCTGTAGTTTTGATTGTCCTCCTCTTGTGATGATTCAGAACTAGTAGACAATAATGAGGGTGAAGAACGTTGCTTAAGATCCTCCTACAAACCAAAATTACAAAAAAGTTACACAACCATAAAAAAATGAATTGCATAAGAACATAGTTAAAAATAAATTCAGAGGATACAAAATGCAAGTTTTACCCTAGACGCTTCACTACTTTTACTATTCTTAACATTTAAATCCATATCGAATGGACCAGACGATAACTTGAGGAGAGACGAGGTCTCATCATCACTTGCTATATGGGTAGCATCAGTATCTTTTCTCACTGGTCCTGAAGCGTTTTCATTTTCTTCTGGAGACGAATCACTAAAAAAATTAGAAAAAATTGCTAAGGTGGAAATTTTAAACCAACTTACTAACCATGCTGACGTTTTTACATACCTATGATATGAACTGTCATTAGCACCATGATTGGTTCCTTGTTTAAGTCGCCTGCGAATCTCCCTAGGACTCCGTAACCCCTGCTGGGCGAAATCCGTCCAACTCGTAGAGACTTTGCGTCGACCCGCTTTCATTTTCCCGCCAGGGGAATCAGGCAGCGAGTCATCCCTGGGAAGATTTATTTTCATCTTAAGCTCGGTCGAGTCCCCACCACTGAGATTTCCCAAATCCTCCTCCGGATTTACCCCTTTGCTACTTCGTCTGGGCACAGTTGAGTAGGCAATGTAGTCATTGAGGGACGCAGGATTGTGTGGCCGGTTGGATCTAGGTCGTTGAACAGGCATGGTGGCAACATCATACTTTTTCCTATCCTTCACAGGGACAATGGGCACTACGGATGATTTCTCTAATGGCAGTGTTGTTGGCACGAATGGTAAATCCCCATCATCATCAGGAGACGAGTCTCCTTGCAAACATAGACTTTTCGCCTCGATTGGGACATCTTCTACGGGTACCATTGCATCCTCACTGATTTTCAGCTCATTCGTTTTCTCATCGCCTACTCCCATGCTCGTCGGCGTAAAAGTAGTGGGTGAAACTCCATGTTCTGATCGATATGTATTACTATTGGGAGTAGTGCCTTCACTACTACTGTGATGATGGTGGGAACTTTTCCCTTTGTGTTTTGTGTTGGCGTTCCCATGTGACTTCCGGTGTGGCGCGGGACTTTTCAAAACCGCGTCAGTTGCATTCATTTGCTCAACAGCTTTGTTTTTTAATGGCACTGAATGTTTTTCTAACGACTGTGAACATTCTTTGGTAGCAGCAGTGCTGGATTGCTTGGGTTCACAAGTAGTAGCTGTAATATGAGTTGTTGGTAGTTCGTCGACATGTTGTGTAGGTAAAGACTCTGTGCAAGCACTTTCGGAGTCTTTTGTCCCGAATCCATCCCGTGGAGACCAACTTTCCGAATAGACAGCTTCCACATAAGTAAGCGTAGGGCTAATCGGTCTCCAGCGATTGGAGGACTTTGGTGAGCCTGGTGTGTGGGAATATTTCTCTGAAGATGCTACTTTTGTAGAGGATTGGCCTTTTTTAGGCTGAAATGGTGGAATTGGAGCAATGGATGTTGGAGTTATTGAGGTTTGGTGAACTTGAACTGTTGTTTGCGCTGTTTTTACGCATTCTGTAGGAAGGAAAATGAGGCCTTCTTTAGGTGGCGAGTCGATTTCTATACTTTTCGTGGGAATAGGCTTGCTCCCGCAAAACGATGTTTCTAGCAGCATTTTGTGGGGTGACGGTGACCTTTTCCCAGATCCTAAAAAATGCACAATTAGTTGTTAGTTGTCAAAAGTGAAAGATGGACACACAAATACTTTCACCATCAATAGATGGTCTATCATATGCATGAAATGCAAAACTTCTTACCCGTAGAGTAGCTAGACAGAGAGGAAATTGCACCAGGTCGGCTATAGTCGGCCGAACCAAATGAAGCATGCCTGGTCGGTTTCGGAAGTAGCCCCTCCAAATACAAACTATGAGCAGAAGGTTTACGATTTGGTTCAGGAGTCTCTGGTGGGACTGAAGCCTTTCGATTGAATATATTTGCGGGATGAGATGCCCTTCGGAAGAATTCCTCCCTAGGATCCATTTCATCCATGTCTTTTTTAGCTTTCCGCGCTCTTCGCTTTTCCCCTGAGTCGTCATCTTCTTCTAAAGCAAGCTCTTCCGTGCTCGATCTCAAATCTTCAGTCCCTTCTTCATGGAAAGCAGAGCCTAAGCCTCCTTGGAAAAGTTCCTTTTCCGAACCACTTTCTTCACTCGGTGGTGTGCTACTGCTAGCACATGAAATGTCGATTCGTGGTGTAGATGGCGTTTGTAACGCAGAAGTAGTAGGTCCAGAACTGTCAACATTTTGTGGGGCTATAAATGTGGAGGAGAAAAATTTATTTGCAGCCGTGTGTTGTGAAGTAGTTTTGGTGATAATGCTTGCATTATTGGGTGCTTGAACTGTCCCACTTTTTATTATGTTGGTTGTAGTCGGAGTGATGCTTTTACTTTGTTGAGCTTCTTCTAATCTTTTGGTGCTTTGCTGTTTCAGATCTTTGCTACTTCCTGGTTGTTCATCTATATGGTGCTCTTGGATTTCGGGCAGTTTATTTGCCTTTTTATCTGAAAATTAAAAAAAATCTAATAAATATGACAATTAATACGAAAAAAGAACAATAATGGCCCTGGATAATGAAAAGCTACTTTGCAACAAAAATCCTGGTCTTTGTGTTTTTTATTTATTTTATCTTGATTGAAAATAGAAATATGAATGAATTTTTGGAATTTATCATTGTACTGAAATATACATAGGATATTTATATTATAAGGTATTTTTGGTTACCTTTGACCGTGCCATCGGGACTCCCGAGTTCATCGCTGAGGTCCTCAAAGGAAGCAAATGGAGCTGGCCCAAGTTTCTTTTGTCTTGAAGGGTAGCTCGTAGATTGAGCCCCTTTGCGAATGACGGGAACAGTCGTCCTATTGCTTGTAGCCATGTGTGTGTGTACAAGTTAAGAATTTGGTTGCTACTGAACCATCCTTATTAGGGTCGTGGTAGGTGTCTTTCTTGAACCAAAGTGAAACTGGAAATGAAGAGGATGGAATTAGTTTAAAACCTTTCTGCCCCTGCCCATATTATGTAGCTTGAAGTAAATGTAATGAAATTGGGCACACCCACCCAGTGTGGGTAATGCAATTATTTAGCATGGAAGTTGAATGATGGTAGTAAGTGCATGTGCTTGCTGCATAGCAGAGATTGTGGAAGTGAGTGAGCATACAGGATTTCCTTGGGAAAACAAGTGAAAGGAAAACGTATTCCCTCACTCTCTGAATAAAAAGTTTGTAATATGAAATTTTTGACATTGCATGTGAAAGTATTAAAATTGGTAGACGTGTCTTTTAAACTTTTGTCAGTTTGATTTCTTATAGAATGATAAGATGAAAAAATCCGGTGTAGCTGCCAATAATTGTTTATTTATGGGAAGATACATATATGCAGGCGACTTGCACACTTGTTTACGTTAATTACTTGTACTTGCTAGGAACTAACTTAGGTATTATCTAACTAACTACACTCTCTGCAATTTTACGATATAACCTACTCAAGCATCGTAAATGTAGCCTATGTAGGTATGGTACGGAAGTAAACACCTGAACTGTTTGTGTTATACATACAGTATGTAATGCTGTGCTTCTGTATAAGCTGCGTAATGAGTTCGCTAGTTAAATGCATTTTCACCACAAATAATTTATATATCAGCTAGGAAAGCTTGTTTGATGAACAAGTCAAGTACATTTTCCAAGTGTTCTCAGCTTCTCTAATGAGTGAATGCTAATGGTGCATAATGTGGGTACCTGTCTCTTCATGGTATTGAATGGGAAATGAGGCTCTGCATGATTTACTACTACTGCTGAAAAACTTGCTAGTATAGCTCCACCATATTAGCAGAATCTTTTTGCAAGTAGATACAATGCAAGTATCGAGTATTTGAGGGATTTATTTAAAAAATATAATGAAAGCCATACCTTTAAAATGAATTATCTCATGGTACAGGATTCTGGAAACTCCACATGTTTAACTTTCTTCACAATTATCAAATGCACTATGTACATGATTTGCTTTGAAACTATCTTTGGCTTCCTTCAGTTTTGATCAACTCACTTTTACCAGGCGCTAATTTTTACGAGTTATTAGGAATGCTAGTCGGTTGATTGGATGACATTTTATTTTATTCCAAGTTTTCGAGTCTGTACCGTACTCTTTTACTGTTCTTTTTACGAGTTAGTCGAAGAAACTACTTTCTCCTCCCAATTCCACTAGGATGTTCATTAAGCAGTTGGAGATCCGTATGGGAGTCAGTTAGTTAGCTGATTCGTGGGCAATAAAAAAGGAATGACTATGTGGTCTCTCTCACCATCACCACTATCCATCTACTTTATTGGAAAAATACGGAAGTGGTGTGAGAATAATGATAGGAAAGTGGGATTATACTTTTATTCTCTGTTTGTCCATTAAGTGTGGTGCTTACTGTCTGACAAAGTAAGTATTGGTTGCTGGTGGTCCCACAGATACTAACTAATGTAGGTCTGTCTTTTTTCCCACTGTAGTAGCAAGTGTGATTGAACTGCTCATTTTGGTCACCACAAAATGCCTTCTTACTATATATCTGTATAGTAACTGTTAGTGTTAGTAACTGTAACTGAAGAACAAGGAAGGTGGAGAAAAGAAGAAAATGTGTTTCACCAGAGAGAGAGTGAGAGTTCTTCCAGTCACAGTATCAATAAGTGTTGACTGAGTCTGTGCAAGTTGAAGTACTTGAGAGACTAGCTAGTACTACTTTCACTACTACTACGGCTCGAGTTGGCCGAATAAGTTGCACCCAAAAAATGGTTCTCCTGTTTTCGACCCAAGTTCTCTATGTAGGTTCCTATATAAGGTCCCATTTACTTTCTCCTGTAGAATTCATTCACCATATCCGGGTTGTTTGTTCGCATGTATACTGCTGTGGAAAGAACAAATGGCAAGGTGTCAGTGACAAATGCTGAGAAAGGATTCTCTGCTAGTGTGTGGCATCGGGGTGATAAAAGCCGCGTAGGTTTCTCAACGATAGAGGATGGTGGAGACGAATGAAATGAAAAAGACGAAAAAAATCGCAGTGAAAAACTGAACAAGTCTTGTATTCAGGTAAAAAGACAAAAAGGTCACAAATATGATTCACATCACACAACAACATTAGATTACAACGTATAAAGCATCAGATCCTACGTAATGTAGCAGTAAGTAATCTAATAGTTTTTATAAAAGATACTTAGAAGAAAACAGATTCAAAAAAGTTATGCACAAGAAAATGAATAACCAAGTAAGAATTTAAAACATGTCTTGATATCTTCCTTTACGCAAGGCTTGGATTGATCAGCTATATATTTTAACCAAAATGTACGAGCGAAAATTTCATCATTTTCAATAAAACAAATTGTAGCATACGCAACATTCCATTCAAACGGTTTCTTCAAACTTGAAAGGCAGCGTAACGGAAGATCGTTTTTCAGAAACAATGTTTTTTCATCGTGGGATCAGTTTCGTTTACAATGAGTGGCATGGCGGTTATTTATCACATTTCTTGAGTCTCATCAAGTAGGCAATATGACTAAATACACATAGTTTTAGGTTTCATTACTACCGTAATCTAACAGTAGCTAAAATATAAGCCAACTTTGGTAACACCGGGAAAGTATATACCCCTGCCCTGCATTAAAAAAACTCACGTGCATGAATATCTCTGCCACATTATCAGCTGAGACTTTTAAAACAAGCTCGACTATTACAATTAATGTCTAAACTAAAACAACTACTTTAAATCATGATTCCGTTCCGATGCATTTATACTAATTTTTTAGAAACTCAAGCTTCCCTTTTTTCTGACTACTATATTGTTTACAAGTTTACCCATTCAAGGGTGACCTAATAATATTTATCAACTTGATTATTAAGAGTACAGAATATCCAGATGAAGAAAACCATATGGCTGATGGTAGGTTAGCAAATGTTGTAATTTTGAACAGTACATGCTACGATGAAGATGAATGAAGCGGCCCAGATCTAACAGAAGCTCCTAGTGTGGAGGACAAGTCACGATATGAGAACCCTTCAAAATTCATGTCATTTCCTTCCGGAATACTTGACAAACAGTCATCGTCCGGTGGAGTCAATTCTACAGAATCTCCGGTGAACACGGTATCAAAATATCTGGTGTCAGTGTCTGACGTTACTTGAGGTTTAAATGGCGGAGTTACCTGCACACCAAAATATTGCGTAGTACAGTTCAATAATTTTTATACATATATGACGATCCCAAATAAATGAAATGCACATTCAGCTAAGTTTAAAATATAACTAAGTTTAGCATACCCGTTTTTCAACCAGATCTTGCCAGTTGATACATTTGAAAAAGACATGATCCATTACTTCTTTAGAGTCACTAGGGCCACCACCCAGACGTTCTCTGGGATTTTTTTTTAGTAGACCACTCAATAAATCTTTTGCTTCTAATGTGATATTAGTTGGAAATTTAACCTGAACAACAAAGTAAACAGTGTGAGTGATTTTTGATTACTTTATACTTAGAAAATGGAAAATGGCTTGGCGTGTACGTAACTGTAATATATGACTCAAGTGGCAAATAGAAAACTAACCTCTTTCATAACAATAAGCTCAAATAGAGTATCATGATCACGATTGTAAAAAGGAAGACGACCTATCATCATTTCATACATTACAACGCCAATTCCCCACCAGTCAACAGCAAGTCCATAATCTGTGTCCTCTAAAACCTGAGTACAGAAAAACAGTTAGAGATGAATAAATATGTATGAACAGTCATTTTAGCATTTAAAGATTTAAACATGCGTACTTCTGGAGCCAGGTACTCCGGTGTTCCACAGAATGTTTTTGTTGTTCGGCCAAAAGTTATATCTTCTTTACACAGTCCAAAATCTGCAATTTTTATGTGCCCATCTTTGTCAAGCAATAAATTTTCCAGCTGTAATTTTGATTAAATAGATAAAATTTAGACATGCACTTTGGTCAGAACAGAAGCTATCATGAATTTGAATTAAATGTGACTAATTTAACCTTCAGATCCCGGTAGATTATCCCATGTTCATGAAGATATCCAATCGCAGAGATTATCTCAGCTCCATAAAATCGTGTTCGGTCTTCAGAAAATGATTTCTCATTAGACAAATGGAAAAACAACTCGCCTCCATTGACGTATTCCATGACAAAACAAAGTCGATCTCCAGTAGTAAAGGAACACTTCAGTGACTGCATATGAGGAGTAGAAACAAGTTTCAAGACAAATATTTTTCCAAAAAAAAAGACAGCAAATACAAACAAAGACAACTTAAAAAAATACAACTGGTTCGTACCGTTAGGAAAGGGTGATTGGCACTTTGCAAAACTCGATTTTCAGTCATTGTATGATCGACCTCTTCTTTTTTAATAATAACTTCTTTGCGCAAAATTTTTAAAGCAAAGAGTTTTTGTGAAGATTTTTCACGACAAAGAATAACCTTTCCAAAGGTACCCTTTCCAAGAAGTTTTAAAAATTCGAAATTTTCGAATGTCTAGAAAGTACAAATAGAATCTCATTTACAGTGAAAATCTGACATTTCAAGTACATTCAAACAGTTGATTTACATAGGACACAAGAACACTGGATGAATAAGTAACATACCACTCTTTTTTTGCCCGAAGATCTTCCATAAGAGACTCCTTGAGCTTCAAATTTATTGGATAAATCCATGTCCATGAAATGTGAGGAACTTCTACCAATGCTATCATTGCTATCTTCAGAAGTAAGCGTCTTATTTCTCGTCAACTCAGAAAAAGAATCAAAATGTTGACTAGCGAAGCCTCCATCTTGAATCGCTTCTGCAACTTTTTCAATTGCAGTGATCCATTCTTCTCTCTCGACTTCAGTGTCCGTATAAAATGTACGCTCAATTACTCGAGTCCATTGTAAACCTCGCATAACAAAAGTGTACGGTTTAGGTCGATCTGTTTTCATGATTTGACATCCCTTTACAGTGAAGTTATTTAACGGCTCAGTCGTGAACGGAGAATCCTGCTTCGCTTTGAACCCACGTAATGATCCATCAGCAAACAAATAAAAGTATCTGGATCTCCAGTTTTTTATAGTTTCTCCTACAGATTTTTATGGGACTCATTATTGCCACTTGCCAATATACAGAGCACAACTTGGGTAGTTGGTGTAAAGTGTGACCATTCAAATACTAAACTAAATACTAACCTCGTTTGTACAAAAGGCCTTCTTTGACGATAGGAGCTGAAACTGAACTGCGGTGGGGCGACCCTCCAGCCGAAGAACTAGTTGGTTGTGCAAACCCTTCAGCCATGCCAGCCATTTCGGTACTTTGCAGAATAATTGCTTCACCACTGTTGTAATAGACTTCAGTCACACCGAAGTTATTTCGTGTTTGTCCTCGCCCTTTCTACAGAACAAAAATTTATTTACGGTCAGCATTACGAACATAGCATCAACTAACAAGTTATCAAACTAATAAGTTTAAGTTATTTGGAATGGAATGTAATTAACAGTAGAATCTTAATAATTGGTAGCTCAATGCTAATATTGCTAATGCTCAAATACCACAACATACCCTAAACCATATCATCGCATTATTAATGATTTGATTCATAACAAATTTAAGTGTACTATATGACTTGATAGGTACAAAATATGTTCAAGCTGCTTCACAACTAAAAAAACTCGAAATTATTGAATGAAATTCTTTTTTTCAAACGACAACTTAAATTTATATTTTTTTTAAACCCCTTTTTTACTGCTGCTTACCCCTAATAATTAAACCAAACGAAATTCATCTATTTTCAACTTCCACCAGGATCCTATGTCTCACATGGACCAACGCATTTCAATTATATTGTGTTCGGAGTCGTACACAAACAATAAGAAGTCTCAATTTGTAACAAACTTTTCGTTAGAAAACCAAAACTGTTCTTGTTTCGTTCATGCCACCACTTGCAGCAGTTAAGTGAAACTTTAGTCACACTCTCAAACTTATT
>Ga0210040_10003780_pt1 | contig 20224 bp, 15 predicted proteins | sample CryGeyCG12114_NA_FD_185462 | JGI IMG/M metagenome (GOLD analysis project Ga0210040, IMG submission 185462) | Groundwater microbial communities from aquifer - Crystal Geyser CG19_WC_8/21/14_NA (SPAdes) (version 2) | ecosystem: Environmental > Aquatic > Deep subsurface > Groundwater | place: USA... | reverse complement strand
CCATGTTGGTTTAAAACTTTCCCACCCTCTAAAAATTAAGTGGAGGCAGAAAAATCCTGAGGAGAAACTCATAGGTAAGTAAGTTAGCCCAAGCCCCGTATGTCGTATCTACAGCTAATCGCTTTTGCCCATGTATGCGTACCAAATACGAAATATTTTTGAAAATTTATTGATTTTTTGTTTATGTTTCACAATTTTTAGAGGATAATAATTTATTACCGCCTTCTGCATTCGATCACACATGTGACTTTATGACAGCATAAATACAATGCCATGCCGTGCTATCGCTATCGTATTCGTAAACGTCGTAACAACTCGTCGTAAACACTCGGTGACATTGAAATCGAACATTATATGGGTAAACGCGTACCATAGTGTATTGCAAAACGCGTGCCTACTTTTTGGATGCATTTTGACTTTTGACATTTTTGGTTCTCCTCCTTTCTTATTCTAATGGTCAACACATTGGATCAAGTACACTGTGTACCGTGCATTCTAACAATGCAACTGAGTTGATGACGTTGCAGCATCACAGCCAATTTCAGATATTGTGAGAGCTATAGGACACGTTAACATCAAAGTTATGTTGTATTCTGTCGGTGTGTTGCAGTGCTCCTCCCCTCTATTATTTAAGAATTGAGGCCCACAACATTTATTGAATACTTCGATTCTAGTTTTTATTTATTGACTTAGTTATTATTATTGTATTTTAAGTGTAGTTAAAACAGTGGAGAAAGCTCCGTGAGCAAAGAGCTGCTCTGCAATTAGTGTGGAAATTAAGTTTCAGTTCTGTGAACTGTTTTAGAGCGGTACGAAATCTTGTCGGACTGACGGTAAGTTCAGAAAGTCAAATGAAATTGTTTTAATTAGCTTAGCGTGGAATAATTATCTGTATAAAAACAGGAGGGGATCCTATTTTTGTTTCATGTGCAGTCTGGCATCTAGACCCGGCTCAGATATTGTAAATAGAAATTAATTATGTTTCTTTTGCTGAGACAATGTTCCATGTTGAAAGTGCAGTGGCTGATGATTATGGCTACTTTATTCGAGATTAAGTCAGTGCTAATTATTTCTGCCTCATGGCTGTAGTTAATTTTTGAGTTATCACACGGTAAGGTACACTCTCGGAACTCACTATTCGAGGTCATGGATGTGATCACTTAAGTGATTTTGCTCTGTTGCATTTATCTTAACTACAAGTAAATTTATGAAATCGTATAGTGTATTCTTCCAAAGTTTAGAAGATGAGGCGTAAAATCCCTATTATCCTCCGGCTTTGCCCTTTTAGTGAACCATTAACGACTATTGACTACTGACTATGATGTTAAAAAAACAATTTCGGGGTCTACAGTATATTGTAATTAGGTGTTAATTTTCCAACATTTTCGAACTTATTTTCCAACGTGGACATCGTATACATGGATATTTCTTCTAATTACGTTTCTAGTTATAATGTTTGTTAGTAATATTTTGATTTGCAATTTAGAATGTGCATCATGTTTGAGCTTGAAACTAAATTCCAAAGCAAGGTATATAGAATAAAAGTATGCATTCGAAAGTTTCATTTTCGTACACGGTACACCCTTAACTTCACGAGCTTACGAAATATTGTTAATTTTTAGACCGGTGGACCTTTCCTATGACGATTTTCTTTAAGGTGAATACTGATTGCAAGATTTTATTTTAATTACAGGCAACAGTACGAGTGAGTTAAAAAAGTTGAGTGAAAAATACGACAAGCAATATAGTTAGAGATGGCTGACATTGATCTCAATGTAGACAATCTGATATCAAGACTTTTGGAAGGTATTTTTTTATTATTGATGCTGATCCGTGTCTGTTTATATAAAGTTGATAGAGAGTGCGTGGATTTAAAACTTCAATTGTGTTTTCGTTTAGTACGGGGTACCCGCCCAGGCAAAATAGTTCAGTTAACTGAAGCAGAGGTTCGTGGTTTGTGTTTAAAATCCAGAGAAATTTTCTTACAGCAACCCATATTGCTGGAATTAGAGGCGCCGTTAAAAATATGTGGCAAGTTTGTCCTTAAATGCATATAATATTCTGTATCTGTATTCCATTTGTATAGAATGAATACCAAAGGAAGAATGAAACTGCTCGCTAAAACTAAAATATTTTTGTGAACAACAGGAGACATCCATGGACAGTACAATGATCTACTTCGATTATTCGAGTACGGAGGATTTCCTCCAGAAGCAAATTATTTGTTTCTGGGAGACTATGTAGATCGAGGAAAGCAAAGCTTGGAGACAATTTGTCTATTGCTAGCTTACAAAATTAAATACCCGGAGAACTTTTTTCTTCTCAGAGGGAACCATGAATGTGCATCTATTAATCGCATCTACGGTTTTTATGACGAATGTAAGCTTTATATTTACTTATTACAAATCATTTTGAAGACTATTTGGTATTGTAACTTTGATTTTTTACATGAATGAATATTTTTTAGGTAAAAGAAGGTTTAACATCAAGTTATGGAAAACTTTCACTGATTGCTTTAACTGTTTGCCTATTGCTGCGATAATTGATGAAAAAATTTTCTGCTGCCACGGTGGTCTCAGCCCTGATTTACAAAATATGGAACAAATTCGTCGTATTATGCGACCTACTGATGTTCCTGATACTGGATTATTGTATGTACACAAGCTTTTCTTTTTCTTTCTGTCTTTTGCTTTGTAGTTTTTCTTGAAAAAAGTAAAATCGGAAGAAGGGGGGATAATTGTGATCGTGATTCTTGCATTACGCTACACCGCATTGATGTTTTTTGGGGTTTAATATTTGTCTCAACTAGGTGTGATCTCTTGTGGTCTGATCCTGATAAGGACGTGCAGGGATGGGGGGAAAATGATCGAGGAGTTTCTTTTACGTTTGGATGTGATGTAGTCACCAAGTTTCTTAATCGACATGATCTTGATTTGATTTGTAGAGCACATCAAGTAAGAAGTTGTTATTTTACTGCCGTAGGAATAACTGTGTGATTTTAAAACTGTTTTGCTAACGAAGCGTTGACTAAATTTTCCAGGTTGTTGAAGATGGTTATGAATTCTTTGCCAAAAGACAATTGGTCACATTGTTTTCTGCTCCTAATTATTGTGGAGAGTTTGATAATGCTGGTGGAATGATGTCAGTGGACGAAACACTCATGTGTTCGTTTCAGGTAAACTTTTATTAAAATTAAGGGTAATGCATCAGTTTGCGTCAATCAAACACGGAATAAAATATTAACCTGGTATTGCACTCTTTTTAAAAGATTTTGAAACCATCAGAGAAGAAAGCAAAATATCAATACGCGCCAGTGAATAGTACCCCTGCAAACGGTGCAAACAGACCAAGTACGCCACAACGTCCCGGCCAGGTTCCCCCAAAAAAGAAATGACCTAACAGAGGAGTTTTACTTCTTCTTACCAAACTACTCACAACTAATCTGTCATCCCACTCTGCAAACAATAATAAAGATGAACATGGTAATTGTGATGACTTTGGGGATGAAGAAATTACTTCAACTACTACCAAAAGCCCAGCATCATTTATCAAAAAAGATAAAATTACTACTAATAATAAATAAGAAACATTAACTTGTTGTTAAGGATGACAAAGCGAGACAGATGATAATGTCCAGTTACCTGATTTGATTTGATTGATGGAAATATTAACTAATATTGATGGCTCAGGTTTAAGTCATCTGATGTACAAGAAGTGGAATGTGGTCGGACGTGTACTGTTTTGTTTAAACTATTATGAAGTAAACGATATGATCTTGGATCATAGAACCTATCACATACGATATCACATTATCTCTATTTATTTTGAATCTGTAGGTCTCTGTGGTTCTGTTATAGTTCACTCAGGTATTGTTTCATTCGTAGGACGGTAGTTGTTGTTAAATTCTTGGTTCCAAATGCTTCAGAATTTATACTACTGCACTTTATTATTAGTCGCATAGAGGAAGTGAACTTTGAGCCAAAGCTTAACTTACTATTACTGTGTTTCACTACGTGCGCCATAGGTTTTGACTTTGATTCTTACACTTTACATGATGAAGTAGTAAATAAGCTCACCTTACACTTTATATTGTTATGAACTTATAGATTGCCTCGTTTTAGTATTAAGTTATAATGTCGTTAGAAAGTAAATGTCACTAACTACTACAAAGCAAACTAACTATGATATGAATGACATTATTATTAGTTAGATAATATTTAAAATGTTAGTTTGATTCAGCCTTGGTTGAGGAATATTACATGAAGAAATAGCGTACATAGTGAGTGAGTGGATGTACCATAGGCCAGGCCACATTTACTTTCCAAGGAATGCCGGTTACTTTATCACAACACCTCATGCACAATTTGAAAAGAAAAAAGATAGAAATTTTTGAATTATTTGATTTTTTGCCTGAAATTTCGGGCTTATCTACATTACAGGTGTATACTAACCATCACGGTAGTTATAAAACATTAATTTGAACTCTAAGTATTTTTCTCAAAGATGGATGATATTATTGTGTACCTAAGCCTTTCAAAGCATTTGTGGCTTCAGTTTTTATTAGAACCCAGTGCATAATTTTCTCCTGCAGCAGTATTTTGGACACATTACTGAATTGTATACAGCTACAGATAGATTTTTAAGATAAATATATGAACCTTTGTGAATTCTACCCATTACTACTTAACTTATTGTGTTAGAATGACGTCTCTGTCCATTTGATTAATACTATGCAATTATTGTGAACCTGATTTCATCTTATGCTTACTTGAAATTGTGTATATTTTTTAGGAGAATAATGATATTTTGAATCCTTTAGGAAGGAATAATGAAATCAAGTAATTATGTTAATCATTGTCGTATCGTAGGTCAATCTCTGTCCACTTAATCTTTAGTTAACGATAATACAATAGTTTTAAACAAAGTTCTGCTTACTAATTACTAAGAGAGTATTACATTTTTTCTTTTTGAAATACTAGTTGCATAATTACTAACTAAACTAGCTAACTAATTAGTTACAGTTATTCCACACTTTTTGACGTGCCCCAACCTGCAAGGTATATCTTTGAAGCTTTGTGTAATTTCTATTGTTTGTCAATATCATGTCGAAGAAGTTTGTACGCAATTGCAGTAGATTCTTAGTTAGTATGATAATTATAGCCGGGGCTATTTTCGAGGTTTTTAGTGAACGGATTGTCCCATTGTATAATATTACTCCTGAAGCGTAATAATCACATTGAATGTCCAATTTCTAATGACCTACTTAGTTCGGAAATAAAAATATATAACTTGCAGTGAATTTCATTGACTGTTGCATTTCCTTTAGCACATTCACAAGTATCACGAGTCCTCAACCTCATTTCAATTCAAGGTCATACGATATGGGTGATTTTCGACAATACAAACTCATTTGAAACGAACGCAATAAAAATAAAATACCAGCTCTCTAAAAACAGCGAAAAATTCAAACTTTGTCGCCATATTGTTTTCTGGTAAACATGTTGCTAGAGATGTGCGCTGACACTGTTATCGGCAACGGCAAGATATCTTTCACAATTTTTCAGCAGCAGCAGCGTCTATAAATCATCGCACTGTTGCTATTTTATACGCGATGGCGTTTAACTGCATATTTATAAATACAGGGATCTGGGCGGCATTAAGAAAAAAGTCGAAGTTTTGGGCGATGGCAGATCATCCGACTCTAAAATCGGCGGCATAGTGCTACTTTCAATATGTTTAAAGCCAGTGTAGTTGAAGATTTAAACGCCGAGAAGTAGAACTGTAAAGAAGTAGTAGTGAAGTCGGAGCGTCTGAACTCGTTGAGCATTGGCTTCAATGCAATGGATTTGACCGCAAAAAGTGACTTTTTATGGAAATATTGGAATTTTCATGTAACGATATTTGATTGCTAAAAAGTATGGGGCACAGTTTCGTAAATAACCTAACCAGTTTTATCAAACGATTTCAAAGGATATCAAATAGGGCTGCAAACAAGCAAATCATTCCAAATGTAAATGCTGCATGCACTCACTCAGTTATCGTAAGTTGCCGCAACAGTACTAAAATACAAGCAGCGTCTCAAAATCCCTCCCTTCCCGTGCAATGTCCACAATTCCACGACACACACTGAAATTATGTTCTGTTCAACTGCCAGCTGAAATTAAAATTGACAATTAATGCAAAAGCCATCCTGTAGTTTTCTAATGATCTTATCTTCTAAAATCTACGTACGCTATACTAATGCTCACAACTAGATGCTAATGTGGACGATAAATTCTCTTGTATGCAATAAAATAAAACTATTTGCAGATGAGTCACCCAAAGTGTTCTCAGTGTTCTGAAAACGTTTGTTTTTATTGACCTCTGGTTCCCTTTCGTGAAATAGTCATTATGTATCTCCAGACCAGTCTAACTCCCTCAGAGAAACAGATATAAAGTACTATATCGGTGGCCAGTCTAACTATGAGAAAACAAAAACCATTTATTGCCATTGATATAGACCCACAACATAGGACATGATAACTAACTAACTATATATAGTACCTCACAATAAGATACATGTGTGCAATTTTTTGTGCCCAGTTGCCGAGTTCGCATGATTTGCATTGCTGGAGAGGGTTAAACTATGATGATTCACACAGATTTTTTTTGGCTCAATTCACTCATGTATACATAGCTATGCCAAGCCAAAACTAGCTATAACTAACTGACAAACTGAGCAACTAGTAGTCCTTGCTAGCAAAGCACGTGTTATTGCTTTTGCAGCATCCTCACACAGAGATTGAAATCTATGGAGCTGCTATATACTAAACGCAAAATGTGGAGGAGCCTTATTTTTTATGCTTCCATAATGTATACAAACATATGAATCCAGCTACTATATACCACCTAGTTAGTTTTAGTTGATTCTGGTTGAAAAACCACATTTTTGCATTTAAGTCTTAGTTAATCAAGAGGTCGTTCAATTGAAAATGTTGACTCGGCGAAAAACAATGGCGAAACATACGTATTCCTATTCAAAAAAGTTTGATTTTCAAACAACATGATCGTGTCATTAGAGACAGTTTTATATCTTCTTTTTCGCAATGACATCATCAGAAGAAAACTTACTCTCTTAACAGAGAGTAATCTAAATCTTCTGTTTCAGTCGTTTTTTAAGGTTCTCCATGTATCTCAAGCTACGAAAAAGTTTTACATGTGTATGGAATGTTAGCTTTTGTGATACATAAGTCATAGTTCTATTTTTAATGCATCAGCATCAGAATTCACTATACTCTGACTGGATATTAGAATCGTCATATGCAGAGTAAAGAATAACCGGTGATTCGGAGTAATTTATTTGGTTCTAGTTTGAAATACTAGAAAGAATTGGATCTGTCTTCTTTCTGCTACGCTCCTGTGTTCAACATCTATTAATTATATTATTATTTAGTGTGAAAACTATAAGACACACTGGTCTATGATGTAAGTTCTACGTAAAAAGCAATCCACTGCAAAAAGTATAACTTACTTAGCGCGCAATGAACGAATTAAATAAAATGGAATCTGAGCCGTGTCTATCCAACAACAATGGTAATCATAATGTAAACATTCATGCAGCGAAATTTGATATGGTTTATTTAGTTCAATCATCATGTAAAAAGAGCATGGAATGGAAGGCTATTAAAGCTGGTCACAATTTTATTGCATGATAATATATGATCATACTAACGAACTAACTAACCAACCGAAGAGGCATGTAGTCCATTTCCAAAGAAATAGTCGGTTATAGTCACTAACTAATCATCCATTTGTTGTAGACAGTAGTAGAGGAGCTAATAGTGAAGACGAAATTGAGAACAACCGGGGCATTATGGACGCTGAACATCGTCAAGCTTGGCGAAAGTTGACTGACAAGAACCCTTCGGACTTTCTAAAATTGTTGTTTGAATTGGGATGCTGGGGATTTGAGTTAACATCCTTGGCGTCCTGTGTGATTTTCAGTTCTCTTGACGATAGTTGGCAAGAAACGGTGTTTTCAGTGCTTTTGCATATTGTTTCGTGTGCCCTTCGATATGCGATCGATCTGTCCAAGTAAGTGCCATTGGTTTTCCAGGTGATTTTATTTTCCGTGTGTATTTTGGACAAATTTTAGAATTCACAACTTCTTGAGGAGCATTTTGAAAGCTTCAATGTTATTATACTTACTTTGAGCTAAGCTAGTTACCATTTTACTCTAAATGTAGATTGTGCCAATAGTTAGTGAGTTTGAGTTATGATTCTGAGATGGTTAGTTTTGCTTTGTCACCCCTATATTATTGGGGTTATGTGAGATTCTCTGATTGTACAGTAGGGAAGCAATGTCTCTTCTCAGCGGCTGGGTAAGAGTTAATGTTTGTAATTTGATTCATGCGATCTTTGCAGTTTGAATCCATTTGAAAGAGAAAAACGAAGAAAAGGAGGTACAGAGGCTTTCAAACTATTTGGAAGCTTTTTCCTCCTGCTGAAACCATATCGCTATGTGCATGGTCACATTTTTCGGGTTCGTGAATACAACAAGATACGAAAAAGTCGGAGACAAAATGGTGACCGTATCACAGAGTGAGTAAAAAATAAAATTTGTCTGATTACTTTGTAGACTTCCTGAAAATTCCGTACAGCAAACTGACTTGAATAAATAATACTAACTTAAACTGTGTTTTTAATTTTTTTTAGGGAAGAGGTGAAAGCATATATGGAGCTCTCCCGAAAAGAAATCAAAGATGAACATTATGACATCATGGAGATGTACATTCAAAACATACCCATGGCCTTTTTGCAACTTTACTTGCTGTTTTACTCGTACTCAAGTTTCCATCTGTGCAGCAGAAAAGACCGTAAGAAACTATTTTATGTTGCCCAAATTAATAAGCAGCTTACTAACTTAATGGTTTGACTAAAATGGCATTCCATAAACATTTTCTTGTGTAATGCACACCACAATCGGAAATAACAAGAGTAAGAAACTCATTTCAATTTTTTTTTTGTTATTCTAAGATTTGCAACAGTACTTTTTTTCGTTTGAGTTAATAATAGTTATTTTTCACTAATCTCTCAAATGTTAATGTATCATTCAATTCTTACAGTGTCAAAAATATGCAACATCATGGTCACCGTTTTCATGGCTGCAAAGACTGGCTCCAATTTCACATGGAACTACAACAACTTTCTGAAAGCTGGTCACTTTCTGGACTACTTTTTTTGCAATACTCATATTGTAAATTTGGAGATGCAGACATGGTTCACGTACATTTTTGACTTTTGCTCTGGACTTTTCCTATTGGGTAAGCTCATTGATCTCATGAATATAACATATATTTTATACAGATTTATTGAATTCGAGTTTACTAACTTTTCCATTGTTACGAACATAAAATTATGTGTTAATTGTATTTACAGGTCACAGATTTTACCTATTGGCTTTCTTCATGGCCGCAAGTTGGCATCTTGCTCTTGTCTTCATTTTGGTTTCCATTGTGTTGCAATGGCTCCTACTTCTACTTTTGCCAAACTTACGGGCTCAAGTGGAAAATGCACCAACCTGTATTTCAACTCGCTATTCTATTCTTATGGACCGATGGATTAATTTATTCACTAACCATATGACCAGGTTTACAAGTTTGACAAGAAAGCCTGTCCTTTTCAATTTTAGATTCCCTCTGGTATTCTTTCAACTATTGCAAATGATTTTAACAATAACAGTTTGCATTAACTATTGTACGTTATTTTGTTCAAGTTGGGAACGTCATAATGTAGTTCGATCTTGGTTACCGGGTGAAGAGAATGTAAATTATGTGAATCCGAACAATTCTTTGAATTTCGGGGCAAATGTGGATGATGATAACTTTTGTGCACGAATGTCTAAAAATTCAAGTAATTCGTTCGTTAGGAAAATCGGTTCAGCCTTATCATTATTGCATCATAGTGTGGAAAGAAATAATCCTAGCTTCAACGATATTTTTGGATCGGGGAATTTTGCAGGGCTCACTTTGTATATGTACGCATGCGTATCTCTTGTTAACATTTGTTATTTGTCTTATTTTCCGGTAGACCAAGATTTTTTTCCGATTCGAATTGCGTACATATATTGGAAGCAGTTAATTGGTAAAGCGTTGGCTAAGCCAAATAGACAAGAACGTTTGAAACTTTGTCGAAGAATCATGACTTTAACTTCACTAGATTGGTGTCAGTTTATTGCTCTTCGGAAATGGAAATGGATTGACTCGTTTTTTTGTTGTAATGGGGTATACAAGTATTTTTTGAAGAATCGGAGATTAGAAATTGTAAACGGGCTATCAGAAACTGGCCCAGTTCTTCAGAACAAGTTGGCAGACTGTCATTTCCATTTCCGGAATCATGCAATGAAGGAAGAGTTTCGTAAAATGTTTGAGCTTATGAAAGGAGATGAAGAAAATGAGAAGCTGTTTCTCTATTTTGTAGTCAAATTTGATCAGAACTTGACCGAATTGACTTCTTATAGGATTAAATCCATGTTTAAGTTTTTGGATATTGTCTTGGATCCAGAGAGGATTCAATAATTTATGGCTTTAAATGTTTTACTATTTTCATTGCAATTCTGAATCCTGCTCTATATATTAAAATTGGTAGCTTTAGGAAAAGTGGAAGTTTTTCTACCCATGCAAACTAAACATACATAAATACTATAACAATCATAGCTTTAACACAGTTTTTTAAAAATACAGTCAATCATTTTTATTTTACTTTTATAAAAATATTTTTTGCTTAAGTAAAGATACGACATGTAAACCAATACTATACATTACTTTAAATACTACAACCACTACAACTATAATTTTGTTTTCTTTTTATTGTGAACAAATTCAATATACTAGAAAAATTGTTCCACGAAATAAAGTTAAGCGTTTTTATGCATACATTCGTTCCGTCATTTTTGTAGCAACATCTGGCCCTCTAAATTCATAACAGAACATTAAACATTTATTTATAATGCGATCTCTGTTTATATCAAAAGTGAATGTACTACCATTTATTTTTCTCGATTATCCTTCTCCCTTCTGCATATGCTACATTTTTACTATGCAGCTACCAAGCATAACTCATAATTTTTATCGACAAATATAAAAGAGGTGTATATTTATTGTATAAGCGGAGTATGCATTCAAAAGAAATATGATTCGCAGTAACGGAAGTACACTATAACTACATAGTCATCAACTGTTAACTGATAGCTTATGAAAATGACGAAAAAATATATAGTGACATGATTAGGCTTTAAGCGATAAGCTGATTGAAATTCATTTGGGGTTTTCATCTCATATTAATTTACACCAATCTTCCTTTCTGATAATGCTTTAGATTGCGGAATAAAAGTATTTTAATCAAAAAGAAAAAAAATTGCATCACACAAAAGCATAACACACGTACTGCTAGATTTTGTGAATCAGCAACTCAGCTCACTTTTTTATGATGAAATCAGCTTCGCAACATAAAGCAGGCGACAACATTAACATAGTAGCCTTTGTAAAAAAGCGGTAAATATGAGTTGATTGACGGGACAGATTCCAATTTTCGAACACATACATATTTTTAAACGTAAATAAAAGATTCGATAAAGAAAGTCAAAGTGATTAAAATTATTTCATAGTTAGCACTAGCACTACTCTTCAAGCTTTATTTCACATTTTTTAGTTTATGCTGAAGGTTACACACATAAGTCGAAAAGGACGGTGACTTCTCAACTGTTTTGATGGATTCTTTAGAAAGTGTTAATTGAATGTGCTAATTGAAAGCTAAAGCATGGAGTGTTAGCAGTTTGCTAAGTAAAGGAGTGGAGATGGAGTCGTTTGAATTTGTCATCGACAGATCATTACTCCTGTGCGGATACCAATACAACCCTTAAATCACGATGAAGTGGAAACATTCACTTTTGAGGAACTCATGGATTTTATCCATGAGTTTTTTACTCATGTACACTGTCAGCTTTTGTGTCACCGATTCTGATCCGAAGTCTCATTCGTCTCCAATTTCTTTTATTGAGAAGTCCAAGGTTCTGCAAAATCCTGGAGATCAAGATCAACATGTATGTTACTGTTTATTGTTGTAGTAATGGAAATGAAAGGCGAAAGGCGTAGGTTGATTTAAATCATGAAATTGTTTTCTTGTATCGGTAGGATAATAATGGATCTGCACGTTCAACAAGTCTAACCCCAGACCCTCTAAGTGGACTTGTACTTATCAGCACTTTGGATGGAAGCTTGACGGCAGTGGATGCGATAAGTGGACAGATACGATGGATATCGAAAGATGAGCCGATGCTACGGGTTCCTAGTGATGGTCCTCACAGCTCAAAGGCACCATATTTTCTGCCTGATCCCAAATCTGGAGCTTTGTACGTGATGGGCAAGAAAAATCAACTTCGTAAATTACCATTCACGATCCCACAGCTTGTTGCAATGGCTCCTTGCAAAAATTCCGAGGGTTTGATGTACACAGGGAAAAAGGCAAGGAATTATAAAAAAGATGTAAGATTTAATTCACAGGAGTGAACATGGGACTTAATTCAGCTTACATTTTGATTTTTTAGTCGGACGCCTGGCTCAGTTTGAATCCATACACAGGACAGAAACTTCCAGTTTTATCTCACGTGGATTCAACCTGTCCTGCGAAAACTACTACAAAAAATGAAGATAGTTTTGGGGAGGAAAAAACTCAATTTCCTGCGCCTACATTTAGGAATGTTTTGATTGGAAAAACTGAGTATACCCTATCGATGCATGAAGGTTTACGAAGTTGGAATCTGACGTATCATGCCTTTTCTGCAGCTGAAATGAGTCCTGGAATGATTGAAAATTACGGTACTTATTTCTATTTGACTACTTTACAGTTAATAAGCTACCAAGGACATAAGGTTGAGTCGTTGAGTTATCAGAATTAGCTAACCTGTTTCATTCAATTTTAGAATGGGCTCATTTCAGCTCCCCTTCGAATGGAATGCTGCTTACATATGATCGAAAAGCTGGCCAATTGCAATGGCAGCTTGATTTAGGGTCTCCAGCCGTAGCACTATATGTCATAGAATATTCTTCATCCAACTTAATTTCAGTGCCATTTTCGCCAATAGCCTCTGAAACCTTGGATCGTTTAAAATCAGTGGCTGCATCTCAAGTGGAAAAACCTCTCTCTTCTACTACCTATATTGGTCAAGGCCCGCATGGTTTGTATGCCGTGTCTACTTTAGTAGACGAAGAAGTGCTTTTAATTTCCACTGATTCTATTCCTTTACTCGAGGGTCCTCCTTCAGCCCCAATAGCATCAGAAAAAACTGAAGAAACAGATTTTTTGCTTTTGGGCTACTACGCTCACGAGAATACTAATTCGAATATCATGCAAATTGAATCAGATTCTGCGGTTGTACGCCCCACTTCTGATTCCAAAATGAAGGACACTATTCCTTCTGAAGCTTCAAATTCAACAGATCCTTTGAAACCCGTACCTGTGACCAATCCTCCTGTCACACCAAATCGCATACCGTTTTTTTCACCAAATAACTACGTTACACCGGTGAAAAAACCTGCAGGGGAAAGGCCGTTCAAGATTGTATTTACAACCGCAGCTATCACGGTAATAATCACTTCCCTGGCGATCGTTATGGGGTACATGGTCTACACAGGATATTTTAAATCAGAGGAAAAACCCGTTCAGTATTCTTCTGAGAATTCCAAAGAGCCTGTATCCAAGAAGATTAGCAATGAAGACGGAACAGAACTCACCGTGGGAAAAATTTGCTTTGACCCTTCCTTGATTTTGGGTAAAGGCTGTGAAGGCACTTTTGTATTCAAAGGAAAATTTGAAGACCGAGATGTGGCCGTTAAACGAATTTTACCCGAATGTTTTGCCTTTGCTGATAGAGAAGTAGATTTACTAAAAGAATCTGACCAGCATGTGAATGTGATAAGATACTTTTGTACGGAAACTGATGGTCAGTTCAGGTACATTGCTTTGGAACTCTGTATGGCTACTTTGAGTGACTGGGTGGATGGAAAGTTTCCAGAACAGGAAAATCATATGATTGATCCTGTGCAGATTTTGCGAGAGGCTACTGATGGACTCGCTCATTTACATTCCTTGCGTATTGTGCATAGGGATATTAAACCAGCCAATGTCTTATTGGCTATTGGTCCATCTGGTGTGAGAACGGTGATTTCTGATTTCGGGCTTTGCAAGAAACTGGCCAATGGGAAAACAAGTTTTTCACGACGTTCCGGAGGTTTTCCAGGAACAGAGGGATGGGTTGCACCTGAAATTCTTAAAAATATAAGATTTGATGGCCCGGCTGAGCATGAACGAATGGTAAGAGACTCAGTCAGTTCACGCTATCTCCTATAATTGTATTTATACTTAATTTATACATGTGTAACACCTGTTTTCAGACTTGTTCCGTGGATATTTTTTCACTCGGTTGTGTGTTCTACTACGTTCTAACTAAAGGAGATCATCCATTCGGTGACCATTTTCATCGTCAATCTAACATTGTCAACGGAGAATACAATTTGCATAAGGTTTTTCAACATCCACAAGGTGTAGATAGCCTAGTGGAACAAATGATCTCTTCAAGGCCAAGTGATCGCCCTCCACTTCAGTCAGTTTTACGCCATCCATTGTTCTGGTCTCAAGAAAGAATTCTTTCCTTTTTCTTGGATGTGAGTGACAGAGTGGAAAAGGAAACCGAAGAAACTTGCCGTCTCCTCCGGAATTTAGAAACTGGAGGGACCCCTATAGTTCGCAATGACTGGAGAGATCATATTTGCCCCGAAGTGGCAATGGATCTCAGAAAGTACCGTACTTACAAGGGAAATTCCGTTCGAGATTTATTGCGAGCTATGCGCAATAAGAAGAATCACTACAGAGAGCTTACAACTGAAGCTCAAGCTGCATTAGGAAACATTCCAAACGAATTTGTTAACTACTGGCTGTTTCGATTTCCGTTGCTTTTGCCGCACGTTTGGATCAAGTTTGAAAGAGCCAAAGTGGACCCTATATTTCAAAAGTACTATTCAAATACTTATAATTTTTGTAGTGAAGATGAATTTGATGATGACCCAGATGACGAAATGAATGATGACGGAAGTAAACAGTTTCTGGATCCTATGCAATCGGACCCTGAAGGTAGCCCAAAGAAAAAACTGGGAAAGAATTTCTGGCGCTCGCGTAATCAATACAAAGCGAATAAATGGAAAAAGCAGCAACTGCAGTCCCCAAATTCTTCTCGAGATAAATCTCCTAATTTATATCGTGATAAATCCCCCAATTTATATCGTGATAAATCTCCTTATAAGGACAATGGAAATCTTGGTGGCAGACCTACTATTCCTCAACAGCCTCAAAAACTCCCTATTCCAGCGTCCGTGTTGGAAGATAATTGGAGAAAATAATGCATAATTTCGCTTTAGTATTGTCGTTAAGTTAAATAGTGTTGAGAGCTTTATAGTACGTGATGCCAATGGAATGAGAGACCAATCTTGCTGTTTGATGTGCCTAGGTCTATTTAAATGTATTTTTGGATGACTAAAATAATTACAAGTAACGAAAATTTAATGTAGGAAAAACTCCCTATGTTACCATGATAAGTTTATTTTCCAGTCAACTGTTTAACCTCTCTACCTCTCTTCATCTATTCAATTTTTCATTCAACTTATACAAGATATCAAAGTATAGGAATTATTTTTGTAATTACCACTTCTAGCAATTTTTTTTTGTAATGAAATAAGCCCTATTAAAAATTTTATAATCCAATACTTGGAGACATGGACTCATCGGACTCCCCTGAAATAGACGGAAATGAAAGGAAAGAAAGTACAGCAAATGATCCTGCTAAGGCTGAAAGCGGCCATAAAATAGCTACTGATAGGTACAGTCTCCCCGCATATCTTCAGGAAGATGATGATGGCTCTGCTGATGGAGAAAATCAGTCTGACGACGAAGAGGAGGAGGAAGAAGACCAAGATGGTAAGTGAGACTATTTTGCATTTTCCCAATCATCCTAATATAGTAATTGGTCTTTAATTGGCAATTGATACGTGTATTTAGTGCAAGTATAGTAATAGTTTCTTTGTTATAATAATTCAGATGAGGAAGAGGAGGAAGAGGAACCAGAAGGCGTGCATAGAAAACGGAGATGGTCTGAATTATCTGAAAATGAACAGCAAATTATTCTGGAAAAAAGGAAACGTCGCCAAGAACGCAGAGACAGAGCAGTAAAAAGGGAGAAAAGAAAGTCGTTGAAACGTAGGAAAGCTCGGCTGGCAGAGCGTGAAAAATTGATAGAAAAGTACCAAGAGACGTTAAATAAATTGGAATATGAGCGAAAACGGAATGCCTATCTCCAAGACCGTGTCTTTAAAGTTGCATTGCGAAAAAAAGGTTTGGAAGCAACTGAACAAACTGCGGCAGACTCAGCAGCAGCTGCAGCAATGCAGGCCGAAGAAGACATATCTGTTGAAAAAAAGAGAAAGAAATTATCAAAGTTGAAAGCACGTTATGCGAAACTCGTTTCATTCTTGTATCACATAGCACCAAGTTTGCATACGAAAACATTGGGTGTCTGTGGAGTGACCGGATCTCAAATACAAGATGCCATCATGGAAAAGTTGCGAAATCGATTGAAACCTTTTGACATGTTTGAGAATGTTCGGGATGATACATATAGGATTGTTCAAGATAAAGCTCTTGCTGCTGCTGAGAGTCGATTAAATTATCAGTCGGAATTCGAATTCATTGCTGAAGACGACGAAGAACAGGAAGAAGAAGCTGATGGATATGATTCCATTTTTATGAAATCTATTACTGACGAGAAGAAACCGTTGAAAAAGTCTTTGGACCCGGAGGATAACAAGGAACGGGGTGTAGGACTAGAAGATTATACGGCAGCTGATCAGATGCAAGCGGCAAAAAAAGTTTGTGTACCTGAAGTTAACGAAAAAGACGAGTATAAGAAGCAAAAGCGGCAGGCGAGGAAGGAAGAAGCCAAAGTGTTTTTGAACGCTCATATGGAAACATTGTCTTGGACCAGAGCTAGAAGGCAAGAGCTGGCTTCTAAAAAGTATTTCAAAGAGTTGAAGTTGGCCAATATTACCGAGAAGATGCAAAAATTGCTGGCTAAGCAGAAGGCTTTCATGCACCGGACTGAGACTAGTATTCAATCTAAAGAGGTAAAAAATGCTCAAAATAATTATGCTTTTTAGCCTCTCATGAGTTTGGTTTTTTGCAGCTTTCATAAGTTTATTTTATTTTGTTTTTTTCAGTTTTTCCTCCCGTTTTTAAAGCGTCTGTATCAAATCAGTTTGAAAGGATTATGTGACACTTACCGAGCATATAGTGATGCCAGCGCACACCGGGATAGTCGAAGAAAAATTGCTCGTCTGGACCGTGAGGTGTTTGCGAACCAGTTGACTCAGTTATTTGAAAGATTAAAAGTCAAGAAGCGAAAAATGTATAAACTGAAGAGGTCTGTAATTCTTGCCAAGCGAGATTTGGCCACCACTTCTAATCCAGATTGGCAAGGCTTCACGGCTATTGATTATGAGAACCTCAAGATTGAAAATAAGGAGTTGCAGACGAAGTTGCTAGAGAAGGATGATGAAGTTTCCCGACTGTACGATCAGCTTAATACGTATGTTACCAAGTTGGCGATTGTGTCTGAAAAGAGAAAACATACTTTTGTAAGTGAATTAGTACTGTTTACTTTTGAGCATTTTATGATCTAACTGAGTAATTTTAATAAATCACACTTGTGTGCAGGAATCCAACGAATTGAATTTCCTACGAACCAGAAAACTGAACCACGAAATTGCTTATGGTCAAGAGCGGTTATTAAGTGCAGCAGAGATGTTCAAAAGTACCAGAAAAGCTTATGAAAAGCTTCTTATTCAATCATCTGTGCTCCGCAGTCCATATTTATACCGTGACTTTCGAAAAACAAAGCAACAGTTGGTGGAACTGCGATCGAAAAAAAGTAAACTCACTTCAATTCTTCACGCGGTGCAACGAGAACTTCAAGCTTTTGGACTGTTGGATGAAATGAATAAGATGAAAGTAGAAGAAAATAAAAAGAAAAGTGAGGTTGTCAATAACGATAAACTTTTATCCGACCATTTCAAAAGCGTTCAAGCGCGTGGCGCGGGATTCAATTTTTGCAAGTATTCAGATAGTAAGACTAAAGTGAACAACGCCAGTTACGGTACAAGGGAAGACAGTGGTGGACGAGAAAAAGTTGTGTCTTTGCCTCGCTTAGAGCCTGGAGCCTCCATGGAAAGTGTCAAAGATCCAACTTTATTTGTGAAACTTTCTGGAAATAGTGATAACAGTTCTAAGCCGTTATCTGGATCCGAGAAAGCTAGTAGTCCAGCGTTGAAGCAAAATTTTAGTTATTCACCAGTATCAAAGACCAAAATGGACAGTTTGGATAATAAATCACCCGTAGCAGCAATGTCACCTGTACGCTTGCCCAAAAAATCAATTTTAAAGACAGGATTTGCTACTCAATCTAAGCTGAGTGATGGAAGTTTAGCAAGAGTAGAAAATTCTCCAGTAAAAGTGGAAACGTTTTCTGTCGAAGCAAAAAAAAATCCATCTGATTCTAAAGAGAGTCCAGGGAAGAAAAAAAAATCACCGAGTTTAGAGGGTACAGATCCGAAAAAATGAGTAAAATTGTAAGTAAAATTGTGACTAAACGGTGATTGAATTTAACTAACTAATTTTCATTGAATAAAAGAGACCAGCAACTCTATTTTCTAGATTTCAATTATCTCCAAACCACAATTTAAAAAATTTTAAGTCGTGTTTCGGGGAAGCCTTTCTTATAATTTTTCACGTGACTAATCTATGACGTTTTATATTCACAATATGGCAGCAATCTATATGTTGGTCTGATATATTGCTTCGTTGCATTCATTATTGCATAGTATTGACTGATTTCTAATATTTTGTGGCTTTCCTTCCCTTCATACTTTGTTTTGAAATATTTAAGTGTGTAATAAATGCCTGTGTGAGCATATTTTAGATCTTTATTGACTTTTAACTTCAAAACTTGTTTTATCTTTATATTGTTTTAAAGTTTTAATGTAGTTGCATAAAATACTGTACGGGATTTTGATGACCGCTTTTGCGGCAATAATAGTACACGCACTTAATTGCTAGTTACAATTGTTTTATTAAGCAAAAAACTAATCATAAATAATTGATAGATAAAAGTCTGTGATATTTAAAAACTCGTATCAAGCAGTATCTATCGTCGCTGCGCACTGCGCCTTATCTTATAAGTTTTTTTGTGGATTGACCGAGAATATAGAAATGTACGCTAAATATTATCTGCAAAATGGATTAATAAAATTATGATATAAAATTTTTCGCAAATACAAATACTGTTTTACTATTATTCAGCGTTATTGGTTTGTTAGCATAAATACATGTAAACTTTGCACTGTCTCCATAATTATGGAAAAGATAAACTACCCTGCACGAATCAGAGAAAGGACATCTCATCATTCTTTATTGTTTGTTTTTTGTTTTGTGGATTTCAACAGTCCACTGTTTTATGCTTAGTGTCACATTTTCACCACTTTATCTTGTATGCTGCTAAGTATGCTGATTGGGGTTTACAACTTTATTAGCAAAGACATAAATATAGTACGTGATTCTGTGTTTATTCTACACTTTTACTTAAATGATGAATTTATGACTAACTTTAATCAGAGTGAGCCCTAAAATTTATACTAGATGGAAATATTGCATAAACCTGGAATCGGAATTTTGCTGCTATGTGTACCATGCTTCAAAGCTTACAAGTTCATAAAATGGAATAATAAGGCATCAATCATGTAATCAAATGAAGGCAGACGATTATTTATAGCCATGTTTCCCATTTTAACCTTCAATTGATAAGCAATCAATGTACAAATTATAAATATGCATGTAACATTTGGTAAAACAGGAATTCTTGTGGAAACGCCACACCACATCACATTTGATAAATTCATGATCCTCAATCCTCACAGCCTTTATGATAAACATTATGAGCTTTTGTAATTTATATAATTTAAATCGGCTGGTGAAAAAAATCCATGCATGTGCATATTATGTTGCATACTACATTGCATATTTGAGAAGTGCTGGAGATTTCAGAGCGTTACAATTACAAACTACTTTTGATGTAATCTACATTATAAAA
>Ga0210040_10003779_pt1 | contig 20225 bp, 27 predicted proteins | sample CryGeyCG12114_NA_FD_185462 | JGI IMG/M metagenome (GOLD analysis project Ga0210040, IMG submission 185462) | Groundwater microbial communities from aquifer - Crystal Geyser CG19_WC_8/21/14_NA (SPAdes) (version 2) | ecosystem: Environmental > Aquatic > Deep subsurface > Groundwater | place: USA... | reverse complement strand
TCCAGGCGCTTAATCAACCGCCGGTTTACGCGCACGGGATGGTTGCACCCTCGGAGGTTCTCCCGGCATCTTGGGATAGTCCGGCGGGTAGGGCTCTTCGCCGCGCCCCGCACGAACATCCCTTTCCCACCAGTCGAGAAGCGTGTCGAGAACGGCCGGGGCGACAGGTTTCTCCCATGCATCCCCTCGCTCAGCAAGCAGCCCGGGAACGGATCGTATGGTGAAGTCCTCTGCCGCTATATCGTCAAGGTCATCCCAGCGGAACGGCATCGAGACCGTCGCGGCCGCGGTCGCACGGGGACTGTAGGCACCCGCGATCGTCCGGTCCCGCGCCGCCTGGTTGAAGTCGACGAAGACCTTCTCGCCGCGCTCCTCCTTCCACCACGCGGTCGTCACCAGATCGGGGATGCGGCGCTCGACCTCTCTCGCTGCAGCGATCACCGCATGACGAACTTCGATGAAGTCCCACCGCGGCTCGATCGGAGCGAAGACGTGGATCCCTCGATTGCCCGAAGTTTTGGCCATGGCGGTAAGACCTGCTTCTTCGAGCACTTCTCTCAGTACGTGAGCGGCCCGCACGGCATCCGCGAAACCCCTGCCGGGTTGTGGGTCGAGATCGATCCGGAGCTGATCGGGATGGTCGATATCCGCAGTCCGCGACGGCCAAGGGTGGAACACGACCGTGTTCATCTGCGCCATCCACGCCATCGCAGCGGGCTCATCGATGACGAGTTGGGGATGGGATCGGGCACTCGGATAGGTGACCATCACCTCCCGAATGAAAGCGGGCTTGCCTTTGGGCGGATTCTTGGAGAAGAACATCTCGCCCTCGACGCCGCCCGGGTAACGCTCCAGCGCGATTGGTCGGTCTCCGTTGGCGCGAACGAACGCCGGGCCGACTGCGATGAGATATTCGACCAGTTCGAGCTTCGTCACCCCGACCTTCGGCCACATCACTCGCGAAGGGCTGGAAACACGCACTGTACGCGTCCCGTCGGGGCCATCGACCTGCACGGTTGTCGCTTCACTCGCCATCGAGACACGCTCCTACCGCGGCGTCTCCGCGTTCACAGCCACGCTACTAGTGGAGACCCGACCAGCAGAAACGACGGATGCCCGGCCCTGCAGAACAGGACCGGGCATCCGGATAGCGAGTACGAAGACTACTTGGCGTCCTCTTCGGCAACCTCTGCCGCGTCGGCTTCAACCTCTTCGGCCGCGGCGCTCGGCTCCTCAGCGGGGGTCGACTCGGAGTGCTCGACCGCGTCGGTCTCCTCGACGGGGACGTCGGTCGCGGCGCTGTCCGCACCGCCGACGGCTTCATCCACAGTGGACTCCTCTTCGGTCACGACCGGTTCGGCGGTGGGCGCAGCAGCGGCGCGTGCAGCAGGAGCACCCTTCGCCGACGAACGCTTCGGCGTCACTGGTTCGAGGACGAGTTCGATCACGGCCATAGGGGCGTTGTCGCCCTTGCGGAAGCCGGTCTTGGTGATACGCGTGTAACCACCGGGACGCTCGGCCATCAATGGACCGATCTCGGTGAACAGCTCGTGCACCGCGCTCTTGTCGCGGATGATCTGCTGCACCCGACGACGCGCGTGCAGGTCGCCGCGCTTGCCGAAGGTGACGAGACGCTCGGCGAGAGGCTGAAGGCGCTTGGCCTTCGTCTCGGTCGTCGTGATCGCCTTGTGCGTGAACAACGCGGTGGCCAGGTTCGCGAGAAGCAGACGCTCGTGCGCGGGGCCGCCCCCGAGACGGGGACCCTTGGACGGTCTAGGCATGTTTATTCTTCCTCAGTGTTTCGATCAGCGCGGCGGAACGCGTGAGAGCTCAGTTCTCTTCTTCGTCGTAGCTGTAGTAGTGCGCGCCCTCGAACCCGGGAACGGCATCCTTCAGCGAAAGGCCCATCTCGACGAGCTTGTCCTTGACCTCGTCGACCGACTTCTGTCCGAAGTTGCGGATGTTCATCAGCTGGGTCTCGGACAGCGAGACGAGCTCACTGACCGTGTTGATGCCTTCACGCTTCAAGCAGTTGTAGGAACGTACCGACAGATCGAGATCCTCGATCGGCATCGACAGTTCGCTGGAGAGGACGGCGTCGACGGGCGCGGGGCCGATCTCGATGCCCTCAGCCTGGTTGTTGAGCTCGCGGGCGAGACCGAACAGCTCGGTCAGGGTGCGACCAGCCGACGCGATGGCGTCGCGCGGAGTGATGGCAGCTTTGGTCTCGACATCGACGACGAGACGGTCGAAGTCGGTGCGCTCGCCAGCACGCGTCGCCTCGACGCGGTAGGTGACCTTCAGCACGGGCGAGTAGATCGAGTCGACGGGGATCTGGCCTGATTCGCTGAACTCGCTGCGGTTCTGCGACGCCGAGACGTAACCACGGCCGCGCTCGATGGTGAGCTCGAGATCGAACTTCGCCTTGTCGTTGAGCGTTGCGATGACAAGGTCGGGGTTGTGGATCTCGACGCCCGCGGGAGCGGAGATGTCCGCTGCGGTGACGGGGCCCTCGCTCTGCTTGCGGAGGTACGCCGTGATCGGCTCGTCGTGCTCGCTGGAGACGACGAGACCCTTGATGTTCAGGATGATCTCGGTGACGTCTTCCTTCACACCGGGCACGGTGGTGAACTCGTGCTGGACGCCCTCGAGACGGATGCTCGTCACAGCAGCACCCGGGATGGACGAGAGCAGCGTGCGGCGAAGCGAGTTACCGAGGGTATAGCCGAAGCCGGGCTCGAGCGGCTCGATGACGAACCGCGAACGGAACTCCGAGATGTTTTCTTCAGCGAGCGTCGGGCGCTGTGCGATGAGCACTTATTCGTTTCCTTTCGAAAGAGTGTCCGCTATATGACACTTCCGAGTTGTTGTGTGAAGTTGTGGGTCTACGCGGACGCGCAGAACCGTCCGGGCATCTCGGCCCGGACGGTGAGCAGCGTCAGACGCGGCGACGCTTCGGCGGACGTACACCGTTGTGCGCCTGCGGCGTCACATCATTGATCGAGCCGACTTCGAGGCCCGCGGCCTGAAGCGAGCGAATCGCCGTCTCGCGGCCCGAGCCGGGTCCCTTGACGAAGACATCGACCTTCTTCATGCCGTGCTCCTGCGCCTGACGCGCGGCGGACTCAGCGGCGAGCTGCGCGGCGAACGGCGTCGACTTACGGCTTCCCTTGAAGCCGACGGCGCCGGACGAAGCCCAGCTGATCACGGCACCGGTGGTGTCGGTGATCGAAACAATCGTGTTGTTGAACGTCGACTTGATGTGGGCCTGACCCACCGCGATGTTCTTCTTCTCCTTGCGACGCGGCTTACGAGCCGCTCCCGCCTTCGGTGCTGCCATATCGGCTGTCTCCTAAATCCTGAAATCTCTGCGGCGCTGAACCCTGCCCGAAGGCGAGGGATTACTTGCGGCCGGCCTTCTTCTTGCCGGCGACGGTGCGCTTCGGTCCCTTGCGGGTACGCGCGTTGGTCTTGGTGCGCTGACCGTGCACGGGGAGACCGCGGCGGTGACGCAGACCCTGGTAGCTGCCGATCTCGACCTTGCGGCGGATATCGGCGGCAACCTCACGACGGAGGTCACCTTCAACCTTGTAGGCGGTTTCGATGTGATCGCGGAGCGCAACGAGCTGCTCGTCGGTCAGATCCTTGACGCGGATCTCTCCGCTGATTCCCGTCTGCGCGAGAGTCTCGAGCGCGCGGGTACGGCCAACACCGTAGATGTAAGTGAGTGCGATTTCCACGCGCTTATCGCGGGGAATGTCCACACCGGCGAGACGTGCCATGTCTGGCTTCTCCTCAGGAGTATCAGGAGGTCTGAGACGATGTCGGTGCCCGGGCCTCCTGACCCGAGGTGTCCCCCACTCCGCGAGGAGAGGGATCTGACGTCGTCCTTACTTGGTTATTGAGTTGTGCTCTCGAGAGCCCAGATTCCGATCGGGCCTCGGGGTTCTCGCGCTTCGCGAGGCGCGACGCGAGCTCCTCAGCGTTGATCGCCGCGACGCGGTGCGTCGCGGACGATCAACCCTGACGCTGCTTGTGACGCGGGTTGTCGCAGATGACCATCACGTTGCCGTGGCGACGGATGACCTTGCACTTGTCGCAGATGCGCTTGACGCTGGGGTTGACCTTCATCGTTTTCTTTCCTTCGCTGGCCTCGTACCCCTCGCGGGGCCGTTCCTTATCCAGCAGTCGATCACTTGTAGCGGTAGACGATCCGGCCGCGGGTCAGGTCGTATGGGCTGAGCTCTACGATCACCCGGTCCTCAGGAAGGATTCGAATGTAGTGCTGCCGCATTTTGCCCGAGATATGCGCGAGAACCTTGTGTCCGTTGCTGAGCTCGACGCGGAACATCGCGTTGGGCAGAGCCTCGACTACCGAGCCCTCGATCTCGATTACGCCGTCCTTCTTGGCCATATCCTCACTTCGTTACAAGCAGCGCACTGCTGGTCGTGCGGTTAGATGTGCGATGCGCACCAAACCAAGAGGCGATCGAAGAGATCAAGCCTTGGAGAAGAGCGGGCGAAAGATCACGCCCTGCGCACCAACGAGATATCTTATGACATTCCCGGGCGCGTCGCTACCCGGCGTGTCCCAAGTGGTCGTCGACCGAGATCGGCGAATGCTCTCCTGACGACGCAGCACCACTCGCTGCCGTGACGTCGATCCCGAGACGATCGCTCATCACCCGCACCGCATCCGCGCTTTCGTCGACCAGGACGAATCTCCGTCCCAATTCGCGTGCTGCCGCTCCCGTCGTGCCACTTCCTCCGAAGAAGTCGAGCACCCAGTCGCCCCGTCTGCTGCTCGCGGCGACTACTCGGCGGAGCACTCCGAGCGGCTTCTGCGTCGGGTATCCCGTTTTCTCCCGCCCCGTGGGGGAGACGATGGTGTGCCACCAGACATCGGTTGGCAACTTGCCGAGCGCCACCTTCTCTGCGGTGACCAGTCCGGGCGCCATGTACGGTTCGCGGTCGACTTCGGCGGAATCGAATATGTAGTTCGTCGGATCCTTGACGTAGACGAGGATGTTGTCGTGTTTCGCAGGCCACCGCCCCTTTGCGCGGCCGCCGAAGTCGTAAGCCCAAATGATCTCGTTCAGGAACGACTCCCGGCCGAAAATCCCGTCGAGCAGCACCTTCGCGTAATGCACCTCCCGGTAGTCGAGGTGCAGATAGAGCGTGCCGTCAGCGCTCAGGAGACGCCATGCTTCCTCCAGTCGAGGGGCGAGGAAGTCCCAGTACTCGGTGAAGCTGTCGTCATAGCGCAGGGCCGCACCTCTGATCGTGTCGTAGCTGCGGCCCTTGAAGCCGACTCGACGGCCGTCTTCTGACCTCACCGATGTGATGGTCCTGCGTTCCTGCGAGCGCCCCGTGTTGAACGGCGGATCGATGTAGATGAGGGGGAAGCTCGCGCTCGGAAGCGATCGAAGGAAGGGCAGATTGTCGCCGTGCACCACCAGATCGGGGCCCATCGGGTGCCAGGAGCACGCCCCCGCCGGGGGCTGCAGCGACTCGGGCAGGTCCATCCGGATCAGCCTAAATCCGCCCCTGTCACTCAACAGGCAGAACTGCCGTCAGCTGGCCGGATCCGACGATTACTGCCTGCTGGAAGGATTTCCGCCTGCCGAGCGAGAGGAGCGGGCGGAGTCGACGGCTGAGGTCAGGGCGGGGATGAGAGGGGACGTGGGGTCGAGACCGGTGAGGGACGCCGCGAGGTGCGCCGCCGGCTCATCGCCGTCGAGGCGACTCTGCAGTTCGACGCTCTCGGGGTCCTCCGGGACATCGAACCGGAGGGCAGCGGCCACGGCGCGCGTCAAGGCATCCGCGGGTAGTCCACGTTCGACCAGTTCCGCTGCGGGTCCGACGAACCGTTCATGCCTGCTCAACTTGCGTAGCGGAGCTCGCCCCACCCGCATAACCGTGTCGGAGAGCGCGGGGTTCGCGAAGCGCGACAGATTCTTCTCGAGGTACTTCTGCTGCTGCTCCGGGGCGAAGTCGTGCTTCGCGACCAGCAGCGCCTTCGTCTCCCCCAGCACGGCCTGCACCTCGTCGAACACTTCGGGCAATGCGAGAGCCTCCGTCAGGGTCGACGCCCCGTGGACGAAGCCGTGATAGGCGAGTGCCGCGTGACCGGTGTTGACCGTGAAGAGTTTGCGTTCGATATACGGTGTCAGATCGTCGACATAGGTCGCTTCCGGAATGTCCGGCGAGAGTCCCTGGAACGGAGTCTTGTCGATGACCCATTCGAAGAAGTCCTCGACCGTGACATCGAGACCGGCGTCCTCCGCCTGTCCTGGCACGATGCGATCGACAGCGGTGTTGGCGAACACGGCGCGCGCAAGGGTGGCCTCCTTCTCGTCCTCGGGAAGCAGAGCCTCGATCTCGGCACGCAACGTGTCGGTCGCACCGATGGCGTTCTCGCACGCCATAACGGCGAGAGGTGACATTCCGTCCTGGCGAGCACGGAGGCCTGCAGCGATGACGGGGGCCACGAAGCGGAGGATGCTCGGACCGACTGCCGTGGTGACGATATCGGCGGCCGCGATCTCGGCGATCACGGCTGCCTCATCGCTTCGGCTGTTGAGGGCTCGGTAGCCGTCGACCGTCCAGTCGCGCGCATCGTCGCCGACTTCATGCACGGCGTACGAGTCACTCGCGGCGAGAGCGTCGATGAGCTCGGCGTTCACGTCGGCGAACACGATCTCGTAGCCGGCATTATGCAGGATGAGGCCGACGAATCCGCGGCCGATGTTTCCTGCACCGAAGTGCACTGCGACTGGACGATCCACGGTCATGCCTCGTTGACGTCGCCGAGGGCCGTGTAGATCTCTTGGGCGCTCGAGGCGTCGAGCAGCTTCTGCACGTCGTCCTCTTCGCTGAACGTGAGCGCGAGCTTCGAGAGGATCTCGAGGTGCTCGTTGTCGCGCCCGGCGATCCCGACGACGAAGCGCACCTCGTTGCCATCCCAGTCGATGGGTTCGTCGTAGCGAACGAGCGACAGCGCCGACGACTTGATGGCGTCTTTCGCCTCGTTCGTGCCGTGCGGGATGGCGAGCAGGTTGCCCATGTAGGTCGAGACGGTGGCCTCTCGGTCGAACATCGAATCGACGTAGGCGGGGTCGACCGCCCCTGCCGATACCAGTAGGGCTCCGGCTTCGCGAATGGCGTCGTCGCGCGTGCGGGCGGTGCCGCTTGTGACGATTCGGTCGAGTTCGAGGACTGCCATGGTGCTCCTTGTCGTCTGCTGTCTGCCCGGTCGGGGACCGGATCGGGTGTGCGGGGCCGATTTGGCCCGCCCCGCACACCCATCCTCGTGGCGCACGCTGTGTGCGTCCCGGATTACTTCTGGTTCTGCTCCACGACCGTCGCGACGACCTCGTCGTAGCGCGGGCTGTTCATGAAGTTGTCGACCGAGACGTGCTGGGCGTGGGGTGCCTGCCCCTTTGCCCGATCGGTCAGCTCGCGCTGCGTGATCACGAGGTCGGCACTGTCGTCGAGGTTGGCGACCGCCTTGTTGACGACGGTCACCCCGTCGATACCGGCCTTCTTGATCTTGTTCCGGAGGACGCTCGCGCCCATAGCGCTCGAACCCATCCCTGCATCGCAGGCGAACACGATGTTCTTGATCGGGGCCGCGGTGGCAACGTTGGTCACATCGGCGCCGTCGGCGGCAGCCGAGGCTTCCGCTCCCCCGAGACCTGAAAGCACCGAGCTCGACTTGCCCTTCGCGGCCTGGGTCTTCGCAACAGCCGCGCTGAAGTCCTCAGAGCCGCGCTCGAGGTCACGCTTACGACTCGCACGCAGGATGATGGCGGCTACCAGGAAGGAGACCGCGGCGGACAGGACGACCGAGAGGATCACGCCGAGCATGCTGCCGAGCGGGGTCTGGATGAGCACCGCGATGATGCTTCCAGGGGAAGCCGGTGCGCGCAGCCCCGTGCTGAACAGCACGTTCGTGAACACTCCCGTCATACCGCCCGCGATCGCAGCGAGGATGAGCAGCGGCTTGGACAGCACGTACGGGAAGTAGATCTCGTGGATACCACCGATGAAGTGGATGAGGATCGCGCCCGGAGCGCTGGACCGGAAGAGGCCGACTCCGAAGATGGCGAAAGCGAGCAGGATACCGAGGCCGGGGCCGGGGTTCGCCTCGAGCAGGAACAGGATGGACTGTCCGTCGGCCTGCGCCTGCACGGTGCCGATCGGGGTCAGGACACCCTGGTTGATCGCGTTGTTGAGGAACAGCACCTTGCCGGGCTCGATGAAGAGGCTCACAAGCGGAAGCAAGCCGTTCTCGACGAGGAAGTCGACGCCCGACTCGAGCAGTCCGCTCAGGAAGCCGACCGCCGGACCGATGGCGAAGAAGCCGAAGAAGGCGAGGAGCATGCCGAGGATGCCGGCCGAGAAGTTGTTGACGAGCATCTCGAAGCCGGGCTTGATCTTGCCCTCCCACAGGGCGTCGACCCGCTTCATCAGCCATGCCGCAAGCGGGCCCATGATCATCGCGCCGAGGAACATCGGGATGTCGGTTCCGACGATGACACCCATCGTCGCGATCGTCGCGACGACGCCGCCTCGGGTGTCGTAGATGAGTCGTCCACCCGTATTGGCGATCAGCAGCGGGAGCAGGTAGGTGATCATCGGCGAGACGAGCGCTGCCAGCGGTTGCTCGGCATCGGGCGTCTGAGCGATGAGGTTCCACCACCCGGTGGGAATGAAGATCGCCGTGATGAGGCCCCATGCGATGAACGCCGCAATGTTGGGCAGCACCATGTTCGATAGGAACGAACCGAAGCGCTGCACGGCAACCCGCGAGCCTCCCCGCTTCTGTTCAACCGACGTCGCTGTCATTGTCTTTCTCCTCTTTGTGTTTGGTGTCAGGGATTTCAGGACTGTGCGAGCGCCGCTCGGACGGCGTCCCTCGCTTCACGGCCGCCGTTGGCGGAGAGCGCCACTGCAGCGAGACGCTTCGCGTCTTCTCGGGTGTGCTGCAGCAGCTCGGCGCGCACGTCTGCGATTGCCGACGGCGACATCGAGAGGGTCGTCGCGCCGAGACCGACCAGCACGACCGCGAGCAGCGGGTCCGCGGCGGCCTCGCCGCAGATTCCGACCGGCTTGCCGGCTGCAGCTCCCGCCGCCCCCACTTCGGCGATGAGTCGCAGAACGGCAGGGTGCCACGGGTCTTGGAACGACGAGACGCTACCGAGAAGCCGGTCTGCCGCGAGGGTGTATTGCGTGAGGTCGTTGGTTCCGATGCTCGCGAACGATGCCTCGGCGAGAACGCGGTCGGCGAGCAGCGCCGATGACGGAACCTCGATCATGACGCCAGGCGTTGAGATTCCGAGCTCTCGAGCGAGATCTACGAAGTATCGCGTCTCCTCGACCGTCGAGACCATGGGAGCCATGACCCACAGGTCGGCATCCGTCTCGGCGTCTGCGCGGGCCAACGCGGTCAGTTGGTCTCGCAGAATCTGCTCTTGCGCCCGGAGCGCACGGAGGCCGCGGAGACCGAGCGCAGGGTTCTCCTCGTCCGCGTCGTTCAGGAAAGGCAGCGGCTTGTCCGCTCCTGCGTCGAGGACCCGTACGACGACCTTCTTACCCGCGAACCCTCGCAGCAACTTGGCGTACTGGCCGTATTGAGCGGACACCGAGGGTGCGGTGACGGCGTCGAGGAACAGGAACTCGGTGCGGAAGAGACCGACCCCCTCAGCACCTGCCTCGAGCGCCTTGTCGATCCCGTCGACTGAACCGAGATTGGCGAGCAGTGGGATCGAGGTTCCGTCGCTGAGCGCGCCAGGAGCGATCGGGACGCTCGCTCGCGTCGCCGCACTCGCGATGGCCTTCTCGGCCCGCTCCAGCTCTTCGGCGCTCGGCGCGACGGTGACCTCTCCCGCTTCTGCATCGACGATCAGTTCGTCGCCATCCGAGAGTTCGACAGCGTCCACCACGCCGACGACGGCAGTGATGGACTTCTCGCGGGCGAGGATTGCGGTGTGAGAGGTGGGTCCCCCATCGCTGGTGACCAGCGCGAGCACTTTATCGAGGTCGAGCAACGCCGTGTCGGCAGGCGCGAGATCGCGTGCAACGAGGATGAATGGCGTCTCGCTCTCAGGGACCCCGGGCGCTGCGACGCCGGAGAGCCTTGCGATGATGCGCTGGGCGACGTCGTCGAGGTCCGCCGCGCGCTCCGCCATGTACCCGCCGAGGCCGGTCAGCATCTCTTTGAATCCGGCGAACGCGTCGAAGATGGAACGCTCTGCGGTCGCTCCGTTGTCGATCCGGACATCGACATCGCTTCGCAGGGTGGGGTCATCCACCATCAGGGCCTGCGCTTCGAGAACCTCTTGTGCTTTGCCCCCCGCGCGTTCGCCGCGCGCACGGATATCGTCGCCGGTCGCCGCGAGCGCATTCGTGACCCGCTGTTTCTCAGCGTCAGGCCCGATCGTGCTCGACGTCGTCGCGGGCTCGGGAAGCGGGTCGGGCATCCGAAGCACCGGCCCGAAGGCGATGCCGCGGCCGATACCGATTCCGGTGAGAACCGTCATGACGCGTCGTGGTCGGTCGTCAGGAGAGCGGTGAGTTCGTCGAGCACGGCGTCAGCGCCTTCGCCTTCGACCGCGATGACGACCTCGTCGCCGTGCTCGACGCCGAGCGAGATGACCCCGAGGATGCTCGCGGCATTGACGCCCCTGCCGCCCTTGGCGACGGTCACGGGAACGCCGGCTTTGGCGGCTGCCTGAGTGAACAGTGCTGCGGGACGGGCATGCAGTCCGTGAGCGGATGCGACGACGACGGAACGTTCTGGCACGGTTAGTCCTTCTTTCCTGATGTGGGGTGGGGGAAGTTCGGTGACTCGGGCCCTAGGAGGGCGTGCAGGGTTCGCACTGCGATGTCGGCACCATCTGCGCTGTACGCCGTACCGGGCAGGACCGCGACAGGTACCCGTCCCGCCAGAGCGGTGATCGTCTCGAGCGAGGCGGCCAGTTGCGGAGCGATGAGAATGGCGTCCGCGGACGCCGCGACAGCGGGGAGAGCGTCGAGCGTGCTGACCGTGGTCTCGAATCCCGAATCGAGCTGTCGGACCCGGCGTGCGAGGAAAGTTCCCGAGATCCCTGCCACGCAGACGAGGACGACGTTGGTCACGGATCGCCTCCTTGCGGTCCCGAGGGTGGAACAGTTGTCGTCCGTAGTCTGCGCGACGGCCCCTTTCCTTACCAACCGGTTCCCTTCCGCCCCGTAGGAAGAAGACGGCTGGGCACCCCTGCGGTGGGGCTCTTCCGCCTAAAGTCGTAGTGCCATGGCAGATAGAATCCCTCAGCTACTCGACTATCTGTCGCGGGCGGACGGGTGGGTCTCAGCGACCGAGCTCGCCGATCGACTGGGAGTCAGCACGCGCACGGTTCGCAGCTACGTGACCGCGGTGAAAGCGGATGCGAGTCCGCTCGAGGTCATTCATTCCTCTGCGAACGGCTACCGACTCGACCGCGACGAGCACGTGGCTTATTCGACGGGCGCCGCCTTATCGTCGAGCCCGGCTCGCCCGGGGGAACGGGTCGCTTACCTGATCAACCGCCTCGCATTGTCGTCTGCCCGACTTGACGTTCATCAGCTCGCCGCCGACCTCTTCGTGAGCGAGTCAACGCTCGAGGGGGACCTACGACAGGTGAGGAACGCCGCACGAGAGGCGGGCCTCGAACTCGTCCGTGACGGGTCGACCGTTCGTCTCGAGGGCCCGGAAGAGGCGTTCCGCCGCCTGATCGGCACCCTCTTCCGTCGGGAGACCGCTCGTGGATCTTTCGACGTACGGCGCCTGCATGAGGCGTTCAACCTCGGTGATTTGAGCGACTTCAAGCGAGATCTGGTCGAGCTCCTCGAGCGCGAAAGATACTCCGTCAACGAGTTCGGCCTCGACGGCGTGCTCGTTCACACCGCCATCGCAGTCGAACGCTCGAAATCCGGGCACAGCCGGGCGAGTACGGCCCACAAGCCGGGCGGCCTTGAAGCGGCCCTCGCCCCCCTCATCGCCAAGCATTTCGGTGCAGACCTGCCCGACGGCGAGTTGGCTGCGCTGGGAGTACTCCTCACGACGCGGGTCGGCACACGGCGCCCCGGGACGGCGGCCGGCCCTGATGACGCGGTCGCCGACGCCGATGTCGACTTCGTGCGGGATCTATTGGCGCGGGCGAGCAGGGAATTCCTGATCGATCTCGACGACGAAAGCTTTCTTCTCCGTCTCGCCTTGCACGTCGGCAACCTCGCCCGACGAGCAAAAGACGGATACTCCACGAAGAACCCTCTTACCCGCTCGATCAAAACTGCGTATCCGCTCACCTACGAGCTGGCCGTCTTCCTCGCGAGTGAGATCCAACCGCACTACGGCATTGCCGTGAGTGACGATGAGATCGCCTTCATCGCGTTCCATGTCGGCGCCCACCTCGAGCGCCACGCGCTCCCTGCGGACGCTGTCACCTGCACGATCGTGAGCCCCGGCTACCACGATCTCGCCGAGATCCTTCGCAATCGTCTCGAATCGACCCTCGGCGGTGCTCTACGGGTTGAACGGGTGATCGCACGTGCGGATCCCTCGATCGAGGAGCTCACCAGTGAGTTGGTGATCTCCTCCTCCCCCGGCATCACCCGCACGGAGAACGTCGTCATCGTTCAGCCGTTCCTCACCGACGCGGATGCCGACTCGGTGCGGGCAGCTGTCGGCCGGATTCGGCGGCATCGGCGTCGAGCTCGATTGAAGGACGAGCTGCTCCTCTACTTCGACGAGGGACTGTTCCTCCGCAACGTTTCCGCGCCGGATCCCGACACCATGATCCGCGCACTTGGAGAACGTCTCGTCTTCGCTGAAATCGTCGATCAGGACTATATCGACGGCGTCCTCGAGCGGGAGCAGCTGTCATCGACCGCGTTCACGGAGCATTTGGCGATGCCGCACTCCATGACGATGACAGCGAAGCGGACCGCGATCGCCATCGCGCTCAACGACTCGTCGATGCGGTGGGGCGACAACAGAGTGAACGTCATCGCCCTCGCCGCATTTAGCGGCGCCGACCGTGCGGCATTCCAGACCGTCTTCGAGCAGTTCGTGGAGGTGTTCGCGAATCACTCCGACGTCCAACAGCTTCTGCGCGGCGGCCACGATTTCAGGTCCTTCATCGACGAGCTGGTACGCCTCATCGACAGCTGAGTCGGCTCAGACGCTGACGTCGACTCCGCGCGCGGCGAGTGCAGCCATGACCCGCGCTGTCACTTCGTCGACCTCGCCGAGGCCGTCGACCTGGAGCAGCAGCCCTCGCGCGTTGTAGAGGTCGAGTAGCGGTGCAGTCTGCTTCGAGTAGATCTCGAGCCGGTGACGGATGACGTCTTCGGTGTCGTCGCTGCGCCCCTGTTCCGACGCACGCTTGAGAAGCCGGCTGACAGTCTCTTCGGTGTCTGCGACGAGCTCGATGACCGCGTCCAGCGTGTGACCGCTGTTCTGCAGAATGCCGTCGAGCGTATCTGCCTGCGCAGGAGTGCGCGGGTACCCGTCAAGGAGGAATCCCCCGTCGGCATCCGCCCAAGTGAGTCGGTCGGCGACTAGATCGTTCGTGACGGTGTCGGGCACGTACTCGCCCCGATCCATGTACGACTTCGCCAGAACGCCGAGCTCGGATTCGGCGCGAACGTTCTCTCGGAAGATGTCGCCGGTCGAGATCGCCGGGATTCCGAATGACTCTGCGAGCCGTGCTGCTTGGGTTCCCTTGCCGGCTCCGGGCGGCCCCACGATCAGCAGGCGCGCTGTCGCATTCGCGGTCACCGGAGAAGTCCCTCGTAGTGACGCTGCTGTAGCTGCGAGTCGATTTGCTTCACCGTCTCGAGACCGACGCCCACGATGATCAGGATCGACGCACCACCGAACGGGAAGTTCTGGTTGGCGCCGACCCAGACGAACGCGGCGAGCGGGATGAGCGCGATGAGGCCGAGGTAGAGCGAGCCGGGAAGTGTGACACGCGTGAGCACGTAGTCGAGGTACTCAGCAGTCGGCCGACCGGCACGGATGCCAGGAATGAAGCCGCCGTACTTCTTCATGTTGTCAGCGACCTCTTCAGGGTTGAAGGTGATCGCCACGTAGAAGTAGGTGAACCCGACGATGAGCAGGAAGTACAACGCCATGTAAAGCGGGTGGTCGCCCTGCACCAGGTAGTTGTTGATCCACGTCACCCAGGCCTGCGGCTCCTGCCCGGCGGCGGGCTGATTGAACTGCGCAACGAGTGCAGGGAGATAGAGCAGCGACGAGGCGAAGATGACGGGCACGACGCCGGCCATGTTGACCTTGATGGGAATGTAGGTGTTGTTTCCGCCGTAGGTGCGGCGTCCCACCATGCGCTTCGCGTACTGGACGGGGATGCGCCGCTGCGACTGCTCGACGAACACGACGCCGAGAACGATGAGCAGCCCGATGGCGAGGACGAGGAGGAAGACCTCGAAGCTCTGCGACTGGGCGATGGCCCATAGCGAGGACGGGAAGGTCGCGGCGATAGAGGTGAAGATCAGCAACGACATACCGTTACCCACGCCGCGCTCGGTGATGAGCTCGCCGAGCCACATGATGAGGCCGGTTCCGGCTGTCATGGTGATGACCATGAGGAGGATCGCGTACCAGGCATCGTTGGTGATGAGTTGGGTGCACGCAGTAGAGCTGTTCTGCGGGAACAGTGCACCGCTGCGCGCGACAGTGATGAGCGTCGTGGACTGCAGCACGCCGAGCGCGATGGTCAGATAGCGGGTGTACTGAGTGAGCTTCGCCTGACCGGACTGCCCCTCTTTGTGCAGGGTCTCGAAGTGCGGGATGACCACGCGCAGAAGTTGCGTGATGATCGACGCGGTGATGTACGGCATGATGCCGAGCGCGAAGATCGATAGCTGAAGCAGGGCGCCGCCGCTGAACAGGTTGACGAGCTCGTAGAGTCCCGACGTGCCCTGATTTTCGGCCAGACACTGCTGGACGTTGGTGAAGTCGACGAACGGAGCGGGGATGAACGATCCCAGGCGGAAGAGCGCGACGATGCCGAGCGTGAAAGCGATTTTCCGACGCAGATCCGGAGTACGGAAGATGCGTCCTATTGCCTTGAACACGCGGGAATGCCTGCTTTCCTTCGTCTATCCGACAACGTGGCCGGGAGCTATTCCCGGCCACGTCATCTGAGGAACCTATCCGCTTCCTTCGTCAACGAGTGACATGGGAAGTGGCGATTCCATGAGCTACCGGCGACTTTCGTCCCCGGTGGATTCGATCGTTAGTTGATGGAACCGCCTGCGGCGAGGATCTTCTGCTCCGCGGAGCCGGAAACCTTATCTACAGCGACGTTCAGCTTAACCGAGATGTCGCCATTGCCCAGTACCTTGACCTTCTCGTTCTTGCGAACGGCACCACGGGCAACTAGGCCTTCGACGGTGACATCGCCGCCCTGCGGGTAGAGGTCGGCCAGCGTGGCCAGATTCACGACCTGGTATTCGACCCTGAACGGGTTCTTGAACCCGCGGAGCTTCGGGGTGCGCATGTGCAGCGGCATCTGCCCACCCTCGAAACCGGCCTTGACCTGGTAGCGAGCCTTCGACCCCTTGGTTCCACGACCGGCGGTTTTACCCTTCGATCCTTCACCACGACCGACACGCGTCCGGTCCTTCTTGGAACCGGCGGCGGGCCGCAGGTGGTGGACTTTGAGCACGCGCTCGCGGTCAGTGCCGTCGGTCGCCTTTGCAGCACCCGCACGAGTGGCGGGCGCGGCTGCGGCAGTCGAACCGGTCGACGCTGCAGGCGCCGATTCACTTGAAGCGGCAGCCTTCTTGGCGGCTGCATTCTTGGCGCGCGTCGCCGCGGCCTTCTGAGCTGGGGTCAGCTCTTCGTTCTTGGCTTCGTCAGCCATCAGTCGATCTCCTCAACCTTGACGAGGTGAGCAACCGTACGGACGTAGCCGCGGTTCTGCTGGTTGTCTTCGCGGACGACGACATCGCCGATTCGCTTGAGCCCCAGCGAACGCAGCGTGTCGCGCTGGTTCTGCTTCTCACTCACCTTGGACTTGATCTGGGTCACCTTGAGTCGGGCGGCCATCAGGCACCAACCTTCGTTTCGGCGGCGGCGTGCTCACGAGCCTGCTTCTCCGCGCGAAGGAGCTGCGGAGGAGCCACGTCGTCGAGCTCGAGACCACGACGGGCGGCGACGGCGCGCGGCTCCTCGAGACTCTTCAGGGCTGCGACGGTCGCGTGCACGATGTTGATCGTGTTGCTCGATCCGAGCGACTTCGACAGCACATCGTGGATACCGGCGCACTCCAGGACAGCACGCACCGGACCTCCGGCGATAACACCGGTACCGGGGGTGGCGGGGCGGAGGAGCACGACGCCGGCTGCGGCCTCACCCTGCACGGGGTGCGGGATGGTGCTGGCGACGCGGGGAACGCGGAAGAAGTTCTTCTTCGCTTCTTCGACACCCTTCGAGATCGCGGTGGGAACCTCGCGTGCCTTGCCGTACCCGACACCGACGGTTCCGTTGCCGTCTCCGACGATGACGAGAGCGGTGAAGCTGAAGCGACGACCGCCCTTCACGACCTTGGAGACACGGTTGATGGTGACGACGCGCTCGAGGAATTGGCTATCCCGTCCACCGTCACGACCGCCACGCCCACCGTCGCGGCCGGGCTGACGCTCACGGCTGCCACGGCGCTGCTCGCGTGGTTCGGTACGGCTGTCGGCACCGCGCGTGTTGCTGTCGCTCGATGCGGCGGTCTCGACCGGCGCCTCAACGTTTTCCGGTGTAGTGGCTGCTGTATCGCTCACAGGTCCAAGCCCCCTTCGCGAGCTCCTTCGGCAATGGCCGCAACGCGACCCGCGTACTTGTTTCCACCGCGGTCGAATACGACCGCGTCGATTCCTGCGCTCTTGGCACGCTCGGCCACGAGCTCACCGACGCGACGCGCCTTAGCGGTCTTGTCGCCGTCGAATGCACGAAGGTCAGCCTCGAGGGTCGACGCCGATGCGACGGTGTGCCCCTTCGAGTCGTCGACGACCTGCACGAAGACGTGACGAGCCGACCGGTTGACGACGAGGCGCGGACGAACCGCGGTACCCTCGATCTTTTTGCGCAGGCGGCTGTGGCGACGGACTCGCGCAGCCGACTTGCTCTTGCCACGAATGACGGTGGCCATGATTACCTACCTGACTTTCCGGCCTTGCGGCGAACGTTCTCGCCCGCGTAGCGGACGCCCTTGCCCTTGTACGGCTCGGGCTTGCGGATCTTACGAATGTTGGCGGCGACTTCGCCCACTGCCTGCTTGTCGATGCCGGAGATCGTGAGCTTGTTGTTGCCCTCGACCTGGAACGAGATGCCAGCGGGCGGCTCGACCGTGACCGGGTGTGAGAAGCCGAGCGCGAACTCGATCGAGCTTCCCTTCGCGGTGACGCGGTAACCGGTGCCGACCACTTCGAGGCCCTTTGAGTAGCCTTGGGTCACACCGATGACGTTGTTTGCGATGAGGGTGCGCGTGAGGCCGTGCAGCGAACGCGACTCGCGCTCGTCGTCGGGACGCGTCACCACGACCTGACCGTCTTCGACCGCGACACCGATCGGTGCGGCGACGACGTGGGTCAGCTCACCTTTCGGGCCCTTGACGAGGACGGCGCTGCCGTCGACCGTGACAGTGACCCCAGCAGGGATCTCGATGGGTGCTCTACCAATACGTGACATTGCGGCTCACCACACGTAGGCGATGACTTCTCCGCCTACGCCCTTCTTGGTCGCCTGACGGTCTGTGAGAAGACCCGACGAGGTTGACAGGATGGCGACGCCCAGGCCGCCGAGGACCTTCGGGATCTCCGTCGACTTGGCGTAGACGCGCAAGCCGGGCTTGGAGACGCGCTTGATACCCGCGATGCTGCGCTCACGGTTGGGCCCGTACTTCAGGCTGAGGGTGAGGGTCTTGCCGACACGGGCGTCTTCGACGCTCCAGTCGGCGATATAGCCCTCGCTCTTCAGGATGTCGGCGATGTGGCTCTTCAGCTTCGAGTGCGGAAGCGAGACCGTGTCGTGGAACGCCGAGTTGGCGTTACGGAGCCTCGTGAGGAGGTCCGCGACCGGATCGGTCATTGTCATAAGTGTATTTCCTTGCTTTCACCAGGTTTCGCTACGCGGTTCACCGCGCACCGACCTGTGGTGGTGCATGTCGACAGGTCGCCGACATGCGAGTGCTCTCCCGGGCGAAAATCGCCCAGGAGAGCTTACTTCACTCGCGTGTTCAGTTGTTCTCGGCCGTTTTGAAGGGGAAGCCGAGCGACCGGAGCAGTGCCCGTCCCTCGTCATCCGTCTTCGCTGTGGTGACGACGGTGATGTCGAAACCGCGGACCCGATCGATTCGGTCCTGGTCGATCTCGTGGAACACGCTCTGCTCCTGGAGACCGAAGGTGTAGTTTCCGTTGCCGTCGAACTGCTTGTCCGACAGGCCGCGGAAGTCGCGGATACGGGGAAGCGCGAGCGAGATGAGACGGTCCAGGAACTCCCACGCGCGGTCACCGCGGAGGGTGACGTGGGCACCGATCGGCTGCCCCTCGCGCAGCTTGAACTGAGCGATCGACTTGCGGGCCTTGGTGACCTGGGGCTTCTGGCCGGTGATCTTGGTGAGGTCCGTGACCGCACCGTCGATGATCTTGCTGTCGCGAGCCGCTTCGCCGACACCGGTGTTCACGACGACCTTGACGAGGCCGGGAACCTGGTGGACGTTGCCGAAGCCGAACTCTTCCTTCAACGCGGGGACGATCTCCTCGCGGTACTTCTGCTTGAGGCGCGGCTGGATTTTGCCAGGCGCCGCAGTAGCGGTGTCAGTCATTGTCAGAGGTCCTTACCTGACTTCTTCGCGTAACGGACGCGGACGTTCTTGGTCACGCCGTCCTTGGTCACCTGCTCCACGCGGTGTCCCACGCGGGTCGGCTTCTTGGTCTCGGGGTCGACTACTGCGACATTCGAGATGTGGATCGGGGCCTCGTGGGTCTCGATGCCACCGGTCTTCGAACCGCGCTGGGTTTGACCGACCCGAACGTGCTTCGTGACGAAGTTGATTCCTTCGACGACGACGCGGTTCTGCTCGGAGAACACCTCGATGACGCGCCCCTGCTTGCCGCGGTCACCGCCACGGGTCTGGCTGGGGCCCGAGATCACCTGGACGAGGTCGCCCTTCTTGATCTTTGCCATTGCTCAAATCACCTCCGGTGCGAGCGAAACGATCTTCATGAAGCGCTTGTCGCGCAGCTCACGGCCAACCGGGCCGAAGATGCGCGTGCCGCGCGGGTCGCCGTCATTCTTCAGGATGACGGCGGCGTTCTCATCGAACTTGATGTACGAGCCGTCCGGACGACGGGTCTCCTTGACGGTGCGAACGATGACCGCCTTGACGACGTCACCCTTCTTCACGTTTCCGCCGGGGATCGCGTCTTTCACCGTGGCGACGATCACGTCGCCGAGCCCCGCGTAACGGCGGCCGGAACCGCCGAGAACGCGGATGGTGAGCAGCTCTTTGGCGCCAGTGTTGTCGGCAACCTTTACGCGTGATTCCTGCTGAAGCACTTTTTGACTCCTATTCGAGTAGGCCTAGGCCTACTTGGCCTTCTCGAGAATCTCGACGAGGCGCCAGCGCTTCGACGCCGAAAGGGGACGGGTCTCGCTGATGACGACGAGGTCGCCTGTGCCGGCACTGTTCTGCTCGTCGTGGACCTTCACCTTGGAGGTGCGGCGGATGACCTTGCCGTACAGCGGGTGCTTCACACGGTCCTCGACCTCGACGACGATGGTCTTGTCCATCTTGTCGCTGACGACATAGCCGCGGCGGATCTTGCGGTAGCCGCGATCTCCAGCGACGCGGACGTCGTGCTCGGCGGACTCGTGGCCCACCGCCTGCTCTGTGGCCTTCGCCATTACTTGCTCTCCTCAGCGGTCTCGGTGCCGGCCTCGGCCGGGGCGTCCGACTTCTTGCCGCGCGACTTCTTCTCCGCCTTCGCGGGAGCCTCGACGGGCGCCGGCGTGGCGCGGATGCCGAGCTCGCGCTCACGGATGACGGTGTAGATACGCGCGATGTCGCGCTTCACGGCGCGCAGCCGGCCGTGGCTCTCGAGCTGGCCGGTGGCCGACTGGAAGCGCAGGTTGAACAGCTCTTCCTTGGCCTTCTTCAGCTCGTCGACGAGACGCTCGTCCT
>Ga0210040_10003778_pt1 | contig 20227 bp, 14 predicted proteins | sample CryGeyCG12114_NA_FD_185462 | JGI IMG/M metagenome (GOLD analysis project Ga0210040, IMG submission 185462) | Groundwater microbial communities from aquifer - Crystal Geyser CG19_WC_8/21/14_NA (SPAdes) (version 2) | ecosystem: Environmental > Aquatic > Deep subsurface > Groundwater | place: USA... | reverse complement strand
TTTGGTAATAACATTGATAAAAACATCTGTCTACCTGGTACACAAGGCGAGTAACACTGTTTATTGGACTGAAAGTTGGGTGCATCTGTAAACCGACACTTTGTCAGCCTCAACAATGCTTTATGTTTTGCTCATCATAATTTTTATATGCATGCACATACTCTGGCATAAATTCAACGGTCGCACGTTTTAAACATTGCATACAAATTAAACAGTTACATGCGTATGCTATTGGTCTAGCAAGCATCAAATAAACTACATGATAATAAATGGTGCACATGCAAACATATTGAGTTTTTGAAGTAGTTTTTAATAAACTTCTGGATAAAATTTGCCATTAAAGATATTCAAAAGGTTTTTGATTCGAGAAGTAACTGCAAAATTAATGTACGAGCAAAACTAAACTTGCGTGGGTTTCTTACAATACATAAAGAAATATTTTATGCTCATGGAAATGTATGCAGTCCAGAGACTCACGGCAGCGTCACCTACTGAAGGCAATGTAGTGAGCAAGTGTTTACAATCTCCCTGATTGGGTGAACTTTCTCTGGCTGGAAATTACGATTTTGGGGAAAAATTAGGGCGATTTTAGAAGCAGTGGGCAAAGTGAAAGTTAATGTTTGCAAACCTCTGTGGATAGTTTAACAGCGGTAAACAAATGGTAACTTTTTATAGTTCGATTGTAGACATCATTATATTACCAACATACTATTGATTTTATAAACTACAATAATATGGATGTGTACATACAACCTTTTGAAATTTCACTTTCACCACTTTCACAGCCCTAAATGTATTTGGTGAAAACATTCGTGTAGGATCTGAAAGCCTACTGATATTTTTTAGGGAGCCATGCTGTATAAATTGGTGTTGAAAGTGCCTTGATCACGGTTTACATGTAAACACCTAGTGTTGCTTAAATTACTATTGGCTATGATCAAATCGAGCTGTTCAAATTGTCATTAAAACTCTCCAATCTCCAAAGCATTCATTACATGACTAGCCCTAGCCGTATTAACCATAGTAACACAAGCAAACTCGTTGATGCCATGTAAACGCGTATTTGATATTTACAGGAACAATGTTTGTTGTTTTGCAGAAACGTTTTAAAAATACGCGAGGAGATGATGCGCAATAATTCTCAGCACAGCACGGGGGTGGTTGGCCAAATTAATAGTTCATCAATTCTTAACTAATTCTCAGCTGACATAAAATTTTGGGACAAGCAGACACACGACTCAATGATTTAAACAATTTACTCAGCATTTAGCTGGCATGTCTGGTCAGAACCACCCGAAAGATACGAACAACCATTCTAGTCAAGGAAGAAGCAATCGTAAACAGTCCATTCCCGCATACGCCTCATCAAATGGTGCTCCTAGCTCTGTGGGCAATAAGTCAAATCACCTTCCAGCCACTAAAGCCGGTCTGAGAAAAATATTCGGCACTGCCGCACCAGTAGGTCGAGATGATGTCTTACAAAAATCACTGATGAAGGAAGATGACCAAGTGCTTCTGCAGAAAGGGGACGACGATGGTCACAGTCATGTGCACATCCTCTCATTGCCTGAGAATGTTTTGGAGAACCTATTTACTTTCCTAGATCTGAGCGACTTGAAGAATTGTGCTCTCGTCTGTACAGAATGGGGCAGAGTTCTGTCTGATGAGAACAATGATGTTTGGCGAAGTCATTGTTTTCGAAAGATGAGTCGTGAGGTGATTTATTCAGATCTTCTAGCTCCACTTTTGTCCTTTAAGTCAAAATTGCGTGCTTTTCACTACGCATGGAACCCTAACGACTGCTCAAGAAATATATTCATTAAGCCTAATGGTTTCACTTTGCACCGAAATCCAGTAGCCCAGAGTACAGATGGCTCGCGTGGTAAAATAGGTACGAATGACTAAAGTTAAATTTTTAATTCATTTGTGATGTTAAATTTTGCTGTACCAAATCTTGTCATTTCATTGTTTTTGCTTTCATAGGATTTGATAAAGGAAGGCATGCATGGGAAGTTGTGTGGGAAGGCCCACTAGGTACAGTAGCAGTCGTAGGAGTTGCCACAAAAAATGCAGAAATGAGAGCTCAGGGATATATTGCACTTCTGGGCCGAGATGATCAATCTTGGGGCTGGAACCTGGTTGATAATGTACTTCTTCACAATGGCGACTCACAAGAAAATTATCCACTTATCAGCAACGCTCCACGCTATCAAGTAAGTCATCCATTTTCCTTTTGCTCCCTACAATGGATTTATATTATGCGCATGCGCAAGAGGTCCATTAATTTCTTTGTTTATTCAATTTTTCATATTTTATAAAGAAATTTGAAAGTAAATATTATGAGAGTAAGTTTGGAAAACTTACTAACTTATCGTATTGTATTGACTCATTGAATTGTAGGTAGGAGAGCGAATCCGAGTGATTTTGGACTGTGAGGATAATACTCTATCATTTGAAAAAAATTACGAGTTCCTGGGTGTAGCTTTTCGGGGTCTCCCCAAACGAGAGCTTCTTTATCCAGCAATTTCAGCGGTATATGGAAATACGGAAGTCTCCATGGTGTACCTCGGACCCCCAATGGATGGATGAATTAAAATTATTGCAATCTAAATATTATATAATGCTCTCTGAATAATGCCCTTTTCAAATCACTCGTGCTTTTTCTATCCATTTGCTTAAGACTGTCTTAAACTATTGAATAATGTGACGTAGATCGCTTTATATATTAACTGGGCTATCACCAGTTGTTAGGGTATATAATGTCAAATCTATTTAGGATCAGCAACTAATTAACATACAATAATTTGATAATTCATTCCAAATGCATGTTGTAAGACTAAAAGCAACTTTATCATTCTAAATACACACATTCTTATTTAGATTGGGGACAAGCAAAGCAAAAAAAAAAACAAATATGTTTTGTTTTAAGTCAATAATGATCAACAAGATCTCAAGGGTTCTGCTACGATTTAAGCCTAGTCGATTTCATGTGTTACCAATCAACTATTTATTTTAAAGAATCTAGTCTTGATAATAATTTCGTTAGCTATACATAGAATTTAATTTTATCCACATTTAATCCAATTATGGTTTATAGTATAAAGAACTGCTGTTTATTTGACCAACCCATAAAAATAGATTATATTTAACAACCAAAGCTTTGATTATTACTGATGAAAACTGGTCAATTCAGGAGACTAATTTGGTTACTTCGTATTGAAATGTTTGTTTCAAAGCTGAACTGAATTGAATTGTAGCAGTTTCCATTCAAAACGGGTTTAGGGCTTGAGGTTTTACAGTGCAACTGTGAGTACCATAATTCTGGTCAGCAAATTGAAGTCGAGTAAGGAGCAGGTCTGTAGGTAATCTTATTGGCGGTTTTTAAAACGAAGGCGAATGTGATGTGACTTAGGCGTATATTATATGTACACAGTTATTTGCGTTTGAGTGACGATAGTGAGATTTTAGGACCCTGGAATGCATTCATTGTTTAATGATCTATGCCATAGATCATGCTGCATGAAATTATTAATCAATTTATTGTCTTCATTTAATTTTGAACACTTGCGCCTTTTTTATTTTTGTCAGCTGCAGAGCAAGGATACAAAGAATAAATCCATAATGTTTGTAAATTCATTCACCGGATGATTCACATGTAATTAGTGTATGTTATGTATATATTGCTGTATAAATGTTAGTCATCTGTTTGACGAAAGGGAGTTTATACATTTTTCTTCCCTCGTGTCAGTCATTTTACGCTGAGAACCAAAAATAAAATAAATATCTCAACACTTACATTTTTTACTCTTACTAGACTTTTCATTGATGCGTTAAAGCCAGCTACAATAATTAGTAAATTGACAGCACTCTTTGTTATATTAGACCTCTCATAAGTATATAATCACAAAGGTCCCATTTTGCTATTTCTATTAATATTAAGTTGCATTTATGTACATTGTACGTTAAAAATAACTTTCACCGAACTTTATTGCATTTCAATAATTGCCATAAGTAAAAGTAGCTAAGAAGCCTTGCACACAGATCATTTCTGGAAAGGCACAATTCAAACAACCTTATTGTATGCACGAAAAAACTAACTAACACTAAAAAAGGAGGCGAAAGCAATCAAATGAAGAAACTTGCAGAATATCATTAGAATAACCCAGAACTCTAAAAGTATAGTACATTGAGTCCACATAAAGTGCCTACAAGTGCATTTAAAATAGAGTTGGAACAGAATTAAGACATAATGTTAATGAGTTCAAATAAATGTGAAACTTTCTAAGATAAAACTAATACTATAGGCCGTAGACGTACATTCTAAACGTAACACTATAATTCACCAAAAACTAGTACGGCATCAAAATTTACAATTAAAAAGATTGCATAGCAAAATTCATGTCACTGCATTTTGCAGATTCAGTAAAAAAAAGTATTATTGTCTTTGTTTCACATGGCAGTTGCGCTTTTTCTACTCATGAAAGATATTTGATTCAGATAATTACATCATCCTAATTTTTTCAACATGATAAATAGGAAACAACTAGAAATCAATTATCCCGCAAACCAAATGATTAGCATGCAGCCTGTTCCTCTTCAGTATTGGGCACATCCCCTCCTGAGACAGACGCTACAAGCTGAACAGACGGTTTGAACATCTGTATTTCCTCAAACACAAGGTGTCTCCAACTCTCCAAAGGTGCTTCCATGTCCTCAAAACTTTGGTCGTACGGGGCTGACAATGGTTCATCTGTTGGATCCGCATATTGACTCAAATAAGGATGAGCCAAAGCTAAGTCAGCAGTGATTCTCTTGTCTGAATCCGGTTCCAACATTTTTTCCAACAAATCTATTGCAAATGGATTTGCATCTTTGAAGACTTGCTTGAAATCTCGTCGTTTCATTGGTGGAAGAGATCGAATGTACACCCGAGCGGGCTCACTCGTGATTTTCTCCAACAACTTATCTTCTGGTTTCCCCAAAAGTTCCATGATTAAGTTTAGCTGATTGATATGGTCAGTTCCAGGGAACAAAACTTTCCCAGTCAAGCATTCCGAAAATATACAACCTACACTCCAAATGTCTACTGTTTGATTGTAATGCATCCAATTGAGCATGATTTCTGGAGCTCTGTTGTGAAAAAATAAACCCATATTATGCTTTAGTACAATACGAATCAACGCAAGGTACGAAAAAAACCTGGAGTATTCAAAATATTTTACTTTTTTAATTACCTATACCACCGCGTAGCAACATAGCCAGTCATTTCCAATTCGGTTGGACGTGCTAACCCAAAATCTAATATCCTTAGTTCGCAATCTTCATTCACTGCAATATTGGACGGTTTCAAATCTCTGTGAATAATGCCAGCCGAATGAATATACTTGAGGCCTCGAAGAATCTGATAAATCAAGAACTGTACATGTTCATCGGACAACTTCTGCGTTTTAATAATGTTGTTCAAATCTGCTCCCATCAAAGGTGTCACCATATACACATCTTGAAAACTATCATCCGGTTTCTCTCCTGGTGAAAATACGTCCAGTAGTCCAATCACGTTTTCATGGTTCATATGCTTGAGCATTCGCAATTCCCGATACGTCCTTTTGGCATGAGTGGCGGACTGGAACGGTCGTGACAACTTTTTGATTGCAACTTTTTGTTTTAAGACGGAATCATAGGAAGACACGACTTGGCCATAAGCACCAGATCCAATAGGTTGAGGATCTCTGTATCTTGTGGGCAAACACCATTCCGTTTTGTTTAAGTCGATTTTATAAAAACGGATCCCATTCCTAACGAAAATGTCTTCTTCACAGTCGACTAATACCTTCTTAGCGGGAAGGTCACAGTTGGAATTTTGTGCGTTCATTGCTTTTAAAGATATTTCAGTGATTTTTTTAATTCTTCAATTTTCAATTTCTGCTGACCATATCCGTCCGTCGTTTGGTCTTGGTCACGACACGACATACGTAATTAACGTAATAAGGGATAGTGAAACTTTAAAATACGATTCAACAAGTGACTTCTCGACCAGTAACTATGTAACTAACTAAATTGTTGAAACATTGTATTGCTCTTAGCAAGTATTTTCCACACTAAAAATCAATATTTAACTTAAATGATACATAAAAGTCTTCAATACTTGCTAAAACTTTAAAATAATTATCAGATGGTTTTAGTGTTTAGTGAGTTCAGTCAGCTAAGTTTTGTTTTGTAACTCACGTGTAGGTATGTATTGAGGAATTCGTGCTACAAAAAAACATGAATTGACTATGTACACAATGCACGAGCACACAGTGTAGTATAAACGTATAAGTACATCTGTAGCATTAAACATAGGTTCGAGCTTATGAGTCACAACCCTACAGTTTTTACACCTTACAAGTTTTGGAATTGAAATTGCAACCAACTTATGCTAACAAAATAGTTGTGCTTCTATAGTACTATATTACGACCTTAGTTAGTGAAAGTCAAGTTGGTTTAAGCGAAAAAAATTCTAACTTTAATTAGTTACCGGAGCTTACTTGGTTGGGTTGCAAATCGGAATCGCTTATAGCAAAAAATTTCATGGCCGATGTTATAGACAGTAAAACGAGGTGCATAGTTTTCATACGGTCAGTTAGGTAGTCAGGATTTGAGTTGACATTCGGTTGTGTTACGCATAGAAAGCTATTTGTTTACATTTGCATTAATCAAAAAGTTATGCAAGGAAAAAATAGGATTATTTATTGAATTTTTTGACTCGCTGTTCAAAAAAAACTGTTTTCGTGCATCTGGAATTTTAATTAAGGCGTAGTTAATCAGCTAAAGACTTCAGACTTGCCCGTCGTGAAAAAGTGAATTTTTTAAAACGTTAAAAATAGTTTGAAGGTAACATGATGATGCCACAGAAATTAACCCAAAACGATAAAAATGCATTCAATAGAAAGCCATATTTGGGATGATGTTTCATGAAGGTCGTATAGTATATTTTTTTTCATTAATGAAATCGCGGACTCGAGTTTCCCGATGGCTGCCTATGTTATACATCATCTTGATGGACAAAAGATGCGCGTAAATAGTATGACACTTTCAGCCATCGGGAAACTCGAGTCCGCGATTTCATTAATGAAAAAAAATATACTATAAGTCGTCTTGCAAGTTTAAACATAATTATTGTGATGAGGATTAGCGAAAAACATGAGAAGATAGAAATGCAGTGTATGTTCCAAAGTGAAGATGAATTGCGCCAGGAACACAATTCCTGCCACCAAAATAGCATTTCTGGCTTTCAGCCTAAACGTACAAACATTCTATACTAGAATGGTGAGAAACACGACAACAGTCATAGCATGTGCTTTGACTGTGAGGCTCAGCTGAATGTTCTCAGATTACGTTTCAACGTGTTGATATTTAAAAATATCACTACATTTAAAATTTTCTAGCCTGTTTTTGTAATTAGTTAGTAAGTTTGATGACAATTCAATTTCCGCGGACAATGCAATGCAAACAAGAAATAGAAAGAATAAAATCCCGCGTCAGGAGATGTATCGCCACTGCAATATGCCCATTTCCCACAATAACAATGTATTCAACACATTCCATGATTTATGATTTTATGAATATCAACATTTGGGACATTGTGGTCACTTCTGGAAATATATTTTACAATATTTTGCATTTTTAGCATATTGTACATTGAGTCATTATATTATATTTAACAAACATGTCTAAACAGAATCTTTACATGAAATATTTACATTGGTAATTTCAGTCTCTATTGCAAGTTGTTGGTGTTGCATACTGTATGCAAATAATATATACAATGTCCGCTGTCAATCTGTTATCGTTTTGAGTCGTCATCTAATTTCAGAGATTTCCAAAACTGCACTTTTTCATGGAAAGGATTTGACACCATTTTAATATCTGGGCTGTAAAGTAAATACTGTAGTGGTACAGATGTATCTCCTTTTAATTTTAGAGAGCTATCCCAAAACGTGATATCTTCTTTTTTCTCATCGGTGTAAAGTGGCTCTCTAGAAAACGTAAATCATAATTAGGTTTTTACAAGACTATTGCATTGCAATACATTAAAAAATGTTCCATTCATACCGTTTTGTAGCAAAATTAACTAATACATTGGTCATTATCGAGCTGAGCTCATACTCCACGTCCTTCTTTTTCAACCCATGGTGATAAGATGAGGAATTAAAGTAATAAAACAGATCCTCTGTGTGTGAAATTCCCCATTCACTTTTAGGAACTCCGAATAATGTTCCTAGATTATATTTCCCTTTGTAACTGAAAATATAGCTGTGCGTTGGTGCCACTTCACTATGAGCACGAATAGCTTCATCCAGAGGAGCAGAAAAAATTCTGTCCGTGTACATCTGCGTATAATGCAAAGCTTTAGCCGACAAAAAATGCATTCAAGAAATAGTTTAACTGAAACTACATGGCCGATTAGTAATTAGTTATTCTTGTTCATCTGTGCTCACACGTGCTAGAAGGGATTGTTTTCCTCTAAAAATAGAACGAATATGAAAAATGCAGCGTCTCACTAGCTTCGCTTAATAAAAGATAAGCTATGACATATGATAGTAGCTGGAATTTTCCAGAAAGTTTTTATCATGCAACTGATATTGCATAATACCCATTTCATTTGATTTATCACGCCTATGTGCATAATTTCCATTTAAATTTGCATATTAATAGCCACGGAGAGATGGTAAACACCTAATCTCGGATTATCAAGAAGATATCATCTCGGGGTTTAAACTAACTAAAGATAACACTTCCATCCCCCACTTGCCTTGTTGTTTTCTAAACGACTTGAAAGTTGAAGGGTAAAAAATAACGATTATCACGCTGACTAGTCAAACTTGAGTGACATGGTATCATACTTTTGACGCTAATAAATTATGATTGTGGACAAAAAATTAAATCATAATCCTTTTGTTCCTAACTAACTAAGACTTGAGACAGGCTCAAATATATGTAGTTTGCTAAAACATTACATACCTGGCTAACTTTATCCATCAAGTCTGTCATATCTCTACTTGCATTGTAAAATTTAAGAACTTTGTCCGAAATAATTTCTTGTTTTGGCTCAGGATTGTTGTAAGCATAGTCTAAGATTTTTGGCAATACTGATTTTGGATTCAGTAAAACATTCCCAGCTTGCATGAACAATTTGACCACTGCAAAGTAAAAAATAATTATTTTTAGTAAACAATTTACTTTCCATCATTTACTTGCAAAAGACTTACAATATGTCTCGAAATGACCCTCTTCCTTTGTCATCCCAAAAATCCAAGGTATTTTTGCAACTGTCCCATTCCCATAAGCTTCTCTAGGGGTTTGCGTCAAAAATGCAGTGGGGCTATCATTTTCAATGACAGGTGCGAACATCACCAATGGATGAAATGGAACAATCCAATCCTAGTATAAAATTATTTTTTACTGCCATTTAATTCCTATAACCTTCACTTTCTAAAACTTCATGTGCTATACAGCTTAAGTTTAAAATGAAATCAATAAAAGCCTAAAATATAGCATTTGATGCGTTCAACGTTATAATCATCAATGAGAATTAATGCTTACAAAAAGCTGTTGTTGAGCAGCAATAATCCAAGAAGGACTTCTTGACATCAAACATCTTAAAGTAGATTTACTGTCCCCATTTGCACAGGCAAGCCTACTAGCTAGTTTACTAGTGAAATCCCTGATTCGTTTTCGTGGTACTATAGGCCAATGACCAAATCCACTGCCACTTAAGCTGACACCTCCAGAAATGTATTTGGACGTCTTATTAGATAGCAAATGAAGGTGAGCAGAAACACCTTGAAAATTGAACAAAAATGGTTACATAGTTTATTAGTTAGGGTGGCATAAAAGTAGCAAACTACTAACACTTTCTCATTTTTTCCAAGAATGGGACTGGGTGTGCTATGTACTGCTCGCAGAAAATTATTTATGCCTTGGCTCACCTCCAGCGCTTTGGCCCATGATTGTAATCCTGCTTTTATCCCCTCCAAATTCATGAATATTTTCATAAACCCATCGTAATGCTTCTGCTTGATCTTTGAGTCCATAATTCCCAGGAATTATATCATCGCCATTGCTCAAGAACCCTTTGGAGTGATTAATTATAATTTTCATTATGCCATTATATTAGTTTGATGTGCAGTGCATTGCAAGTTGTAAATAAGATACTTACCTAAAGCACCTAGCCGATAATTGAATGTTACTAGAATCACGTCTTGGTCAAGCAAATATGCTGGTCCATATTCAGAGCCTGCACCATACCAGAAACTACCTCCATGGATGAAGAAAATGACAGGAAGTTTGGGATGCTTTTTTGTGTAGACAGGAATCTGAGATTAAGGAAAATTGAATCCACAGTTTTATGGTGATAAATTAGGAAAAAAAGTGTAATTGGTAATTATCTCAAAATGTTTTCATAGCAGACAGTGGTAGCACTAAATAATACTAAACACCATAGGAAATTTAACAACTACGAAATAATTACACAGATTCATACACTACATGTGCGTGTCGTGTGACACGTGCAACCAGTGATGCACAGTTTTTGGTCACACTTTGGTATGCTTATACTACTTACTACTAATACTTATTTCTTTGATGGGTAATTTCATCACTAATTTAAACATGCAACACTTTTAACTTCTCACATTTACAACCGGAAAATAAATTGATTATTAGTTTGATACTTTATTGTTTAATAATTGATTATTACCATGAACAAATTTACTAACCTCAGGAGTGTAAATGTTCATGTAAAGGCAATTCTCAGCTCCCGTAACTCTAAAGAAATTTTGCGGATGACCTTGTAAACAAACCGGTCCTGGTTTTTTAGCTTGAAAAGTCGTTTTCCACCTTGTTTTGGGGGTTGGTGGCTACAAAGCAAGAACCATCTTATTTTAGACAATCTTTCAATGCACAATCAAGCTTAGGCAGTGACATACAAATTATTCAATCCAATACCTGAGAATATAAATATGTTTAAAAAAACTTTCAGCGCTTTGATTAATACGTTTATCTTCATTTATCGATTTCTAAAACAAATATAAATTGTAAAAGTCCTAATACATTCATTTTTTATAGTGTTTGCAGATATATCTCAAACCGATAAAGCTCTCATTTTTTTGCTAAAAAAAATCAGTAAGTACTCTGCATTTAAGCATAAACTCACCTGAAATCTTAATTTTCCAACCGGAGGCTCAGCATATGGAATTCCTTCAAAAGCGGCAATTTTTCGCCCATTCATGGTTCCCATGTCAAACCCTTGAATCACTCCTGTGTTTGTCCACACAGTGGGAAACTTATCTTCGTCAATACTGTTGTCCCTAATCTCCCCATTATTGCCTCCAAAAATGGACGACTCCCTTCCAGTCCGAAAACCAATCAAATCCCGAAACAACACATCACTTACACTTGTACCATCACTCCTGTCATTAAAATTCCACAACAGTCGTTTTTGCCTGGGCTCCGATCTCGCAGTATTATCATTTAGCCCCGAAGTTGCAATATAAGCCTCAGGTGGTGGCTGGGTCCCTTGACAAGGGACCATGGCACAAAGAAGATTAAACATGTAAACACCGATAAGACCCATTGTCCAATCTAGTGCACAAGTAGACTTGAAACAGCCAGCAAACTCACTAACCAACTTACCTACTAACTAAAGAACTGTCTAATTAAATAATCAAACTTGGTTTCACAAAAAAATGCATTTTGCAACCCACTACTCCTCACGCACCATTTTAATTGTATTTCAACAATTCCAATGCGTGTTTGTTGTCCCTTCCTATATGGTCTAACTAACTGCCACCCCCACCCATAAGTAAATTATAATTGATGTCGTGAACTTAAACTACAGCTGGACACGGACAACATATTCTCATAATTGACAAAATTTCGTGTGAGAACTAGGTTTCCATTGTCTTCACCACGCAGATGTGCATGAGTTGTTGTCACTGTCAAGCTAACTAACTAACTGACTACACACGAGGATAGGTAAATATTAGTTTCCCTCTCTTTTTACCCACACAGAAACTAGCTAGGTTTTGCTTCACAAACCAAACGTGGCTGCGCATGCTATAACTTAATACTAACTAACTAACTAACTGTAGGTTGTAAGGTATATTATGCTAGCTGTCTTTTGGTTGACGTTGAGTACAATAGTGAGTGGAAAACGAAATGTGCCATCATCTTTTGTATTCTCGTTTTCCTTGTTGTACATATCTAGTATGCATGTGCCGGCTTAATTGTCTATTGTGAGTCAGTTTGAGTTTTTAATATCCGTGAATGTGATGCTACATGGTTGGTCACTTTTATAATTACTCTTAAATTTGAGGAAAATGAAATCAATTTGCTCCAGGTAGTGTTTTTTTAAAAAGGTTTCAAACTTGAGTTTTTTTTTGTATCATTAGGAGAAATATCTTGCGAATTTTTTCCGATCGGTTGATTAAAAAATTGGCGAAGCAGCGGGTATTTAGGTTAGCAGGGAGGGTAAGTTTTTTTAAAGAATTCTTAGTAAGCGAAATTATTGTTTTTTGTGTTCAAAAGATTAAACAAAATGACATAAAACTAATTGATACTGCAATTTCGATCATTGTAGGAAAACTGGTCACGCAAACGTTGCTAATTAGTCAGCGAGACATGGATGGTCGACATTGATTTATCCTCCAAGTGAGCCTGTGGGTCTTGGGAAATGATAATATTGCTATGCTTGATTTATAAGTTGATAATTTGATTTATTGAGAGATAATGCATGTGAAAATCTAAAATACGTGAAATGAACAGTTGTGGAGAAAAAAATATTCGTCGAGTCATCCTTTAACAAGTATAATCGCCGTAGCAGGCTTTCACATGATGGTTAGATTGCGGTGGAAAACTTGTGACGTGAAATTTGAAAATATAAATTAATGAGTTTAACCCATTTGGTTAATTGCAAAGTGGTGGATTGTTGAATTTTGAGTCAGATAAAGGCAAAGATACTAATGTTTGAGAAAATGAGACCTACATATGTTCTGGAACAACAGCAATTATTACTTTCGCGTTGTTTCTCACGATGCTGAGCTGATTATTATCGTCTGGGAAAATAATACGGGTATACTCTACATGAAGGATCATGTTTGGTCTAGGTGAATAAACTTATGTATTTGCATTTTGTGGGAGTGGGTGGTAAAAAAAATATATTCTATTTTAAATAAAATTGCCAGAGGACGTTTGCTCGAGATTTTTTTCAATTCTAGATGCTCTAACCAACGGAAATTATATACGAAGCACGTAAAACATCTGCGCATTAAAAGTAAGTTTCGATTTTTTTAAATGAAAAAGTGCGGTTCTTTAAAAACAGGAGATTAGGTCAAAAGCGATGTACTGAATACTGAATCCATGCATTTTTCATTCTTTCGGAAAACAAATTCTAGTTATTCCCATCATTACTAATGCAATACGTTTCCGTCAATGAATCCCACTCAAGAATGATAACTTATTTTATTAGTCATCGTACAAATAATTACGGGTTCCTAATTAATACAAAACATGCACAATTTATGCTGGAACTGCTCGCCATTTTGATTTTTTAGTCTTGGAAAGTTCGAGATGATAGCTTGATATTAATTTTAACTTGTTATTTAAGCAAAGTAAGTAATCCGTGCAATATGATGATAAACTCTCTCGTCAAAAAATTGAGCAAGTTCATTTTGGGCGAGCTGATGAAGGACGTCCTATTTCAGCAATGCACATCATTATAACATACCCAGTTTAAAACGAATATCAATCTTGTATGCATACAGCTAGTTGAATCAACCGAGCAAAAACTAACAAATTCCTGTTTCGTTACATAACTTTTCAATTACTGTAATTTGGTTTCACTAAACATTTTTATTACAAAAATGCGTAAATGACGCTCACCACTTTTTGAATGCCGAAGACCAAAGATTAAACCATATTTGTTACACAACAATCATGAATTCAATAGCATCTGTAAGTTCAATTTCACTATAAAAAAGCCTATTGAAATTGATACTCTACTACCTTATACTCAATCTTGAGCTTTGTTTAAATCGACTGGTAATACACTACACTACCTATAATTTTTTGTAAAATACCTTAACAAAAGATCATTTAAAAATACAAGCGGCATCTAACAACAAAATTATTGTAACATGACAGCAGCAGCCATGTGTGTTTATCAAGGTAAAACTTCCTTTAAACTCATACGGCAAGTGAATAAAAATATGTGCTTATCATTTTCAAGGTGAACTCGGAAGTTTCGGCTTGTACGGCATCCTCAAATATTAATATGTTCACATAGCTTGGAGCATTGTTTATTTATCGATTGGGAACTAACTGAATTTTGTGCAGTTTTTTTGCTCGGGCATATCTTTTTTTGCCAAACTTATTTAAAATAAACAAGGTATACTAGTTTGCACAAGAATAAGCTTCAATAGATGCCGAAATCAGCACGACTAAAAAATATCCTTGTAATTAAGTATTGTAGAATTAGCTAGTTGGTTGGGAAGGTGTCGTGCCATAGCTTATAAGCATGCATAGTAAGCCATCCTAATCATTTAACTAACTAAGTAATCGTATATAGTTAGTTAGTAATCATAGTGTATGTAACCTAATAACGCAACGAATTTTTTAATAGTATGAAAAACTACTTACTAGGTATTAAAAGGCGCTTTATCTACCGACTGATTTTAGTCGGCTTATAGTTTACTTGCGACTATGACAGGAAAAAAATGTATGTAGTCAATTTGGTTTTATTATGAAACACAGATGACTTTTATAGAGTTTATTTTTTGCCGACCTAATATAGCTCTACTAACTAGATCTGTACAAATTGCTCTTCTGAACTTTCGTCTGAGATCACTTGCCAGTCACCCAAATCTTCTTCTTCAGAGCCCGTCTTTAAAATATTTGTTTGTGTCATCCTCCTCATCTTTTGTAGTTGTGCCCTTCCTATCCCTAAGACTTCACAGTCAGTCTTTTTGGTATTGACATTGACAGTTGAAAACTCATCTGTGCATACAAACGAGAATAGAAACATGAGGCTACAAGCTCCAACAATTTCTGAACTTCAAGTCGTGTGCTTATAATAATCAGCCAGCCATCTGTTAAAACCCTTACTACTCAAAGCGAATTTAAAACTAACAAATAATAACAACAATACTCAATGACGGACATGATAAAACACTTCTGACTAATTAAATGTTGATGCCATTTTTTGTAAAACTTCTTCACACCTTCACGTGAGTTGCGTAATTAACTTTTCGTTAGAACAGGGATGCTAATTAGCCATGATGCATATTGTTTGTGACTTTGAATGGGACTCATTGTGCCTAATCTGTCATTGACTTAATAATATTAAGATTCTGTGCTTACCCTCTTGAAAAAGTGTGTCCAAACAATGCTCTCGCTTTGTATCCTTGTTTTTCTTCTCATAAGATTGGATAACAGTAATTGGTGAATACTCACGCTTCTTCTTTTTTTCCACTTTGAGTTTGTTTTTGACATCTTTGATGCGTGCATGATAGAGCGAGTCTGAAAGATGGCTTATGATGGGCCCTACGAGGGAGCACAAATACAGGAAGAGCAGGAATGTAAACAATACAGCCAGATATTGAATTGCTGATTCTACACCGGTGATTGGAGCTTTTTGAGTCATATTCCAGCGGTCCATTATTTTTGTATTAAGTTATACTGAGAATTTGGATGATAAGGATGCGAATAGAATTTTACTGAGAATTTAGATGGAATAATATTATGGAAAGAATTAGGGAAATCTTTGTTCAAGTATGTTGGGTTTCGAAAAATATTTTTGTTGTCATTTATAAGGTGGTATGGTCATGGGAACGGTAAATATTTTAAAGTGAGATTCAACGTTTCATAGATTTCAAGAAATTTTGCACATGCTCCAATTTGGAATGTACTACAGCAACTATCTTTTCGTTGTGCATATTGTGATGTTACACCATAAGGCTTTTGAAAGTAGGTATGTTGGGATAGTACACTAGCTGCGGAACTAAAGTTTCGGTGTGCTAGAGTTCGCTTCCCAGTGCCTTCAAAGTTGCTGTCTATGATGTGTGATGATTATTTCTTAGATGACGGTGTGTCACATCAGCACTGGCTTCAAGAGAAGGCTAATCTTCCTGAAACTAGTGGATGTGTACAATAGCACTTTATGATCTAAGCCTTAAGCTGAGCCAGCATTTTAGTTAAGTCAAACTATCCAATGAGATTTAATAATTTCGTCATTCTATTCATGACGCGACAGAAATGAGGCTCGTTAAATTGAGAGTATTCCAAAATGTAAGATCTTTTTCGAAAGGATCCTGAATCATTCTTATTTCTCGGTCAAAGTTTAGGTACTGCAAATTCTCAGGATTCACAGGCTCCCATATTCTGGTTTTTTCTCCTGTAGGCTGAGTCAACACTGGTTCTCTGAAGATGATCATAAATTGCATTGCTGATTTTGATGTGATACGAAGAAAAAAAAGGTCAATTTTTATGGAAAAAGTGTAATCACCTTTGTTTGGCAAAATTCACGATCAAGTTAACCATTATATGACTTAATTTTACATCTTTATCGCTCTGCTTAAAACCAGCAGATATAGAGGACATGTTAAACATGTAGTTCATATCTTCTGTGTGAGCTATAGCTGTAAATAAATAAGGTAGGAAAAGCCTTGTAAATAACGATGCATTCTCTAATGAACTACTGCCTAATTAAGTTGGATACTATCCACATCCACATACCCCAATCTTCCTTTGGTACACCAAACAGAGATCCCAAATTGTACTTCCCAAAGTAAGAGAAGTACGATCCATAAGTTTCATTAGACGCGTATTTCGCATTCATTTTGATTGCTTTGTCTATGCCAGCAGAAAAGTACCTTACGGACGCCATCTAATGGGTTTAAACAAAAAATGAAACGAACTAAACAAACTTGAATACGGCATTTTGGTAGTATCAATTTGTATTGACTGATTCTCACATCTCCCAAAGCTTCTACTGGAATCTTTTTTGGAATGATGGGCCCAGTATAAAACTTAAGCAGCGCTTCTAAAGTTTTGTTCAGGTGATGTTGCGTAATATCTGCTTCCATGTCCAAAAACGCTGGTAAAAATTCTTTTGGCTCTTTTTGTACCATCCATACCCGTCCCAGTGCATTTAAAACTACAATGTAAAATATAATTCAGCAATGGATGAAAAAGAATATTTTCAGTAAATAATTTTGTGTGTTACAGTAATAGGCAAAAGCTCCCTCTTGCGACGTCTGACTAAATATTGCTGGAACTTTTACTGCACGTCCTGCTTGGTAAATTTCAGTAGGAGATTCGTTAATAAATGCATTAGGGCTTTTCATTTCTACCACTGGGGAAAATAGTACGGGAGGAAAGGGAAACCAACTCTGTATGAAACAATTAAATCATCGTAATATTCCCAGTGGAGTATAGAAGTCTTGTTAGAATATATACTTTCAAGACAAACCAGCATAAAAACTTGAGCAACTGTCAATGTATTTGGATTAATTTGTCTCAGGCAAGCCACAAGTTTGTAGTTATTGGAAGTAGGACAGTTGACAAATCTTGCCAAATCGGTTTTAGTCTTTTCGATCTTACCCTTGTTCATTAGCGCCCAATGGTTGTACACTGATCCACTTACAAGTATTGCTGCTGAGAAGTACTTGTGTGACTTCTCAGAGAGCATATGGAAGTGAACAGAGGCTAAAGAAAAAAATGACATCCTATGTTGCGATCAATGAAAAACTAGAGCATATAGCTTGTATTGAACAAAAACAAATAATTTTAAAATTTAACCAGCTCCTGCACTGTGTCCAATCAATGTGATTTTTGATGAATCTCCTCCAAAATATTTTGCATTCTCATGCACCCATTTCAACGCTAAAAGCTGGTCTTTCAATCCATAGTTCCCTACACTTGCGCCATCTCCTGTGCTAAAAAATCCTGTAGAAAGATAATATAGATTCAGTTCGCAAACGCAAACTGAATTTAGTAGTTGCTGCTGCTAATTATAGTGCATAATACATATTTGTGATTAGATTAGTTAGATTTCAAATTACCTAACACTCCTAGGCGATAATTAAGAGTAACTAAAATTACATCTTCCTTTAGGAGATAAGATGGTCCATAATCTATGAAGATTGTTATGTTTTACCCAAACACGAAACTTATACACATGCAATGATGCAATTCATTTTGATTTTACCGTCACCAGCACCGCACACAAAATTTCCACCATGAATGAACACAAGCACCGGTAGCTTTGGATTGTATCTTTTGCTGGGGTTTGGGAGCTATGAAAATATGACTCAATTTAATCAAATCATCACTGCAATAAACTTAGAAAAATGTATTCAGATGGTACCTTTGGAGAATAGACATTTAAACTAAGACAATTTGATTTGCCTTCCACACGGAACATTACCAGTGGATTAATTTGAATACATCTTGGGCCAGGTTTAAATGCTGTTTTTACATTTGTCCATGGTTTTACAGGAATGGACGGCTATTTACAAAATAATGACATTATATACCTGAGTTTAAAAATGCTTAGATTTGAAAAGTAAACTCACTTGAAATTCTTTGATCACTTTTGCATACGATATTCCTTCAAATGCAGCAATTTTTCTCCCACTCATTACCGTGAGCGTATAACCCTTAACACGTCCATCATTCGTACTCACTACGGGATACAATGGCTGTCCATGAAAATTAAATGTTCTTCCCTTTTGAGAGGGAGATAACTCAGGGTGTGGAAAATGTCTCTGGCATGGAATCAAGGCACAGAACAAATTGAAAGCAAATAATCCTGCTATGATCATTATGGCGATTGGCAAAAATTATCTAGGGAAGAAAATCTACAACTAGCTTGATCTTATTTAATGCCCATTCACCTAAAAGTGTATAGTTTTGATAAATAAGACAAGGGAGAAATTGTGGACTGGATTATTTAAGAATGCTGCAAAGCAAAATTCTCACAGGCAAGGCCATGTTGCAAAATTCGAACTCATCAATTCACCGACATTTTAGCAGGATTAGGATATACCTAAGAATCTACCCACTAAAAGATTACATTAGTAATCGACGTGTTGTATTTTTCCGCATTGGAACGTAGTAGGTGATTTACGTACGGCAAATGCTCACCGCAATTTATGATTTAAAGTTAACAGAGAATGTCTGGATCATATATAATGCATGGGTTGAATATTATTTGGGGAAATAATCATTTGGAAAATCAGGTAGGATGAGTCAACAAAAATAAGAATGGACTGTCAAGAAAACTGAAGAGCAGGTTATAGGCCGTATCAATATCAATGTAGCATAGGATTAGGGTGTGTCAACTTCACGACTCAAGGGTCTTTGACATCGTCTTTTAAGCTTTGCAAACAAAGATTGAGCGTGAGCAATATATATTTCATAATAATTTATTAAATTTTTGTAGTTTAAATTGTTTAACCAAGTATTAAATATTAAAATTAATGTTATGGACGTATTATCAGCATTATCACATAACTAATTGGTCCTTCGTCTATCATTCGGAATATATTCCAAAATCTGACTAGATATAAATTCGATAAAGAGTTGATAAATTATTTAAATTAATCACATGAATATTGCAATTGATATAAGAATGACAAAGGATTTAAGTATTTTAATATTGGTAATATTGGAATCGTATTTAGTTGCAATAAATAGATAATAGGAAAGGAACACAAATAGGTAAAACTATTAAAATCTAAGGTTTGAGTCTAGCTGGAGTCGTATCAGGCAAGTTGAGACTTTCCCAAAAGTTTGTAGCATTCTCGTAAGGATTATCTACCATTTTGATTTCTTCTCCCCAGTTCAAAAATTGTAGACGCCGAGGATTGACAGGATCCCAAAATTCCAGAATTTTGTCATCTTTACCACTGTAATTAGGCTCTCTGAAATACAGAAATTGATTGTGCTCGCAACAGTTAGCATTGCGTAACATAATTGAATTCGCACCCTGGAAAAGATAGTTCATTTATCATTCACAGCACGTAAACAATTTATAAAACTTACCTGTCCTTTGCAAAATTAGCTAAAACATTAACCATTATTGAACTTAGCTCAAGTTCAACGTCATTTTGTTTAAATCCCGGTATGTAAAGAGTGGAATTGAAAAAGTAGAAAACATCTTCGGTATGAGCAACGCCTAGTGAAA
>Ga0210040_10003777_pt1 | contig 20232 bp, 19 predicted proteins | sample CryGeyCG12114_NA_FD_185462 | JGI IMG/M metagenome (GOLD analysis project Ga0210040, IMG submission 185462) | Groundwater microbial communities from aquifer - Crystal Geyser CG19_WC_8/21/14_NA (SPAdes) (version 2) | ecosystem: Environmental > Aquatic > Deep subsurface > Groundwater | place: USA... | reverse complement strand
GCCATAGTTGCCCTGGTTTGAGGAACCATAGCCACCACTGCCGCTCTGGCCACCCTGAGAGCCGTAATCGCCCTGGTATCCGTAGCCGCTCTGCCCGCCGTAGTTGCCGTTCTGCGAGCCATAGCCATAGCCTCCCTGCGACCCATAGCCGCTGTTCTGGTTGCCCTGGTTGCTGGCGGAGCCCTGGTTATAGTTCTGATTGCCGTAGCTTCCCTGACCTGTGCTTGTTTGTGATGTCTGATCTGAATTGCCGCCACTACTCATGGAGCCGTAGTTGCCATACTCCGACAGGCTGCGGTTGGAATCTGAGCCACTGTCAGCGGAACTGCTGCTGCCGGACGAATCGTTGCCTGACGCTGATGCGCCGGAAGACTTCGCGTTTTTAGTATCTGTTGTTTTGCCCTCCTTGCTGGCATCCTTACTGGACGAGGAGCTTGACTTCGATTTATTGGATGATGACTTAGAGCCGGCAGAGGCAGTTTTGCTACCGCTGTCTTTCGCAGATGCCGAAGAGGAAGTAGCACCGGACGCCGAGCCTGTTGCGCCTGAACTCTGGTTTGAACCGGAATTTTGGCTTGAGCTTGAATTTTGGTTTGCACCGAACCCACCGATACTGCCACCGCTGTTGCTGCTGCTATTGCTGGCAGTGCTGCCTGATGATGAGGAAGCACTTGGCGTGTTAGACGAATTGTTTGAAGAATTTGTCGAGTCGTTCGAATTCTGATCTTTCTCTGTGTCTTTCATAGTTTAATCTCCTTAGAATAATAGTTAGAATTAAGTTTGTTGCCTGCCCCGCACAGGGTAGCCACAGGGGCAGCAGATGTGGCAAACGTTCACCTCGGTTATACTAAAATTATATAGTGACTGCACTGCTTTTTTAGTGTAACAGAGTGTTTTAACTATACGAACCGCACGGCACATGGTTATTGAGGAGCAGTTCTGCAACGCTAGGAAAAAAGGGTTGTTCAGCGGTATCCGAATACGCAAGAGAGGAGTGGCTGGCAAGCTTCCGAAACAGGCTGCAGGCACCTGGGCAGGTGCAGCAACAAACCTGTTTGCAGGAGGTAAGTGGCTGCTGGTGTATCCTTTATTTATTTTTTGAAACAGATTAATTTTTCAAAAGTTATACTTACCTTTACCGCATTATTAATTAATTTATTATAATGAAAACAGGTAAAGTAAAGTTTTTCAACGTTTCTAAAGGTTTCGGTTTCATTGTTGCTGATGATACTAACCAAGACATCTTCGTGCACCAGTCTGGTCTGATTCACGAAATTCGCGAGAACGACCGTGTGTCTTTCGAAGTGAAGGATGGCAAAAAAGGATTGAATGCAATTAACGTAGAGCGTATCTAAGTTAAAGACATATAGTGCCGCAAGGCAACCATTCATCTATTTTGACCCGCTCAGCCTTACTGAGCGGGTTTTTTATGCTCTATTTTTCCTTGCTGCGTTCTTCGCCTTTTTCCAATCCCTCCTGTATCAGTTCATTTGCCTCCTTGTTATCTTCCGGGTCAGCCAGCGGTTGCTCCTGTTCTTCCTTGTGCTGCGGCTCGTAGTTCAAGGTAATGGCAATCGGGAAGTGGTCTGAGCCAAACTTTTCCAGCCTTCTTAAGGACACCAGCCTGAACTCCGGCTCATAGAACACATGGTCCAGGGGGTAGCGGAAGAGCGGCACCAGGGCGCTGTACGTGTTGTAGAAGCCCCGGCCCACTCGCGGGTCTATCGTGCCGCTGATTTCCTTAAACAGCTTAGTTGTTTTAGACCAGGCCACGTCATTCAAATCTCCGGCAACTACGCTGGAGTACGGTGTTTTCTTTGCCTGCTTGGCTACCAGCAGTAGTTCCGCCTCGCGCGTTTCCGTGTTCTTCATCAGGCGGGGAGGCTGTGGGTGTACCGTGAAAAGGTCGAACTTAAGTCCGCTCGGCAGTTCCACTACAGTATAGAAGGACGGGATGCCTTCCTCTACCAAAAACCTGATCTGGCTGTCATGTAACTTAAACCTGCTCCAGAACAACATGCCGTATGTATTTTCCAGCGGCTTTTTAATGCTGTAGGGGTAGCGTTTGTCCAGTTCGTGGCGAACGCTTTCGTGCCATGCTTTGTCCGGCTCGTTCATCACCAGCATATCGGGGTCTTCCTTCAGCACCAACTGCAGAAACTTCGCGTGCTGCTTGTTCACCATGCGCACATTCGCGATCATCAGTGTGAATACATTAGCGGGTTTAGCCTGCTCAGTGCGCAGCGCCATAGGTTTTACCAAGGGTGTAAAATGAAAAATAAACCTAACTTCATTTAGAATGCCTGCCGCCCAGAGCACCAGCATTGTTATATCTGCCGTCCCGTTCACTCCAAACAGGGCCACATAGGCAATTAGGGTAAGTGTTAGCAGGATGGCCACGTGGAGACGCGGAAAGTCGAGGACTCTTATCCACCACAAAGGGGTTTTGATAAGCGGAAGAAATGAGAAAAGAGTGAAAACATAGCCAAGTATGATGAGGGTACTTTTCATTTGTTTTAGGTGCTGAGGTGGTTGGTGTGTTAGTGCATACTAAGGCAAAAGATATTTTGTTGTCTCTATATAAATTAATGAGGCAAGGGGCAGAGGCACCGTGAAAACTGAAAGGTATATAACGCAGGAGAGCCCCTCAGAAAGTGTTTGTAACTTCCTAAGAGGCTCTTCTATGACGAACATGATGGTCTACTATTTCGGGACTTTGGCAACCCGCACGCCCACTGCCAGCACTTGAGGAAGCGGGTCGCGGCGCATGTACTGCGTCAGTTTCAATTTATACGTGCCCAGTTTGGTAAACTTCACATTCCTCAGTACCGGGGTCTGCAGGTCATACGTGTCACTGGAGCCACTGCCGAGCGGCTTGCCGGTTTTGGGGTCCATGAGCAGTAACTCGTGCAGCGACGCAGACAGCTGCTGGTTGTCCGGGCCAATTAACTGGTGGCGCAGGTACAGGTTATAATAATCGTACTGCAGGTTATACCGCACGTTAAACGATATCTCATATACTGCCGTGGTATCCTGTATTTCAAATGCAAACACAGGGGCATTGTCAATCTGCCAGTTGCCTTGAGGCATCTCCACGTTCTGCTCATAAACCCGGTCAGGGTCGCAGCTTACCAACAGCAGCGACACTGCCGCCCACATCACCACAGCTTTAAACATCTGTGCGCGGCGGTTTAGGTTGATCCGGCTTCTTGCCTCTGAAAGGCTTTCGCGGCCGCGGTTTCTTATTAGGCTGCGCTCCTCCTGCCTCCGGTTGACTAGTGGCAGGCTGCGCCTCCGGCCTTGCCGCCTTCGGCGGTCTGTTTTCTGTGCCTTCGCGGGTTTCCTTCGGGGGGCGGCTTTCCCTGCCCCCACGGTTCTCGTTGCCACCCCCGCGGTTCTCACCCGCTTCGCGAGGGGCTCTTCCCTCTTTGTTGCGGTTCCGGTTGCGCGGTGGGCGCTGTTGCCTGCCTGCCGCCTCCGTTTGCTCCTCTGGCTGGCTCTTCTCCTGCTTCAGTTTCTGCCGTGGCTCCTGCACCTCCGTTTGCGGTTGCTGGCTGGCATCGCTGTTAGGTGATCTCTTCTTCTTTTTCTTCTTTTTGCTTTTGAATTTATCGTCGAGGCGCTCCAGGTTTCCCTCTACCTGCGCCACGAATTCATTCTGTTTTGGTTCGTCCGGCACTTGCAGCAGCAGTGCTTCTACGGCCACGCCTTTGGCGTTCTGCTCCAGTATCTCCTGCACCCGCTCCACCGGCACCGGGTACCAGTTGTTATCGCCTTTGTAGCCAAACCACATCATCCGCTTGAAGATGTCTGTTTTCTGAAGCACGGCATCGCCCTGCTGTGTCTGCAAAGGGCGGTTTACGGTTGGTATATCCTTAAGCGCCGTCATATAAGTCTCCAACTCATAGTTGAGGCAGCACTTCAGGCGGCCACACTGCCCGGAAAGCTTGCTCGGGTTGAGCGACAGGTTCTGGTAACGGGCCGCTGTGGTAGAAACGCTCTTGAAATCTGTGAGCCAGGTGGAGCAGCACAACTCGCGGCCACACGAGCCGATGCCTCCCAGCCGGCCGGCCTCATGCCGCAAACTGATCTGGCGCATCTCTATGCGCACCTTAAACTCTTCGGCAAGCCTCTTGATCAGGTCACGGAAGTCTACGCGGTCATCGGCAGAGTAGAAGAAAGTCGCTTTGCTTTTATCGGCCTGGTACTCCACATCTGAAAGCTTCATCCGCAGTTTCAGCTGCTGGATGATCTCACGGCTGCGGTACATGGTGCCTGCCTCCAGATCGCGCACCTCCTGGAATTTCTCCATGTCGCGCTCCGTGGCGATGCGGTAAATGCTGCGGATCTCCTCGTTGTTGTCTACCTTCTTTTTCAGCATCTGCAGGCGCACCAACTCACCTTTCAGCGAAACAAAGCCAATATGATGGCCGTTTGGCACGTCTACCACCACGGCGTCGCCGGTGGTCAGCTCTACTCTGTTTGTATTGCGGAAGAAGTCTTTGCGACCTCCCTTGAACCTTACTTCTATGATATCGAACTCCTCAAACGACGTCGGTAACTCCATGTCGCTAAGCCAGTCGAATACATTTAAACGGTTGCAGCCTCCTGTGCTGCACCCGCCGTTGCTTTTGCAGCCGCTTACGCCGGTGCTGCATCCGCCACTAGAACATGAACTACATCCCACTTTTATATCTCCTTATATAGCTGTGCTATTCTTGTTTTCAAAATCGGTTAATTAACAAATATAATAATTTTTCAGGCTTTTCTGTGCCAACTGTCAAAACTACCAGGCTTGCAACACCTGTCAGCTGCTTTTGGTGCGGCAATAACTATAAAAATGCCTACTAACGGGTAAACATTAAAAAAGACTGCAGGTAAGGCTCGGGTCAGAATTTAAACATAATTTTAGGTGATGCTTCGGAAACTTCTCTCACATGCGGCGATCTACGGGCTGGCGGCGCAGCTACCGCGTTTGGCAGGAGTACTGACACTGCCCATTATCACGCGTTACCTCACCACCACTGATTATGGGGTGGCCGGTGTGGTGACCGCGTACGCCGGAGCACTGGCCGTTTTACAGTCTTTGGGGCTGTCGGTGGTTATGGTGAACAGCTTTGCCCGTAACCCGGTGCGTTATAAATGGGTCTGGCGGCAGCTTCATGGCTTCTCGCTGCTGTGGTCAGTCGTATATGGGCTGGTGCTGGGAGGCATGTTATATTGGGCGATTCCTGCCGAAGCTGCTGAAAACAGATGGACTATCATCGGACTGAACGTAGTGCCTGCCCTATTTTTCACCAGCACAGAGCTGCTTAGCGGGTTGTACTTTCAGATGCAGCAGCGCCCGTTGCCCATCGCTGTACGCTCTTTTATAATGGGTTCGCTGGTGGTGGCGCTCAACATATACCTGATCGCGCGCCTGCGAATGGGCTACATGGGCTGGTTCTATGCCAACTTTGTGGGAGCTGTCGTCAGTTTTCTGGTTTTCGCCTATGTCGTATATGTGCGTGAGCGGATGTGGCCTATCTTCCGGATTAACCGGGAACTGATCAAGAAGTCGTTGCGTATCGCGCTTCCCGTCGTGCCACACCATTTCTCCTTCTTCCTGCTGGATACCTCCGACAGGCTGGTGCTACACGTGCTGCAGGTTCCGCTGGCGCGGATTGGCTCCTACAACATCGCCTCCAGCTTTGGCCTTTATTTCTCGTCTGCCTCACAAGCTATTGTACAAGCGGCAGACCCCTTGTACATGCGCCTCTACGCAAAGCAGGCCAGCTCCGCCGCCGCCATACAGGCAAGGCAACTGGCTTTCTCGCTGCAGGTGCTGTTCCTGATATGCACCTCGCTGCTGGGGCTGTGGATGAAGGAAATTTTTGTTTTGCTGATTAAAAATGAAGCGCTGCAGACGGCCTATCCATTGGCAATTATTATTTTGATGGGCTATAACTACAGGCCTATGTACCTGGCGGTTGTAAACCAGTTGGTATACCAAGAGCGTACTTCGGCGCTGTGGAAGATATCAACGGTGGCAGGCATCGCAAATGTGCTGCTCAATTTCCTGCTCGTCCCATTCTTCGGTATCCAGGCTGCCGCCTTTACCACCTTTGCCGCCCTGATGTACATGGGCTATGCCGGCTATACCCTGAAGGCATATAAGCAGATAAAGCAAGCCGATTACCTGCCCTGGCTCTGGCTCCCGCTCACGGTGCTAGCGCTGCTGGCCGTATATTTCCTTTCAGACGTCGGGTTAAGTCTGAAAGTAGTGATATCAGCCGGTATAGGAGTAGCTGGTTTGTGCTACCTGTACATCAACAAGCAATTATGGTAACCGGGGAGTTTTTTCGTTTACTCCTCCCGCACAATTTTCTCGGTTACATGCGGGAAAGAACCGATTGATAACCACGGCTTTTGCGGATATGGCTGGCGTTTAATGGGAGGATGCGCTTATTCTTCTTCGGCTATACCTTTGCTTAAGTTCAGGGCCCGGTATGCCTGTATTCTCAGGTCGCGGATAAGCCTGATAGGCAAGGGCAGCGCGTTGAGGTGCATGGCAAAATACTGTACCTGCTGCGCACCGAAGCTGGCGTAAAACTGATCGATCTGCTCAATGGCGGGGCTTTCATAGTCAAACGTGTAAGCTGATCCGGCATGCGCCCGGATAACCTCATCCAGCATCAGCGTCCTTCCGTTTGAGATTCTGCCAACGGTGTCTGCCGCATTAAAGGTGTAACTGATTTTGCCTTTGTACTTCGCAAACAAGCAACCTGCATTTGGTTTACCGTCGATAGCGGTGTAATACAGGTGACCCAAGCCCAGCGCCTTCATTTTGGAAAACAGGTCGCGCAACATTTGATAGGTAGGTTCTGCCACGCCCCCAACCACTTTATGGGCAACATGCGCTTTGAAGAAGTTGAGCATCGGCTCGATGTCATCGCTCTCTGTCATGACCAGTCCTGCACGCCTGGCGCGCTTCAGGTTCATCTTCCGGTCGCGGTTGTAGCCTTTGTATATGTCCTGGTAGGGCCTGTTTAACGACAAGTAGCGGGTGTGCCTTGGGTGTAAGTCGTATTTATGAGTTAAGCGTGCCAGTGCGTCTGTATTTTCAGTGACGAATTTATAATTGTGCGCAAACCGGAAGCGCCTGCTTACCTCATATAGAAACTGCTCCGCCTGATCAGCAGTTGTTGTTGGCTCAATGGAGACAATGCCAAGCTGCTGGCAGAAGTGGGGGGAGCCAAGGCGTGCAAATCCCATTTTGGAAGTGCCTGTCAATGGCATCACCGAGGTATATAAGCCATCCTTTTCCTCCACCAGCGCATCCCAGTTTGGCGAAACGATGTCCAGGTACCAGGAGAGCACGCACATGACCCCTGCCTCAGACGCCTCAATACAGGCGTCCCATTTTTGCTTGTCTATCTGGGGGTGGCGGAGGTAACGGATCATATAGTTTGTCTTGTGTCAGCTTATGAAGCAAAATCTACCGGGGCTTCTTACATTAATGTTGTTGGGTTTTTTATATAAAGCGACTGCTTTTTACTGAAGCTGCGAAATGCCTATAATGCTGTTTGAACTAATACAGTAATATGCTTAACTGCTGGCATTGAGCAGGCTAAAGTACAACAGCATGAGCTTTCGGTGTTGTACTTTAGCATCGAACTTCTTCACGGTAAACGCTCTTCCAGCCTTGCCCATCTGTCTTCCTGCTTCAGGATTTAAGATCAGGAACCTTAACTTCTCAGCAATAGCAGTTGTGTCCTTTTGTGGAACCACAAAGCCGGTTTCCCCGTCCAGCATTCCTTCCGGAGTTCCTCCCGCATTGGTTACGATGACAGGTAACTCCATGCTCTGTGCCTCCTGTACCACCAGCCCCTGTGTCTCTACCTCACCGTCTGCAGCTTCATACCCAGTTAAGATGAAGGTGTGGGCCATCTGATAGTATTGTATTGCTTTTTCCTGTGTGGTAGCGCCATGCAGAAAAACATGCTCAGTTAAGTTCAATGAAGAGATCAAAACTTCTAGTTCTTCTCGTTTTTCGCCCTCCCCAAGAATATGGTATTCTATGTTAGGAAATTCTTTTTGAATACAACTAACTGCTTTTACGCCATACTTAATTCCTTTAAACTCCACAAGTCTAGCCACGGTAAGAACTATGAATTTATTCGAAATATCAGAAGTAGAAGGCTGAGGATGCCGCTTGAACTTATCGGTGTCCAGACCAACAGGCAATACTTCAATCTTGCCTGGAGAAATTCCGAGGTTAACAGCCGTTTGTTTTGAGAAGAAGGAACTCACTGTAAACAGTGAACAGGCTTTATTCAAATCTTTGTATAGCCCTTTTCTAGAGTAGTGCACCGGCCACGATAGGAAAGCCTTCTCATTGATGTCAAACCCATGAAACGACGTAATGAGTTTCCCTGTCAGCAGGCCAAGCTCTTGGAAGTTGAGGGCTTTGATGCCATTTGGACCGAATTGGCAATGTACAATGTCGAATTCTTTTTTCTGTAGAAAAGGAACGGTGTCATAAAAAAACTGCAGACTCAGAGCGTACATACCATATTTAAATGGATTCAGGGTCTGAATCAGGTAATGAGCATCCGAAACGTTCTTTAACAACAGTGTCAGGGCTACCAAAACCCGTTTAAAACGCCCTTTAGGAATCAGGGGCCTGTATATGGTACGCTCAAGTAGTTTATATTGCTCAAGAATGGCGTGTTTAGGATATTCTTTGAAGCGGCCGATCGAAAAAATAGTAACATCATGCCCATCTTCTAATAATTCCTTCAGTTGATTTAACAGATATGTCTCAGACTGATAGGGAAAGTGGCTAACACAGTATGCGATTCTTAATTTCATATAATATGGAGCTGCTCTTCTGGCAAATCTGCTGGTATATCCAGAGAAGAACCGGTGAGCATGATAGTAGCATATTGTTTTGCCACAGCCATGGCATGCGTGTAGCTAGACGATAGGTACTGAAGTGCTTTTAGCAGGAAGTAAGCTTTCGCGTAGTACAGTCCTTTTGTCAGGGTTATAACCCGGAATTCGTTTTGTAAGATGACCTTGTTTCTATCTAATATGTTTCTATCTGCGCTGCTGCCTGAAACTCGGTGTAGCACAAGCGGTAAAGGCGAGAAAAGTAGTTTCAACCCTGCCTTTCTAAGATAATAGCCCCACAACTTATCTTCCTCATACATAAAAAAATAGTCTGGCAATTTTCCCTCAGGGAATACCGCTATAGTCTCTCGCCGGATCAGGAAAAAGGTGGCCCAGATCCAATCCGGATATATTTCTTGATCATACTTAAAATACTCTCCAAGAAATATGCTCTCTCTTTTTGATCTCGGGATTAAAAGGATTAGACGGGAAACCTGCAGCACTAAAAGCCTGATAGACGGGAAACGTTGCGCCACATGTTGTACCTCGCCACTCGGAGTAACAACTTTACCTGTAACTGCACCTACTTCCTCTGATTCCATTAGTCGGCGGAAGGCAAGAGAAATACTATTGTTTAATAACTCTGTATCACTGTTGAGTAGGAGAATCGTTTTTCCAGTCGCATGTTCGATGCCTAAATTATTTCCTTTTGCGAAGCCTAAGTTGATTTTGCTTACAACTAACTTAATATCTGGAAAAGTTTCCTTGAAAAGTTGTGGGGCGCACTCAGTTGATCCATTATCAACTAGAACAATTTCAAAAGTAAGGCCTTTTGTATGACTATACACAGACTGGATACAGGCGCATGTAAGATGGAATGTGTTATAATTAAGAATAAGTACAGAAACGTCCACCATGTCTGCTTTTGAATTGTGTAAGGCATGAAAGATACTAATTTAGCACAAAAAGAGCGGAGATTTTGCTCTCCGCTCTTTTTGTGCTAGTTACCTACCTGCCTACGGCTTCAGCACCACCTTCACACAGTTATCCTGCTTGTTGCAGAAGATGTCATAGGCGTGCGAAGCTTGCTCCAGCGGCAGGGTGTGGGTGATGATGTCATCCAGTACGATTTTGCCCTGGTCTACCCAGCCATACAATTCGTCCACGAAAAGCTGCACGGGCGCCTGTCCAGCTTTGATGGTCAAGCCTTTGTCGAAGATTTGGTGCCACGGGAAGTTATCGTAAGGGGAGCCGTACACGCCAACCACCGACACGATACCGCCCCGGCGCACGGCGCTGAAGCACATACGGAGCGCATTGATTGTGCCTTTCTCCATATGAATGACTGATTTAGCGCGGTCCAGCAATGATTTGTCTGCCTCCATACCGACAGCATCAATGCACACGTCGGCTCCGCGGCCACCGGTCATCTCACGGATGGCTTCGATAGGGTCTATGTCTTTCAGGTTGATCGTTTCAGACTTGGCTGAGCGCTGTGCCATGTCCAGGCGATAGTTCTCCAGGTCTATGCCGATCACACGCTCCGCTCCTTTGATCCAGGCCACCTTCTGCGCCATCAGGCCTACAGGGCCACAGCCGAACACTGCCACTGTTTCGCCGCCTCTCACTTCCCCCCAATGCACGGCAGAGTAGCCTGTCGGGAAAATATCAGTCAGGAAGAGCACCTGCTCATCGGTAAATTTATCTGACACCTTCACAAGGCCCACGTCGGCAAACGGCACGCGCACATACTCCGCCTGCCCACCGGCATAGCCGCCGTATAGATCGGTGTAGCCATATAGGGCGGCGCCTTTCTCCGAGAGCAAGCCGCCCTCCGGGCCATAATGTTCAGGGTTAGAGTTCTCGCAGTGCGGGTAATGGCCATGCTGGCAGAAGAAACAGCTGCCACAGGAGATCGGGAAGGGCACAATCACGCGGTCGCCTTTCTTTACATTCCTCACTTGTGCGCCGGTTTCCTCTACAATGCCCATAAACTCGTGCCCCATCACCATGTTACTCAGCTGCGGAATCATGCCATTGTATATATGAAGGTCAGAGCCGCAAATGGCGGTAGAAGTCACGCGGATAATTGCATCGCGCGGGTCCAGGAGGCGTGGGTCTTCTACGTTGTCAACCCGGATGTCTTTAATTTTGTGGAATACTGCTGCTTTCATAGTTTTATTTTGGTTTATGCGGTTTCTGCCAGGTAAACTGGCGTTATAGGTAGGTATTTATAACGGTTCAGAGGATGGACGAGTTGTAAACCAGCACTAACTGGAGGCGCGGCCAAACTTTTCTGTGGCCGGACGTAAATGGATTACAGTTACAGATGATACCGTGAAGATGCCCGATTTCCGATTTACTTTTCTCTCCGAGAAAGAGCTGCCTGCGCTGCACGAGGCATTTCTGCAGTCGTTCGCAGATTACCTGGTGCCTATTCAGCTGACGGCGGAACAGTTCAGGAAAAAGATCAAGCGCGAGGGAATCTTGCCTTCTTTCTGTGTAGCGGCCTATGTGGGCAACGAAATAGCCGGATTCATATTGACGGGCTTAGGGGAGTGGCAAGGACTGCCGACGGCCTATAATGCAGGTACTGGCGTGCTGCCGCAGTTCAGAGGGTACAACCTGACGCAGCAACTTTACGCGTATATGCTGCCAAAGCTAAGGGAGAGCGGTATAGAGCAGTGTCTGCTGGAGGTGATCCAGGAGAACGCGCCTGCGCTGAGATCATATAAAGCGGTAGGTTTTAAAGTGACGCGTTCATTGGATTTGCTCAGGGGGCTGAAGGCAGAACTGCTGCTAAAAGTAGAAGAACCGGACAATTGCACTATCGCTGCCACGGACAAACCTGACTGGCAGGCGTACAAATGCTTCTGGGATGCGGCGCCATCGTGGCAAAACACAGCAGAAGCTATCCGGAAAAGTCCGGATGAGAAGCTAATAATAGAGGCGCGGGACAAAGAGCTGGAAATTTTAGGATACATGGTTCTCTTCCCGAATACGGGTTCTATAGCCCAGTTTGCCGTAGATCAGCGCAGCCGTGGCAAAGGCGTTGGTACTGCGCTGCTGCGCGAGGCCGTGCAGCTTACCAAGACCGGCTCACTTATGTTCGTGAACATCGACACGACAGCTACATCACTGCTAATCTACCTCGAGCGGCGTCATTTTAAGGAGGTGCTCCGGCAATACGAAATGCTGCTGCCGATTGTGTGACAGAGTAATAGAACCAACGACAAAACAAACGCTTGGAGCTGCCTATAGCTGAAAGTAACAGGACCTAAAGAAATATATGTGGGATCAGCCTGCAAAGCTGGATCCTGTTCTGTGGCTTAACTTATATAGGGAGGAGCACTGGTCGAGGTTCCGGTAGAAAAAGAGCAGCCAGGATTATTCGTATCTTTGCGCGCAGCAAAATTTACCTGAAAATGAATACAGCCTGGGTATACTTGATTTTGGCGGGATTGTGTGAAATTGGCTGGGCCTTTGGGCTAAAGTACAGCGAAGGCTTCACGAAAATCGGTGTGAGTGTCGTAACTGTGCTTGTGATGATCCTGAGCTTTGTGCTGTTGTCGCAGGCCATGAAGCACCTGCCGCTCGGCACCGCCTACGGTATATGGACGGGAATAGGGGCGGCTGGCACGGCTATATTAGGCATTGTGTTTCTTAACGAGCCCCGCGACCTCATCCGGATAATCTGTATCCTACTGATCATAACCGGCGTGGTGGGGCTAAAACTGTTTTCGGGTGCTAAGTAACCTGTTACTGCCAGAGGTATATAGCCACCTTCTCTTTGCTAAAGAGATAGAGCCGGCTGTCGTCTGCCAGCGCCGTTAGGTACTGTTCTTTCTCCGGCAAAGCCACTGTGCGCTTTGTGGAGGTATATAAATCGTAAAAATGCAGCTGCCCGTCCTGCACAAAATAAAGCTCATTGCCCCGGAAGCCTATATAGCCCAGCCCATTGAGAGGAATGCTTTTCTTATAGTTTCCTAGATTATCAAACACATAGATGCCGTTGTTGTAGTCCAGGAGGTAGAGCATGTTCTGATACTCCCGCAGTTGGCGCACATCGAAGCGCTCCCGGTCTAGTATCAGGTTGAGGGGCGTTTCCACAGTTACCTTGCGCAGGCGCAGGTCCAGTTTGCTTAGCGTCAGGTTGGTTTCATCAAAAAGCCATATACCGTCATCGGCAGCAGGCGTGGCAGCTCTTGCGATGCCTTCATAGTTGAGGTCGCGCAGGTCCGTATTGCTGATGGGACGCAGAAAGCGGTCCAGCAGTAGGAGTGCCTGCCTGTCTTCGTAAAAAAGGAGGATTTTCATCGGGTTCCAGGCTTCTATGCTGCCGATGCGGCCACGGGTAGGAGGCGAGAAGGTATCTAAAGGGCGGCCTAGGGTGTCGAGGCGGAGGAGGTTGCGCAGCGGGTCCAGGAAGTATATGCGACCGTTGCGGTCTTGGGAGATTGTGGTTGGGGAACTAAGCGGAATGCTGTGGCTGTAGACGAGTTCTTCTATCTGTTCGTGCTGGGCAAACGCATAGCCGGGCACCAGAAACAGCACCAAACACAACATCTTTATATAAAGCTTAGCCTTCAAACGTTTTCAGTTGCAGTGTTTCGCCGTCGAATACAGCATAGGTGCAAAAATTGACCCATTCTCCCAGGTTCATATAGCGGCTGTTGTCGCCAATAGGCAGGTCGAGGGGCAGATGGCGGTGGCCAAATATATAATAATCATGATGCTGCTTCCGCTCCACCTCCTGGCAATACTGCACCAGCCACTCTTTATCACCTAAAAAAGCCTCATCTTTTTTGATGTTGCTGATGCGGCTCCTCCTCGACCACCTGTTGGCTACGCCAATGCCGATGTTAGGGTGCACCCGCGCGAACAGCCACTGGCAAACCTTGTTGTCGAACACCCGCTTCAGCAGCTTATAGGTGTGGTCGCCGGGGCCCAGGCCATCGCCGTGCCCGATATAAAAGGTCTTATTGCCGAGCGTGGTGGAGATTGGGTGCCGCAATACCGGGATGTTGAACTCCTCCGGGAAGTAGTCGAACATCCACATGTCGTGGTTGCCCGTGAAAAGCAGCACCGGAATGCCAGCGTCCGTCAGCTCCGCCAGTTTGCCCTGCAGCCGCGCAAAGCCTTTCGGAATAGCGTGCCTGTACTCAAACCAGAAGTCGAATATATCACCGACTAAAAAGATTGCCGCAGCATCCTGCCGCGCCATCTCCAGCCACTGTACAATTTTCCGCTCCCGCTTTTTACTGGTCTCGGCATCGGGCACGCCCAAATGGAAATCAGACGCAAAATATACTTTCTTACCTGGTAAAAGCTTGTTAATGCGGAAGGTCATCAATCAGGAACAGGACTAAAGCTTTCGGGCCGTGGGCACCCATCACCAGCGTCTTCTCAATATCAGCTGTGCGGCTTGGCCCACTCACCATCGAAACCATAGATGGGAAGTTCTCTTTATACTTGTTGCGCAGGCGCTGCAGCGCATCCTTTATATCCGGCACCAATTGGCTTGCCTGCGCTACTACCAGATGTGTCGGCGGGTAGATGCTCAACCTACGCCCGCCTGCGTTGGCAGAACTCACTAAAACGCTGCCCGTGCGGGTTATCAATGATTCGCAGGTGGTGAGGCTGGCTTCTGCATCGCGCACAAAATTTTCTTCGTCGTCATTAAACTCGATGCCTGCATGCGCCAGGGCTGCCTGCAGGTTGCGCTCCCACACATACAGGTGCTGCAGGTTCTGCTCTTTTTTGTAGATATAAAGCTGGTCGAAGAAGTCTTCCTGGTTTTCGCAGTAAATGAACACGCCCGCATTGCGGATAAAGTTCTCTGCGAAAATGATCGACATATCCTCAACCGGCACCACCGGGTGCAGCGGTGAGGTAAAGTCAGGGGTGGGAGGCAGAAAAGGCGCTGACTTAGCCAGCGCCTCTCTTACTCTTCTTAATACTATTTCTTTTGATTTTGCTTCGTACATGCCTGTTCAGATCAAGCTATTCTTGAATTGATGGAATCGTCCTGCTCGGCAGGAACACTGCCGTTGCCGTTCAGCGGCGTGCCTGGCACCTGGCCTTCTTCCTGCTCCGGGTGCTGCGTCAGACCTTTCTCTACCGGCGCATGTGGCTCCACCTCGCTCAGTGTCTGGCTGCGGTCGGTGCCGGCGGTATGCGCTTGATAGGCTGTTAGTGCCTCAAACGGACGCGGTCCTACTAAACGCTCCAGATCACTTTGGAAAAGAATTTCCTTCGCCAGCAACTCCTGTGCGATAATCTCCAGTTCAGGACCTTTGTCTGTCAGCAGTTGCTTCGTACGATCGTAGGCGGCCTGTATAATGATGCGTACTTCTTCGTCAATAGTCTCGGCTGTAGACTCTGAATATGGCTTGTTAAAGGAGTAATCAGAGTTTTGCTTTGAATCGTAGAACGACACATTACCGATCTTCTTGTTCATACCATACATCGTCACGATGCTGTAGGCCATTTTCGTGATACGCTCCAGGTCGCTCAGGGCTCCGGTTGAAATCTTACCGAATACCAGTTCCTCTGCTGCGCGACCACCTAAGGCCATACACATTTCGTCGATCAGCTGCTCCGTGGTATATAAGAACTGCTCTTTCGGAAGGTACTGCGCATATCCCAGGGCAGCGACACCACGCGGCACAATACTTACCTTAACCAACGGGTCAGCGTGCTCCAGGAACCAGCCTGCCACAGCGTGACCAGCCTCGTGGTATGCCACAATCTTTTTCTCTTCCGGAGAGATAATTTTGTTTTTCTTCTCCAGTCCACCGATCACACGGTCCACAGCGTCGTTGAAATCCTGCTGATCCACTGCTTTCTTGTTGCGGCGGGCGGCAATCAGGGCAGCCTCGTTACAAACGTTTGCAATTTCAGCACCGGCAAAGCCTGGTGTCTGTGCGGCAAGTTTACGCGCATCTACGTCAGCGGCAAGCGTCAGGGGCTTCAGGTGCACGGCAAATATCTCTGTACGGCCGTTTATGTCTGGCTTATCGATGCTGATCTGGCGGTCGAAACGGCCCGGGCGCAGCAGCGCAGAGTCCAGCGTGTCAGGTCGGTTGGTGGCGGCCAGGATAATAACGCCTGAGTCCGTCGCGAAACCGTCCATCTCAACCAGCAGCGAGTTCAGCGTGTTTTCGCGCTCGTCGTTTCCGCCTGGCGTGGCCCCGCGGCTACGGTGGCGGCCAATGGCATCGATCTCATCAATGAAAATGATACACGGCGCTTTTGCTTTTGCCTGCTTAAAGAGGTCGCGCACACGGGCAGCGCCCACACCTACGAACATCTCCACAAAGTCTGAACCGGACAGCGAGAAGAACGGAACATCCGCCTCGCCGGCCACAGCTTTCGCCAACAGGGTTTTACCTGTTCCCGGAGGGCCAACCAGCAAAGCGCCTTTCGGTATTTTACCACCTAAAATGGTGAACTTGGAAGGCGTTTTCAGAAACTCAACAATTTCCTGTACTTCTTCTTTTGCCTCTTCCAGGCCAGCCACATCCTTAAACGTGATCTTCACCTTGTTCTCCGCATCAAAAAGAGCCGCCTTGGATTTACCAATATTAAAGATCTGGCCACCGGCGCCTCCCGTAGTTACACGGCGCATCAGAAACCAGAAACCAAACACCAGCAGAATCAGGAAGCCCCACTGCAGGAAGAAGTCAGCGAAGCCGGTGCGGTTCTCAAGCGTATAGCCCACCTGCTGGTCCTTCGGTATGTTTTCCTGCAATTTCTCAAGATCTTCTTTAAAAGTCTCTGCAGAGATGATCTGGAAATGGTACTGGGGGCCCTGCTCCATGGTGAAGGCACCGCGGTTGTTCAGTTCCGCCTTGTATTTGTCATTTTGCAGCGCCTCCTCTTTCAGTGTCACTTCAACGGTCTTGCCGTTCACGATGGTCAGCCGCTTCACATCGCCACTGAGCAGCATCTCCTCAAAGTCCTGCTGCGTGGTTTCGATTGTAGAGTTGCTTTTGTTTAAGTAAGTCAATCCGAAAATCAGCAGAATCAGCACCGCCAGCATCCACAACTGCATGGTAGGGCGTGGCGGCGTGTTCGGGATCATCGGCCTTTTCTTCTTGTTACTATTGCCTTTATTATTCTTTTCTGCCATTGATGTTTAAATTCAGATATATGAGAAACACTGGCCGTCAGCAAATGTTCAATACGGCCAAAAATGTTTATTCTGACGCTACGTGTTCTATTTTGGCGTCGCCCCAAAGCTCTTCCAGCGCATAGAAATCACGTTTGTCTTTCAGGAAAATATGTGCTACCACATCTACATAATCCAGCAGGACCCACTCGTTGTTAGTGCGGCCTTCGCTTTGCCACGGGTTTTGCTTTGCGGATTTAAATACTTCTTCTTCGATGGAAGTTGCGATGGCGTCTATCTGTGTATCGGAGTTAGCGGACGCTATCACGAAATAATCAGATACTGCGTTTTTAAGTGATTTGAGGTTGATAACAACGATATCTGTCGCTTTCTTTTCCTGCATTCCCTTCACCACAAGCTCTGCCAATATGTCCGAAGTAGCCTCTACCTTGGTTTCTTTCATTTGTGCTCTTTAAATTTGATCTGCAAAAGTACTAATAATACATTTATTTATGTTGCCTCATACGCTGTTTATAGGCCAGCAGCTTTATTTTCTGCCAGTTTGTGAATCTACCAACTCCGAAGCCCAACAGCTTCTTATCAAAAATGAAGCCACAGAAGGCTGCACCGTAGTAGCGGCGCAACAAACCAACGGGCGCGGCCAGCGGGGCAATTCCTGGGAGGCGGAGCCTGGTAAGAACATCACGCTCTCGGTTATCTTGTCACCCTCGTTTCTGGCTGCCCGCCAGCAGTTTTACCTTAACATGGCGGTGTCGCTGGCAGTGCTCGATCTGCTGCGCGAGCAGGGCCTGCCGGAGGCACAGGTCAAGTGGCCAAACGACTTATATTTTCAAGATAAGAAACTCGGTGGGATTCTGATAGAAAATTCTATAAATAGCTATACGTTACAACACAGTATTGTCGGGATTGGTTTAAATATAAACCAACTGCATTTCGCATATACAACGGCCACATCCCTGCATCAGGTACTGGGGCATGCGCTAAATGTTGAGAAAGTAACGGAAAGGCTGCTCGAGCTGCTGGAAAAGCGCTACCTCGAACTGCGCAACGGCCACGCCGGCAAGCTGCGGCACGCTTACCTGCAGGCGCTTTACCGGTACCAGGAGGTGCACTCTTTTATAGCAGGCAACCAGCAGGTGCAGGGGCAGATCGTGGGTGTAGACGAGGATGGGCGCCTGGCCCTGGAGATCGATCAACAATTGCGTTACTTCAACTTCAAGGAAATAAGCTATATAATCTAAGCAAATAAGAGGCAAGTGTATATATAAACCCGCTTCCTGCCTTCCCTTTCTGCTGCTGTTGAGGAGGTTACCGCTGTGCTGGGGAAGCTTGTTTTCTCCTGTAACTCCACACGCGCAATTGCATTTCCGGTTCCAGGTTCAGACAACCTGATCTTGTTGCAGTTCGCCGTGTTTGGGTATATAGGTTATATGCTGCTCAGATTCCGGTGCAATTTGGGGAGGGTGTTTTTGGATGATAGTATAGGGTTTGCCGCTTTGCTCAGATCGACGGATTTTATTTAGCCTCGTGATGCCCGACGCAGGAATAGAGGCATGATAATTGATAAAATCATGGAAATGGGTGGGCCTAACGTACCATGCCTGAAAATGTTGAGTAAGTAGTTACATTGTTTATAAAATATTTTGAATAATGTATGAAAAGGTGCACATATTTAAGCTATATTTGATGTGTGTAAGACAGTTCCTTGCCGGTTTTACAAAAATGTGTTGTATATGAGAATTTTTACAAGAGTCGTCTTAGTAGTTACCCTGATCACATCGCACCTGCTCAGTTTCGCAGCGGTTAGCGTGAGCGATGGTGTGGCTCCGATAAATAAAGGTGGAAGCACTATTTGGAAGTTGATGCCTGACAAAGGAGGACCGCAACTGGTGGTTTCAGCGAATAACTCGCGTCCTGCCTTTGTAGTGGACGCAGAGAAGCACACGTGCTCTAAGATATATGCATCGTCGGTAAGCCAGGTGTTTCATGTGGTAGAGGCTAAGTCAAGCAAGGCGGTATATACCAACATTGCCCTGGCGTCGCTTGCTCCCGGCCGCGAGATTAAGCCTGTTCCTTCTATCAACGCCTATCCCAACCCTTCTCGTGGCATTACGCGCCTTGCGCTTAACCTGCCAGGCGACAACACCTATAAGATCCGCATCTCCAACACGATTGGCCGCGTGATCAGGGTGCATGAACTGGGGCCAGCAGAGAGAATGGAAGTAGAGTTGGATTTGAGCAGCTATCCATCGGGCGTGTATTTCTATAGCCTGTTGGTGAACGATAAAACCATAGAGACAAAACGCCTTGTACTGCAAAAATAGAGCAGCTTTATACTGTACTTAAGACTTGAGCCGACCAATTGGTCGGCTTTTTGTTTATAAACATCCAATTAATTACACAGCCGCTTTACATTATTTATTATTTTCGGGGCTGAATCAATTATTGTTATGACGGATTATCGGAAGATAAATAACATTGTAGGTTGGGTTGTGTTTTTTATCGCAACCATCACTTATGTACTAACACTTGAGCCGACAGCCAGTTTCTGGGATGCCGGCGAATTTATAGCCTGCTCCTATAAACTGCTGGTGCCGCACCCGCCCGGGGCGCCTTTCTACCTGCTGGTAGGCCGCCTGTTCTCTATGTTCGCCTCCGACCCTACGCAGGTGGCCTGGTGGGTGAACCTGCTTTCAGCGCTCTGCAGTTCGTTCACGGTGCTTTTCCTGTTCTGGACCATTACCATACTGGCGCGCAGGCTGTTGGTAACAGAAGGGGCGGAGCCGACCAGAGGCAACCTGCTACTCATTATGGGAAGCGGCGCTGTGGGTGCCCTGGCTTACACCTTCTCTGACTCTGCCTGGTTTTCGGCGGTGGAGGCAGAGGTGTATGCCATGTCATCATTCTTTACCGCGATCGTATTCTGGGCTATGCTGCGCTGGGAGGCAAAGGTGGGGAAAGCCTATTCTGACAAGTGGCTTATCCTGATCGCTTACCTGGTGGGGCTCTCCATCGGGGCGCACCTGCTGAACCTGGTTACTATTCCGGCGCTGGCCTTCATCTATTATTTCCGCCTTTACAAACCATCCTTCTGGGGGGGAGTGGCAGCCTTTGCCATTAGTGCGGTGGTTGTGGTGGCTATTCTCTGGGGCGTTATTCCGGGGCTGCCCACCATGGCGGGAGGCTTCGAGGTGTTTTTCGTGAACACATTCGGGCTGCCGTTC
>Ga0210040_10003776_pt1 | contig 20238 bp, 19 predicted proteins | sample CryGeyCG12114_NA_FD_185462 | JGI IMG/M metagenome (GOLD analysis project Ga0210040, IMG submission 185462) | Groundwater microbial communities from aquifer - Crystal Geyser CG19_WC_8/21/14_NA (SPAdes) (version 2) | ecosystem: Environmental > Aquatic > Deep subsurface > Groundwater | place: USA... | reverse complement strand
GGGGCGGGTGCAGCCGGCGGGCCCGCGCCCTCTCGGCCGCCGCGAGCCGCTGTGAGGTGGAGTTCGCGCCGACGTCACACAGCGCGACCCCTGCGCAACACGGCGTTCCTAGCGTCCTCCCCACTGGCGCCGGGGCCGGGTGCCGAGGCGCTCGCCCCGGTCCCGGACGGCCGAGGAGGAGGAGACCGCGCATGGCCGTGCAGACGCAGGAGACCGACCGCGAGCCGCGCGGTCCGGTGGGGACGATCGCCGCCCCCCGCCCGGGACGGTGGGTGGACCGGTTCGACCCCGAGGACGCCGCCCAGTGGGCCGAGGGCGGTGGCCGCCGCATGGCGCGCCGCAACCTGTGGTGGTCCATCGCGGCGGAGTTCCTCGGCTTCACCGTCTGGCAGCTGTGGTCGATCGCCACGCCGGTGCTGGTGGCGGCCGGCTACGCGATCACCCTCGACCAGCAGCTGTGGCTGACCGCGGTCCCGGTGCTGGTCGGTGCCACCCTGCGCTTCCCGTACTCCTTCGCCGTCGGGCGCTTCGGCGGCCGCAACTGGACGATCATCTCGGCGCTGCTGCTGGTGGTCCCGTGCGCAGGCCTCGCCTACGTCGCCCACCACCCCCAGACGCCCTTCTGGGCCATGCTGCTGATCGCCGCGACCGCCGGCTTCGGCGGCGGGAACTTCGCCTCCTCGATGAGCAACATCGCCTTCTTCTTCCCGGAGAGGGAGAAGGGCGCCGCGCTCGGCCTCAACGCCGCCGGCGGCAACATCGGGGTCGCGGTGATCCAGGCCGTCGTGCCGTTCCTCATCGTCGCCGGCGTCGCCGCCACCACCGCCCGGCCCGCGATGCTCCTGATCCCGCTCGTGGTGCTCGCCGCGCTCGGCGCCCGGCGGTTCATGGACAACCTGTCCGACGCGCAGTCCGACACCGCCGCGTGGCGCGTCGCGCTGCGCGACAGGCACACCTGGGTCATCTCGTTCCTCTACATCGGCACCTTCGGCTCGTTCATCGGCTACGCCGCGGCGTTCCCCACGCTGCTGAAGAGCCAGTTCCCGGAGGTCACCCTCAGCATCGCCTTCCTCGGCGCGCTCATCGGCTCCCTGGTCCGGCCCTGGGGCGGCCGTCTCTCCGACCGCATCGGCGGGGCACGGGTGACCGTCGCGGCCTTCGCCGTCCTCGCGGTCGGCGCCGTGATGGCGGTCCTGGCGCTGCGGATCAGCAGCCTGTCGCTCTTCTTCGTGGCGTTCATGGTCCTCTTCGTCGCCAGCGGCGTCGGCAACGGCTCGGTCTACCGGATGATCCCGGCCGTCTTCCGGCGCACCGTGGCGGTCGGTGACGGCGAGGCCCTGCGCTACGCCAAGCGCGTCACGGCGGCCTGCATCGGCATCGCCGCCGGCATCGGCGCCTACGGCGGCTTCCTCATCAACCGCGGCTTCGCCGAGAGCTCCACCGCCTTCGGCTCCCTGCAGCCGGCGCTGTGGGCCTTCACCGCCTTCTACGTCGTCTGCGTCGTGGTGACCGCTGCGGTCTACGCCCGGCGCGGGGCCCTCGGCACGACGGAGCGCATCTGACCATGACGGCTCCCACCCGCGAGGCCCCGCGCACGGCGGGTCCCGCGACGACGCCGGAACCCCCGCGACCGCTGCTGCCGGTCGCGGGGGGAGGGGGCGCTCCGCGCTCCGGCGTGGGACGGCGCACCACGCGCACCCACTGCCCCTACTGCTCGCTGCAGTGCGGGATCCTCCTGACCGCCGGCGAGCGCCCGGCCGAGCTCGAGCCCGACGACTTCCCGACCAACCGCGGCGGCCTGTGCTCGAAGGGCTGGACGGCGGCGGAGCTGCTCGACCACCCCGACCGCCTGCTCGCCCCCCTGGTGCGCGAGGTGCCCGGCGACCGGGGCAGCGCGCTGCGGCCGGCGTCCTGGGACGAGGCCCTCGACCGGGTCGTCGCGAGCATCCGCGACAGCCAGGAGCGGTACGGCCGGGACGCCGTCGGCTGCTTCGGCGGAGGGGGCATGACCAACGAGAAGGCCTACGCCCTGGGCAAGTTCGCCCGCGTCGTGCTGCGCACGTCGGCTGTCGACTACAACGGCCGGTTCTGCATGTCCTCGGCGGCGGGCGCGCTGAACCAGGCGTACGGCGTCGACCGCGGGCTGCCCTTCCCGCTGGCCGACCTCGCCGAGGCCGACGCGCTGATGCTCGTGGGGGGCAACCCCGCGGCCACCATGCCCCCGGCCATGCAGCACCTGGACGCCGCCCGCGCCCGCGGCGCCTCGCTCGTCGTCGTCGACCCGCGGCGCACGGCCACCGCGGCCGGCGCGACGCTGCACCTGGCTCCCGTGCCGGGCACCGACCTGGCGCTGGCGATCGGGATGCTGCACGTCGCCCGGCGCGACGGGCTCGTGGACGAGGCGTACGTCGCGGAGCGCACCACCGGGTGCGCCTCCGCGGTGGCCGTCGCGAACGGCTGGTGGCCGGACCGCGTGGAGCGGGTCACGGGCGTGCCCGTGGCCGACCTCGAGCGCGCCGTCCACCTGCTCAGCGACGCCGAGCGGGCCGTCGTGCTGTCGGCCCGGGGGGCGGAGCAGCACGCGGGGGGCACCGACACCGTCCTCGGCTTCTCCAACCTCGCGCTCGCGCTGGGGCTCCCGGGTCGGCCCGGCTCCGGCTTCGGCACGACGACGGGCCAGGGCAACGGGCAGGGCGGGCGCGAGCACGGCCTCAAGGCCGATCAGCTGCCCGGCTACCGGATGCTCGCCGACCCCGCGGCCCGCGCCCACGTCGCCGGGGTGTGGGGCGTGGACCCCGACGACCTGCCGGCCCCGGGCCTGTCGGCCTTCGAGATGCTCGACCGCTGCGGCACCGACGGCGGGGTGCGCACGCTGCTCGTCCTCGCGTCGAACGTGGCGGTCTCGGCGCCCGACCGAGACCGCGTCCGAGCCCGGCTCGCAGGCCTGGACACCCTCGTCGTGGCCGACTTCTTCCTCTCCGAGACAGCGGCTCTGGCCGACGTCGTGCTGCCGACGGCGCAGTGGGCGGAGGAGGGCGGCACGATGACCAACCTCGAGGGCCGGGTGCTCCTGCGGCGCAGGGCGATCGACCCGCCCGCCGGGGTCCTCGACGACCTCGGCATCCTGCGCGCGCTCGCCGACCGCCTGGGCGTCGAGCAGGGCTTCCCCACCGACCCCCGCGAGGTCTTCGCCGAGCTGCGCCGGGCCAGCGCCGGCGGCCGGGCCGACTACTCCGGGATCACCTACGAGCGCCTGGACGCCGAGCAGGGCGTGTTCTGGCCGTGCCCGGCGTCGACCGCGGGGGAGCCGGCGCACCCCGGGACGCCGCGGATGTTCCTCGACCGCTTCCCGACGCCGGACGGCAGGGCCCGCTTCGTGCGCGTGGACTTCCGGCCCCGCAGCGAGCAGCCGGATCGCCACTTCCCGTACGTCCTGACCACCGGGCGGACCATGAGCCAGTACCAGTCGGGCGCGCAGACCCGCCGCGTGCGCCACCTGCTCCTGCCCGACCCCGACGCCCGCGCCGAGATGCACCCGGACGTCGCAGCGCGGCACGGCGTCGCCGACGGCGACCTGGTGGCGCTGGAGACCCGCCGCGGCAGAGCGGTGTTCAGGGCGCGGGTGACCGACGGCGTCGTGCGCGGGACCGTCTTCGTCCCCTTCCACTGGGCGGGGATGTCGGGGGCCAACAGCCTCACCGACGCCCGGCTCGACCCGACCTCGCGGATGCCGGACTTCAAGGCCTGCGCCGTCCGGCTCGAGCGCGCCGGCGGCCCCGACGACCTGGACCTGTGGGCGGAGCCGCTCCCGCCCACCGCCGAGACCCCCACCACGCCCAGCACCACGGGCACTCCCGACGGAGGACACCGATGAGCTCCACCTTCCGCTTCCTGCAGGGCGTCCACGCCTTCGCGGGCTCCGGCCTGGAGAAGCCCTCGCCCCTGGACGCCGCGCTCACGTACGTGGTGCCGGACGGCGCCCGCGCCCAGGTCCTGTACTTCCGCGGGGGCAACTCCGCCGGCGAGCTCGTCGTGGTGGTCCTCCTGCGCGACGGCGTGCCGACGCGCTACTTCCCGATCGGGGCGCGCAGCGACGTGCACGTGCCGCTGCGCGTCGTCGAGGACGTCGAGTCGGGCGAGACGCTCGAGCTGCAGCTCGCCGCCCCGGAGGGCGTGGACGGCTCGGTCGTCGTCGACCTGGGGCTGGTGGAGGTCTGATGGGGCTCGAGATGACCCGGCGCAGCGCCGAGGGCGGCGCGACCGCCGAGGTGCCCGCCCCGCGGCGCGGCGGGACGAGCGGCCGGCGGAGGCTCGTCGTCGTCGGGAACGGCATGGCCGGGGCCCGCACCCTCGAGGAGCTGCTCGAGCGCGGCGGCGGGGAGATGTTCGACATCACCGTCTTCGGCGACGAGCCCTACGGCAACTACAACCGCATCATGCTCAGCCACGTCCTGGCCGGGGAGGGCGACGAGGACGGGATCGTCCTCAACCCCCGGGAGTGGTACGAGGAGAACGGGATCGACCTGCGCTGCGGCGTGCGGGTGACGTCGGTCGACGTGCACGCCAAGGAGGTCGTCGACGCGACCGGGGCCACCACGCCCTACGACGTCCTGCTGCTGGCCACGGGCAGCTCCCCGCGCATCCCGCCGATGGACGGAGTCCGGCGCGAGGACGGCAGCCTGCTGCCGGGGGTCACCGGCTTCCGCGGCCTGGACGACACGCGGGCGATGCTCGCGGACGCCCGCCAGCACCAGCGGGCCGTCGTCGTCGGCGGAGGGCTGCTCGGCCTCGAGGCCGCCTACGGCCTGAGGGCCCACGGGCTCGACGTGACCGTCGTCCACTCCGCGCCGCACCTGATGAACCAGCAGCTGGACGCCGCCGGCGGGGCGGTGCTGCGCCGGTCCATCGAGGACCTCGGCGTCACCGTGCACACCGGCACCCGCACCACCGCGGTCACCGGTGAGGAGCGTGCCACCGGCGTCGTGCTCACCGACGGAGCGCACGTCGCCGCCGACATGGTCGTGCTCACGGCCGGGATCACGCCCAACTCCGAGCTGGCGCTGCACGCCGGCCTCACCGTCGAGCGCGCGATCGTCGTCGACGACCAGATGCGCTGCGTCGACTCGGGGATCGCCGAGGGCGAAGGCGGCGCGCCCGACGGCGTGTACGCGGTCGGGGAGTGCGTGCAGCACCGCGGCGTCGTCTACGGGCTCGTGGCGCCGCTGTGGGAGCAGGCCAGCGTGCTCGCCGACGTGCTCACCGGCGCCGACCCCACCGCGGAGTACCACGGCTCCCGCACGTGCACGAAGCTCAAGGTGGCCGGCGTCGACGTCACGTCGATGGGGCTGTCCGAGCCCGAGCGCGCCGGGGACGAGCTCGTCGTCTTCTCGGACTCCGCGCGGGGCGTCTACCAGTCCGTGGTCGTCCGGGACGACCGGCTGATCGGGGCCACGCTGCTCGGCGACGTCCGCAAGACGCCGGTGCTGCAGCAGGCGTTCGACCGCCAGCTCCCGCTGCCGCAGGAGCGGCTGCGCCTGCTGTTCGACCTCGGGGGTGCGTCGCAGGAGCAGGGCGCCGCCGACCTGCCCGACGACGCCCAGGTGTGCCACTGCAACGGGGTCACCAAGGGCGCGATCGTCACCGCCGTCGAGGGCGGCTGCACGAGCGTCAAGGGCGTCATGGACGCCACGCGCGCCGGCAAGGGCTGCGGCTCCTGCAAGAGCCTGGTGGGCCAGGTGGTCGAGCTGGCCGCCGACGGCGCGCTCACCGAGGACCCGTCGGTGCACTGGTACGTGCCGGGTGTCCCGCTCCGCAAGGACGAGCTCGTCGCGCAGGTCCGCGAGCGCCGCCTCCTCAGCGTCTCGGCCGTCTTCGAGGCCCTGGCCCCCGGCGGCGAGCACGACGCGAAGAGCACCATGGGCCTGACATCGCTGCTGCGGACGCTGTGGGCGGACGACTTCGTCGACGAGCGGGGCGGCCGCTTCATCAACGACCGGGTCCACGCCAACATCCAGCGCGACGGCACCTTCTCCGTCGTCCCGCAGATGAAGGGCGGCGTGACGACGCCGGCCCAGCTGCGCACCATCGCCGACGTCGCCGAGAAGTACGACGTCGGCATGGTGAAGGTGACCGGCGGTCAGCGCATCGCCCTGCTGGGCATCACCAAGGAGGACCTGCCGGCGGTCTGGAAGGACCTCGGCATGCCGTCCGGGTACGCCTACGGCAAGAGCACGCGCACGGTGAAGACCTGCGTCGGCACGGACTTCTGCCGCTTCGGCCTCGGAGACTCCACGCAGCTCGGCATCGACCTGGAGACGCGCTTCCAGGGTCTGGAGACGCCGGCGAAGCTCAAGCTCGGCGTCGTCGGCTGCCCGCGCAACTGCGCGGAGGCCTACGTCAAGGACATCGGCGTCGTCGCGGTGGGGTCGGGCCGCTGGGAGGTCTACGTCGGCGGGGCCGCGGGGGCGAGCGTCCGCAAGGGCGACCTGCTGGCCACGGTCTCGTCGCCGGAGGAGGTGCTCACGCTCGTGGGCCGGTTCATCCAGTTCTACCGGGTGTGGGGCAACTGGCTGGAGCGCACCTACGACTTCGTCCCCCGCCTGGGCGTCGAGCGGCTCCAGAAGGTGCTGGTGGAGGACTCCGACGGGCTGGTGGCCCAGCTGGACGCCGAGATGGAGGAGGCCGTGGCCGCCTACCGCGACCCGTGGGCGGAGGGCGAGGAGCCGCGGACGCCGGGCCAGTTCCGCACGGCGCTGCCGCTCCTGCCGCTCCCTCTGGTGCCGTCGCGGCCCATGGGCGCGCCCGGGGGGCTGCAGGCCGACGCGCACTCGAGCTCGGCGGCGACGCCCGTCGCGGCCGGGGCGTCGACGTGAGCGCCGCGACGAGCGCGGGAGGGGACGTGAGGACGGCCGAGCCCACCGGAGGCGTCGACGTCGGCCCTCTCGAGGACTTCGCCGTGGGGGAGGGGCGCGCCGTGGTGGTGGACGGGCAGCAGGTGGCGGTCTTCCGCCATCGCGACGGGCGCCTGTCAGCGCTCGACGCCGTCTGCCCCCACGCCGGCGGGCCGATCGCCGACGGGCAGATGGACGACCGCGTCGTCGTCTGCCCCCTGCACCTCAACGTCTTCGAGCTGAGCACGGGTCGCTCGTGCAGCGGGCAGCGCGACCTGACCCGGCACGAGACGGTGGTCGAGGACGGCAGGGTCCTCGTGCGGCTCGGGGGGTAGGGGCTGCGGCCCACGGTGTCCCCGAGGCACGGCGCGCAACACGGCTGTAGCACGGGGCGGACATCATGGCCGCGCACGCCGAGCGCGGCGGCCCCCGGCCGCCGCGCACCGACGCCGGAGGACCGCCATGACCAGCTCCACGCCCCCCGCACCTGTCGACGCCGGCCCCGCCGCGCGCGAGCTCGACCGCGCGCAGCTGGTGGGCGTCACCATCGGCGTGACGAGCGACCGTCGCTCGGACGAGCTCATCGGCACCTTCACGCGCCGTGGCGCGCAGGTGGTCCACGCGCCGACGATGCGGATCGTCCCGGTCACCGAGGACACCGACCTGCTGGCCGGCACGCGGGAGGCCATCGCCGACCCGCCCGAGGTGCTCCTGGCGACCACCGGCATCGGCATGCGCGCCTGGGTGGAGGCGGCGGACGCCGCGGGGCTGGCCGAGGACCTCCTGGCCGCCCTGCGCGGCGCGCACGTCGTCGCGCGCGGTCCCAAGGCGCGCGGGGCGCTGCGCGCGGCGGGGCTGCCCGAGCACTGGACCGCGGCGAGCGAGCAGACGGCCGAGGCGGTGGAGCACCTCGTCGCCGAGGGCGTCGAGGGACGCTCGGTGCTCGTGCAGATGCACGGCGCCGCCGGGGTGGAGGAGCTCGAGCCGCTGGAGGCCGCCGGCGCCCGCGTGCGCACCGTCACGCCGTACCACTGGCGCGCCCCGCGGGACCCGGCCGCCGTCGACCGGCTCGTCGACGGCGTCGTGGCGCGGACGCTGGACGCCCTCACCTTCACCGCTGCCCCGGCGGTGGTCGCGCTCCTGGACGCGGCGTCCGGGCGCGGGCTGCGCGAGGAGGTCGTCGCGGCGATGGTCGCGGGTCGCCCCGGCGCCGGTGAGGGGGGCGTGCTCGCCTGCGCGGTCGGCGACGTCACCGCGGCACCCCTGCGGGCGGTCGGCGTCGAGCCGCTCGTGCCCGCGCGCTGGCGGCTCGGCGCCCTGATGCGCGAGCTGTCCCAGCACCTCGCGACCGAGCCCCGCGCGCGCGTGGGCACGAGCGCCGGTGAGCTGGTCGTGCGCGCCCGCGCCGCCGTCCTCGACGGACGCGTGGTCGAGCTCGCGCCCGGACCGCTCGCCGTGCTCGCCCGCCTGGCCGCTGCCGGCGGCGGGGTGGTGCCCCGCGCCGAGCTGCTGGCGGCGCTGCCGTCGGCGCTCGACGACCACGCCGTCGACGTCGCCGTCGGCCGGGTGCGCGCCGTCCTGCCCGACGGCGTCGTCCGGACGGTCGTCAAGCGGGGCTACTGCCTCGCGACGGCCTGATCCCCCGCTCCTGCCTCCGGAGCACGACGCCGCACCGGGTGGGGCGCCGTCCAGCTGGCCGCGCCCTGGGGATCAGCGCCTGGAGCGCTCCCACCGCTGCCGGGTGATCCGCACGGCGGTGAGGTCCACGGCAGCGCAGATCGCCACGTACAGGAGGGCGGCCCCGAGGGACGCGTACAGCTGCAGGACGCCGAACAGGACGACCTGAGGGGCCACCAGGATCCCGACGAGCCGTCCCGGCGTCATCGTCGGAGCCGGCCCCTGACCCCTGGGGTGACGACGGGAGTGGTCCGCGGTGCTCATCCCGCCTCCTGGGGGGGTGTCCTGTCCTGACCCTCCCACGTCGGCGGCTGCGCTGTCACCCATCGGGAGACGCGCGGCACCGGCACCGCGGTCAGGGCGTGGAGGACGGGCGCACGTGCGGGCGGCGCCGGGCCTCCTGCGCGCGGAGGGCGTCGGTGAGGCGCTGGGCGTCCCAGCCCTCGTCGAGCGCCTGGAGCACCAGCTCGGCCTGGGTCTGCGGGGCGAGGCCGCCGACGGGCTGGTCGGCGTCGAGGTCGGTGGGGAACGCGTAGCCCTCGGCGGACGCCGCGACGACGTTGCGCAGCGCGCGCTCGTCCTCGCCCTCGGCCCAGCGGCGGGCGAGGACGGGGAAGAGGGCCTCGCTCATGGCCGTGCGGTCCACCGCCTCCATCGCGCGGCCGAAGGCCGAGGACACCTGCAGCAGGTTGGCCATCCGGCGGACGTCGGGGGTCCGGTTCGTGCCGGCGCCGTGGAAGACGGCCGGGTTGAAGAACGCCGCGTCGCCCTTCTGCAGGGGCAGCTGCACCCGGTGCTCGTCGAAGTACGCCCGGAAGTCGGGCTGGTGGAACGCCACGTACCCGGCCGGGTGCTTGTGGGAGTGCGGCAGGTACAGCGTCGGCCCGGTCTCGACGGGCATGTCGCAGTGCGCGACCGCCCCCTGCAGCGTCATCAGCGGGGAGAGCGCGTGGACGTGCGCGGGGTAGGCGAGCGCCTGCTCCTGCGACATGAAGCCCAGGTGGTAGTCGCGGTGGGCCGTCTGCGCCGAGCCGCCGGGGTTGACCACGTTGACCTGCGACGTCACCTGGTACCCGCGGCCGAGCCACGCCTCGCAGACGAGCGCGAGCACGTCGCCGGCGTAGTACTCGGCGAAGACCTCGGGGTCGCGCACGGCCAGCTTGTCGGCCGCGCCCCACACGCGGTCGTTGGCGCCGGGCTTGGCGAAGTGGTCGCCGCTCTCGACGCCGGCAGCCCGCTGGTCGGCGATCATCGACGCGAAGACGGCGGTGGCGCGGTCGACGACCTCGGGGGCGAGCGCGCCGCGGAAGACCACGACCCCCGGGCCCTCCGACAGCGCGCGCGCCAGCTCGGCCTGCACCTCGCGCCGGCCCTCCGGCGCGCTCGCGCGCTCGGCCAGCTCCGGCCCGTAGACGAGGACGCCCTGCTCGACGGCCTCGGCGCACGGGTACCCGGCCAGGTCCGTCGTCACCTCGACGAGCGCGCGGAAGTCCTCCAGGCGGCAGTCCTGCGGCGTGAACCACACGGGCCCTCGCCCGCCCGCGGGCGGGACGGGCGTCGACGTCGTGGTGGGAGCGCTCATCGGTCGGGTCCTCTCGCGTGCGTCCTCACGGGCGGCGCCCGCGACCGCGCGGGCACGCCCGGACGGTAGTCCGGGCGCGACGGCGCGTCTCCTCGCACCCGCCCCGCGCGCCGGCCCACGGGCGGGCGCCCTGTCAGAGCACGGCGGGGCGCGGCCCGAGTCCCGCTGCGTCGTAGCAGGAGTCGACGAGCTCCATCGTGGCGACGGCGTCGTCGGCATCCAGGTCCGGGTCGTCGGGCCCCGCGCCCCCGCGGAGCAGCCGCGCCAGGGCGTCGAGCTGGAAGTCGTAGGACGAGCGCGTCCCCAGGTGCTCGGTGCGCTCGGCGCCACCGGCCCGGACGACGACGCGGTCGTCCTCCTGCGGCTTGATGAAGGACGGCGCGAGGGCCTCCCCGCGGCTGCCGACCAGCCGGCAGGAGAAGCGCACCTCGTCCGCACCCATGAGGCTGCGGACGACCGCGGTGGCGCCGGACGGCAGCGCCAGGTCGGCCACGAGCTCGGTGTCGACGCCGGGGGAGCCGGGGTGCTCGACGGCGCGGGCGCCGGTGACCACCGGCTCGCCGCCGACGAGCGGGGCGAGCGCGCGCAGCGTCCGCAGGCCGTAGCACCCGAGGTCCATCAGGGCGCCGCCGCCGAGCTCGAGCGACCAGCGCGGGTCGTCGTCGGCGGGCGCGGGGACGAGCACGTCCACCTCGACGCGCCGGAGGTCGCCGAGCTCCCCCGAGGCGAGCAGCTCGACCAGGCGCCGGTGCACGGGGTGGTGGAGGTGGTGGAAGGCCTCGACGACGTGGACGCCCGCCGCTGCGGCGGCGGCCGCGACGGCGCGCGCGTCGGCCGCGCAGGCCGTCGAGGGCTTCTCGGTGAGGACGTGCGTGCCTGCGCGGGCCGCCGCGACGTTCCACGGCCCGTGCAGCGCGTTGGGCAGCGGGTCGTAGACGACCTCCACCTCGGGGTCGGCGAGGACCTCCTCGTAGGAGTCGTGGACCCGCTCGACGCCCGACCGGGCGGCGAGGTCCTCGGCCCGGCCGCGGTCGCGCGCCGCGACGGCGACGAGCCGGTGGCCGGTCCGCCGCGCCGGGTCGATCAGGGCCTCCTCGGTGATGCGGGCGGCGCCCAGGACGCCGAGGCGCAGCGGGGCGGGAGGAGAGGAGGCGACGTCGCTCATGCCGCCATCCTGGCCGTCGAGCGCACCCCCCGGGGGAGTCAGTCCATCCCGCCGAGGACGTTCTGGTCCCAGTCGATGACGGAGCCGGTGACGACGCCGCTGCGGTCGGACAGCAGGAGGACGACGACCTCGGCGATCTCGTCCACCTGCCCGAGCCTGCCCATGGGCAGGTCGCGCGCCGCCCGCTCGCGCCAGTCGTCCCCGGCGCCGTGGAAGGCGCGCTGCGTCGCGTCCTCGCCCTCGGTGTCGGTCCAGCCGATGTTGAGCGCGTTGATCCGCACCCTGTCGAGGCGGTGGGCGTGCGCGGCGTTGCGCGTGGCGCCGGCGAGGCCCGCCTTGGCGGCGACGTAGGGCGCCAGGTAGGGCTGGCCGCCGTGGGCGGACGTGCTCGTGATGTTGACGACGGCGCCGGGCTCCCCGCGGCGGACCATGTCCGCGACCGCCGCCTGCATGAGGAAGAAGGGCCCGCGCAGGTTCACGGCGACGTGGGCGTCGAACAGCTCGGGCGTGGTCTCGAGCAGGGTGCCGCGGCTGGTGAGCCCGGCGGCGTTGACGAGGCCGTCCACGCGGCCGAAGCGCTCGACCACGGCGGCCACGGACGCCTGCGCGCTCGCGACGTCGGCGACGTCGGCCGGCACGTACGCCGCGGTGCGGCCCTCGACGAGGTGCTCGCGCACCTGCGCCGCCGAGCGCTCGCCGACCTCCGGCCGCCGTCCGGTGACCACGACGTCGGCGCCCTCGCGCGCCGCCGCCCGCGCGACCCCGGCGCCGACCCCCAGCGTGCCGCCGCTGACCAGCACGACCCGTCCGTCCAGCATCCCCATGCCGGGCATCCTCCCCGTCCTGCGCCGGCGAGGGGTGGTTGAGGGCTGGAACACCGTGCGCGTCGTCGTGGTTGCCCCGGGCGACATCCTCGGCCCCGCGCCGGGCCGCTCAGCGAGAGGCACAGCCATGAACACCCCGACGGCCACCACCTCGGTCCCCGCCCAGGGCTCGGGCCCCGGCGACTCGGAGATCTCCGACGAGGTCCGCAGCCTCTTCACGCCCGTCGACCTCGGCGACCTGCACCTGCGCAACCGCGTCGTCATGGCCCCGCTGACCCGCACCCGCGCCGGCGAGGCCGGCGTCCCCGGCGACGTCGTCGTCGAGCACTACGCGCAGCGGGCAAGCACGGGGCTCATCGTCACCGAGGGCACCTACCCCACCCAGGAGGGTCGCGGGTACCCGGGCCAGCCGGGCATCGTGACCGACGAGCAGGCGGCCGGCTGGCGCCGCGTCGCCGACGCCGTGCACGAGCGCGGCGGACTGGTCGTCATGCAGGTCATGCACGCGGGCCGCGTGGCGCACACCGCCGTCACCGGCACCGAGCGGGTCGTGGCGCCCAGCGCGATCACGCTGTCCGGCGAGGCGCACACGGCCCAGGGGAAGCTCCCCTACCCCGAGCCCCACGCGCTGACGACCGACGAGGTGCGCCAGGTGGTCGCCGACCACGTCGCGGCCGCCCGCCGCGCCGTGGACGCCGGCCTGGACGGCGTCGAGCTGCACAGCGCCAACGGCTACCTGCTGCACGAGTTCCTCTCCCCGGGGTCCAACACGCGCACCGACGCCTACGGCGGCAGCCCGCAGGCGCGGGCCCGCCTCGGCGTCGAGGTGGCCACGGCGGTCGCCGCCGAGATCGGCGCCGGCCGCGTCGGCATCCGCATCTCACCCGCCCACGGCGTCCAGGGCGTCGTGGAGGACGACGCCGACGACGTCGCCGCCACCTACGGCGCGCTGGTGGACGGCCTCGCCCCGCTCGGCCTGGCCTACGTCAGCGTCCTGCGCGCCGACCCGGCCGACGAGCTGGTGCAGGACCTGCGCCGGCGCTCCGGCGCCCCGCTCATGGCCAACAGCGGCTTCAGCTCGGCCACCACGCGCGACGAGGCCGGACTGCTGGTCTCGGCCGGGCACGCCGACGCCGTCGCCGTGGGCCGCGCCATCATCGCCAACCCCGACCTCGTGGAGCGCTGGGAGGCCGGCGCGCAGGAGAACGAGCCCGACGCCTCCTCCTTCTACGGCACGGGCGCCGAGGGCTACACGGACTACCCGCGCCTGTCCGCCTGACGGCTCTGCCCGACGCGGCCCCGCAGCCCGCACCGCCGGGCGCGGGGCCGCCGTCAGCGGCTCGCGGCGGGTGCGGGTCGACGCGCCCAGGCGGGCTGCGCGAGCACGGCCAGCACCGCGGACGCCGCGACGGCCGCCGCGCCCGCGCCGAGCGCCAGCGAGGGGCCGCCGTGCTCGACGAGCACCCCGGCGACGGCGGTGCCGCCGGCGCCACCGGTGACGCCGGCGGTCGCGAGCCACGCCTGGCTCTCGCCGCGGCGTCCGTCGGGCGTGAGGCCGTCGACGAGCGCCTGCTGGAGGATGAGGCCCGGGGCGATGCACAGGCCGGTGGTGAACAGGACGGGCAGCAGGCGCGCCAGGGAGGGCTCGTCGCGGCCGGCGACCAGGAGCGCGAGGACGGCGAGGCCCGCCGCGAACCCGGACAGCAGCACGGGCACCCGCCGGCGCTCGGTCGGCGAGCCGGCCACGAGGCCGTAGCAGAGGCCGCCGACGACGCTGCCGCCGGCGATCGCGGCGAACAGCAGCCCGAGGCGCGACTCGTCGTGCAGGACGTCACGGGCCGTGGCCAGCAGCGAGGTGTCGACGAAGCCGAAGGCCACGGCCATCACCAGCCCGACCACCAGGACGGCTGCCAGCGGCGGCGTGAGGACGAGGGGGGTCCCCGGTCGCCGGTCGGCGCCGGCCAGCGCACCCACGGGGCCGTCGAGGGGCGCCGCCGACTCGGGGGGCCGCCGCGCGGGCTCGCTGGCCGCGTAGAGCATGCCGCCGCCCACGTGGAGGGCGGCCGTCACCAGCAGGGGGCCCGCCGGCGGCAGGACCAGCAGGAGGAGCGAGAGCAGGAGGGGCCCGCCCACGAAGACCGCCTCGACCGCCGACGCGTCCAGGGCGTAGCCCGTCCGCCACCGCTCCCGGGGGAGCACGGCCCGCCACGACATCCGCATCGCCGCGCTGAACGGCGGGGCGGTGGCCCCGCTCGCCAGCACCAGCACCAGCAGGAGGGGCACCGGCGCGCCGGCGGAGCCCGCCAGCGCGAAGGCCGCGAGCAGGGCGGCGCTCGTCGTCACGCCCGGGACGAGCACCCGGGCCTGCCCGTGGAGGTCGATCAGGCGGCCCCACAGGGGCGAGCCGAGGCCGACCCCGAGCGCGTAGGCGCCGGCGACGAGTCCCGCGAGGGCGTAGGAGCCCCTGGTCTCCTCGACCAGGAGGATGGCCCCGAGCGGAGACATGGCGATGGGCAGTCGCGCGACGACGGCCGCGGCGAAGGGCCGGACGGCGGTGCCGGTGCGCAGCACCTCGAGGTAGGCGCCCAGGCCGCCCGCGCCGTTCGTCACGCCGCGACCCTACGAGGTCAGCACCACCGGCTCGTCAGGGCAGGCGAGGCTCCGGCCCGCCCGGTGGGGTCGCCGTCAGCTCGAACCACACGACCTTGCCGCTGCCCGAGGGGCGCACGCCCCAGGCGCTGGCGAGGGCCTCGACGAGCGCGAGACCCCGGCCGCTGGTCGCCTCCGCCGACCACGCGGAGGGCGAGAGGTCCCCCGGCAGGGCGTCGGCCACCTCGACGTGCACGCCCCCGGGCACCAGCCCCACGGACAGGGAGGCGTCTCCGCCGCCGTGCACGAGGGCGTTGGTGACGAGCTCGCTGGTGAGCAGGGACGCGACCTCACCGACCTCCTCGTCGTGGCCCGCCGCGCCGCAGAAGAGCCCCACGGACCGCCGCGCCACCCGCAGGTCCTCCGGCGGGCAGCGCACGACGAGCTCTCGACCGTTCCTGGACTCGAGCACGGCGCCCCCCGGCCCGTCATGGCGGACCCCGTCGCCCGCACCCGTCCTTCGACGCCGTCCGGCCGGTGGATGGGGGCGGGGACGTCAGAGCTTGAAGAGGCGCCGGTTGTTGTTGACGCGGACCAGGCCCTGGGAGAAGCGCACGGTGACCTGCGCCTGGGCGTCGCCGTCGACCGAGACGACGCGGCCGAGACCGTGGACGTCGTGGTTCACGCGGTCGTCCACCTCGTACTGCTCCGCGGGAGCGACGACGCGCTCGGCGAAGGGGCTCGTCTTCAGGTGGCGCTTGGGTGCAGAGGAGGCCATGCACCCAGTGTCACCCGGATCGGGCACCGGTGGGAACCAACTGCGCCGCGCGGCTGCGTTCCGTGAGCGCTCGTACCCGAGGTGGGCCCGCAGCGAGAGCTCCGCCGACCACGGACCGCCGTGCCGCACTCGGGGAGCCGGCCGACGACGAGGTCAGGGGACGAGCGCGTGCTCGGGGCCGGCCGTGCGGTCTGCGGCGCCACCGGTGCCGGCGCCCGTCAGCGAGCTCCCCGGTGCGGCTCCGCCGCCGCCGCCGAGGGCCGCGCACGACGCCGTGCCCCTCCGCGCGGCGCACCGCCCGCCGCGCGCGGGCACCAGCCGGGAGGCGCAGCCGTGAGCAAGAACAAGGGTGGCCGAGAGGTCCGCGAGCCCAAGGAGGAGAAGGCCCCGAAGGCGGCCGACAAGCTCCTGGAGTCGGCGGTGTCGTCCATCGAGCGAGCCGGCGCGCCCCGTCGCTGAGGCCGTCGGTGGCAGGATCGGCGCCGTGAGCAGCGACGCCGCACCTGCCACCGACCCCGGCTCGTCCGGAGCCCGGCGCCCCCCGCTGAGGGTGGCGGTCGTGGGGTCCGGGCCGGCGGGGGTCCACACCGCCGGGGCGCTCGTCGCCGCCGGGCTGGCGCGCGGGGCGAGGGTCGACGTCCTCGAGCGGCTCCCGGTGCCCTTCGGGCTGGTCCGCTACGGCGTCTCGCCCGACCACCCCGAGATGAAGGCCGTCGTCTCCGCGCTGGCCGACGTCCTCGACCACCCCGACGTCCGGCTCGTCGCGAACGTCGAGGTGGGACGGGACGTCACCCTCGACGAGCTGCGGGCGGCCTACGACGCGGTCGTGCTCGCCACGGGCTCGAGCACGGACGCGCCGATCGAGCTGCCCGGGGTCGACCTGCCGGGGTGCTGGGGCGCCAGCGAGCTCGTCGCCTGGTACCAGGGCCACCCCGAGGCGCCCCGCGACTGGGACCTCTCCGCGCAGGAGGTCGCGGTCCTGGGTGTCGGGAACGTCGCGCTGGACGTCGCCCGGGTGCTCGCCAGGCCCGCGGAGGACCTGCTCGCCACCGAGGTGCCGGCTGCCGTCCACGCCGGGCTGGAGGGGTCCCGGCTCACGGACGTGCACGTGGTCGGTCGTCGCGGGCCCGAGCACGCGCGCTTCTCGCCGCTGGAGCTCCGGGAGCTCGGGTCCGTGCCCGGCGTCGACGTCGTCGTCGACCCCGCCGACCTCGTGCTCGGCCCCGAGGGCGTGGAGCACCTCGAGCACGACCGGCGCGCCCGCCAGGTGGTGGACGCGCTCGCGTCCTTCGCCGAGCGCGCGTCGACCGGCGCGCCGCGGCGGGTGCACCTGCACTTCTCGCGGGCGCCCGTCGAGGTCCTCGGCCGGGACGAGGGCCGCGTGAGCGGGCTGCGCACGCGCAGGGCGCACGCCGGTGCCGCGGGCGTCGTGGAGGACCTCGCCGTGCAGGCGGTCTACCGCGCGGTCGGGTACCGCAGCCGACCGGTCGCCGGTGCCCCGTTCGACGAGTCCCGCGGGCTCGTGCCGAACGACGCGGGGCGCGTGCTGTCCGCCGACGGGGAGCCGGTGCCCGGCCTCTACGTGGTGGGCTGGCTGAAGACGGGCCCGGTCGGCCTGGTCGGGCACACGCGCAAGGACGCGCGCGCCACGACCGCGAGCCTGCTGGCCGACCTGGAGCTCGAGCCCGAGGGCGCCTCCCCGCCGGGCGACCCCCTCGACCTCGTCGCGCGCCTGCGCGAGGGCGGCCTGCACGTCGTCGACCTGGACGGCTGGCGGAGCATCGACGCCGCGGAGCTGCGCGCGGGCACGGACGTCGGCCGCCCGCGCGTCAAGATCGTCAGCCGCGAGGACCTGCTCGCCGCTGCCCGCGGCGAGCCCACCTGACCCGCGCCCTCCGGAGGGACGTCGGCGGCGGCGTGCCGTCGGGGCGGCGCCGGGGTGCACCGCGGTGGCGGCGTGCCGTCAGGATGGCGCCAGCAGGGGGACGTCGGCGGCGAGGAGCCGCGCGAGCGCCGCGAGGAGGTCGTCGTGAGGGTCGCTGTCGTCGGGGGCACCGGGCGCGTCGGGCGCCCGCTGGTCGAGGTGCTGCGCCGCGGCGGGCACGACGTCGTCGTGGTGGCGCGCTCCACCGGGGCGGACGTCATGACCGGCCGCGGGCTCGACGGCGCGCTGGCCGGGTGCGGCGCGGTGGTGGACGTCAGCGGCCCCTCGTGGCTGTCGACGCGCAGCCCGCACGACCTCGAGCGCTTCTTCGCCGCCGGCACCGACCGCGTGGGCGCTGCCGCCCGGCGCGGGGGCGCCGAGCACCACCTCGTCCTGTCGGCCGTCGGCGTCGACCGCCTGGCGGGTTCGCCGCTCTTCGCCGGCAAGCGAGCCCAGGAGGAGCGCGCCCGTCGCGGGCCGGTGCGCACGACCGTCGTCCGCGCGAGCCCCCCGCACGAGGCGGGCGCCGACCTGGCGGCGCTGACCCGCCAGGGCGACGTCGCCGTGGTGGCCCCGCTGCTCGTCCAGCCGCTGGCGGTGGACGATCTCGCCGTCGAGCTGGCACGCGTGGCCGTCGGGCCGCCGCGGGGCCTGCTGGAGGTCGCCGGCCCCCGACCCGAGGACCTCGTGGACATGGCCCGCCGCACCCTCGCGGCCCGCCGGCAGCCCCTGGACCGGCGCGCCAGCTGGCGCGGCACGCCGTTCGGCGCGGACGCCGCGGGGGAGGTGCTCCTGCCCGGCCCGCGAGCCCTGCTGCTGCCGACGACCTTCGACAGCTGGCTGCTCGACGCCTGGGTGCCCGCGTAGGAGCGGGCGTCCCGGTGCCGCTGTCGCCGCGCGGCAGGATGGCGGCGAGCCCCGCGCACCGCCGCGCCGACCCCGGAGGACGACATGACCGCCGAGCCCCGCACCGCCGCGTTCCCCTCCCCGAGCGACGAGCTGCCGATCGTCACCTACCGCTGGGACGCCGTGGCGGGCGACCCGCGCGGCGTCGTGCAGGTCGCCCACGGCCTGGCCGAGCACGGGCGCCGCTACGCGCGGCTCGCCGGGGCCCTGGTCGGGGCCGGCTTCGTGGCCTCGGCGAACGACCACCGCGGGCACGGCGCCTCCGTGGGGGCCGGCGTGCCGCTGGGCTCCTTCGGCGCGGCCGGCGCTCCCGGCTTCGTCGGCGACGTCGCCCGCCACGGTGAGCTCCTGCGCGAGGAGCACCCCGACCTCCCGCTGTTCCTCCTCGGCCACTCGCTCGGGTCGATGGCGGCGCAGAGCGTGCTCCTGGACCGCTCCGACCTCTACGACGGCGTCGTGCTCAGCGGGTCCACGGCGATCGACGGCCTGGTGGAGGTGGTCCGGCAGCTGCCCGCCGACGCCGACGGGCTCGCCGCGTTCAACGCGCCGTTCGAGCACCGGACGGGCTTCGAGTGGCTCAGCCGCGACGAGGTCGAGGTCGACGCCTACGTGGCCGACCCCCTCTGCGGCTTCGCCACCGAGGACGCCGTGCTGGGCGGGGTGCTGGCGACGGCGCCCCGCACCGCCGACCCGCGGGCGCTCGCCGGCATCCGGCCCGACCTGCCGCTGCTGGTGGTCAGCGGGGACCAGGACCCGGTCGGCGGCCCGGGCGGCGAGCTGGTCCTGCGGCTGGTGGAGCGGTACCGGGCCGCGGGGCTGCGCGACGTCACGCTGGCGCTCCGGCCGGGGGCGCGCCACGAGGTCTTCAACGAGACCGACCGCGACGAGGTGACGCAGCTCGTCGTCGCCTGGTTGCAGGAGCGCGCCGCCCGCTGAGGCCCGGAACAGCGCCTCCCGGCGGAGCGCTGGGACCCGCGTGACCGTCTACGCGCTGCACGAGAACCCCGAGTGGTGGCCCCCCTTCGCCGCGGCCTTCGAGGCCGAGGGCGTCCCGGTCGAGCAGTGGCTGCTCACCGGGGACGGCGAGCTGGACCTGGACGCCGAGCCGCCGGAGGGCGTCTTCTGGTCGCGGATGAGCGCCTCGGCCCACACCCGGGGCCACGTCCTCGCCAAGGAGCAGACCCGTGCGGTGCTGTCCTGGCTGGAGGGGCGCGGGCGCACGGTGGTCAACGGCCGCGGCGTCCTGGAGCTGGAGATGAGCAAGGTCGCCCAGCACGCCGCCCTGCGTGCCGCCGGCGTCGACGTCCCCCGGACGACGGCCGTCCTCGGGCCGGACCGCCTGGTCGCGGCCGCGGAGCGCTTCACCGCGGCCGGCGGCGGCGCGCCCTTCATCACCAAGCACGACCAGGGCGGCAAGGGCCTCGGCGTGCGGCGCTTCGACACCGTCGAGGAGCTGCGCGAGGCCCTGGCCGGCGGTGAGCTCGACGCCCCCGCCAACGGGGTGTGGCTGCTCCAGGAGCTGCTGGTCGCGGCGGAGCCGGCCGTGACGCGCACCGAGGTCGTGGACGGCGAGCACGTCTACTCCGTGCGCGTCTCCACCGCGCAGGGCTTCGAGCTGTGCCCCGCCGACGCCTGCGCGCTGCCGGGGCAGGAGCCGCTCTTCAGCCTCCGCGAGGGCTACGAGCCCCCGCAGCTGGACGCCTACCGCCGCTTCCTCGCCGCCACGGGGACGACGATCGCCGGCATCGAGTCGATCGAGACGGTGGACGGCCGCGTCGTCACCTACGACGTCAACACCAACACGAACTACAACCCGGACGTCGAGGCGGTGGCGCCCCGCTCGGGCCCGCGGGCGATCGCGCGCCACCTCGGTCGCCTCGAGGCTCGCCGGGCCGCCTGAGCG
>Ga0210040_10003775_pt1 | contig 20239 bp, 16 predicted proteins | sample CryGeyCG12114_NA_FD_185462 | JGI IMG/M metagenome (GOLD analysis project Ga0210040, IMG submission 185462) | Groundwater microbial communities from aquifer - Crystal Geyser CG19_WC_8/21/14_NA (SPAdes) (version 2) | ecosystem: Environmental > Aquatic > Deep subsurface > Groundwater | place: USA... | reverse complement strand
GGCCAGGGCGTCGAGCAGGCTCGCGGCCTCGACGACGTCGGCGGGCCCGCCGAGCACGTCGCGCCAGAACCCGGTGGTCAGGCCGGCGTGGGTGACCAGGAGATCCTCGTCCGCGGTGACCACCGGGGCGGCCACCCGCATCAGCCGCTCGTCCCACCAGCGGCGCAGCGTCGTCCGGGTCTCCGGGTCCAGCTGCTCCGGCCACTCGAACAGCGGCTCGCCCAGGTACTGGGCCTCGTGGTTGCCCACCAGCTGCACCCAGTGGCCGGGCTGGTCGCGCAGGTAGCCGTCGACCAGGGCGACGACGCGGTCGGACTCCGGTCCGCGGTGCACCAGGTCCCCGACCTGGATGACGGTCAGGTCGTCCGGCAGCCGCCCGGTGCCCGGGTCGGCGCCGAGCCGGGCGAGCTCGTCCACCAGGTCGTCGAGGTGGCCGCCGACGTCGCCGACCACCGCCACCCGGCCGGTGCTCACCCGGGCAGCGCCCATGCCTCGGCGGGCACGTAGAGCGAGATGTTGTCCATCCGCCGCTGCACCGCCGACACCTCCCGGACGGCCTGGGCGATGACGCTGCGGTCGATGGGGGAGACCTGGTCCATGGCGAGGACGTCGGTGGGCTGCTCGCCGCGCTGGTGCTGGGAGATCTGGTAGCGCAGCCGGAGCCGCTGCAGCACCTCGAACACCTCGACCAGGGTGGTGGCCTGGTCCTGGGGGAGCATCGCGGAGCCGGCTGCGGCCTGCAGCCGCTCCGTGGTGGGCAGGGCCGCCGAGCCCACGCTGAGCGCCGCCCAGCGGGCCAGGTTCACGATCGGCAGGACCGCGTGCTCCTTGACGTCGAAGGTGCCGGTCCGCCGGGTCAGCACGTTGCGGCTGGTGGGCATCCGTGCCCGGCGCGACAGCGACTCCTGCAGCAGCAGCCGCATGGTGCCGGGATGCCGGCGCAGGTCGCTGAACACCGCGGCGGCGGCGGGCAGGCCCGGGTCGCCGTGGATCGGCCGCCCGTCCACCAGCAGCGAGGTCATGATCGCCCCCTGGTCCTGCGCCGGGGCGGCCAGCCACTGCCCGGCGGTGGCGCGCCAGTCGGCGTTGGTCCGCGCGAACAGCTTGTGCGCCGCGGTGGCCCCGTGCTCGTCGGTGCTCACCCCGAGCCGGGACAGCACGGCTCCCACCTCGGAGAAGGCGGTCCGGTAGCGGTCGATCTCGGGCTGGGGCAGGTCGTCGGCGAAGGCGACCGCGGAGTCGACGTCGGAGCTCAGCACCGCCTCGCGGCGTCCGGTGCTGCCCAGCGACAGCCAGGTGAAGGCGTCGACGGACAGGTCGGGGTGCCGCTCCAGGACCAGCACCAGGCTGCGGCGGATGACCGTGTCCAGGATGGCGGCGTAGACCGCGATCACCTTGCCCGAGGCCAGCCCGCGACGGAGCAGGTCGGCGAGCATGGCCGGCACCAGGCGGGCCCGCTCGACCAGCTGGTCGACGTCCGCGGAGCGGCGCAGCTGCTCGTGCAGGGCGACGCCGGCGGTGCTGGGGGAGATGGCGAAGTCGCGTGGCTCCACCACTCCGCGCAGCTCGCCGGCCCGGTCGGTGACCAGCAGGTACTCGGCCTCGGAGTCCAGCAGCGCGATCAGCGCCTCGGCCGCGGAGTCGCCGAGCACCGCGCTCGGACCGCTCGGCTCCATCACCTCCGCCGCCGGGGTGTCGGCGGGACGGCCCTCGACGAGGATGCGGCGCCGCAGCACCGCGTCGGTGATCAGCCCGTAGCGACCCTGCCCGGTGGGCACGGCCGCGTAGCCGGAGTCCTGCTCGGTCATCAGCCGGGCCACCTCCCCGGCCGTCGCGGCCGGGCCGACCACCACCGGCGCGCTGACGATCAGCTCGTCGACCACGCTGTACGCGGGGGAGCCGGGGGTGCGCAGGTTGGCCCGGGAGACCCGTTCGGCCAGGAAGCGGGCCCCGGTGCGGGAGGTGAACGCGGGGGCGACCGCCGCGCCCGGCATCCGGGCCACCGTGGCCTCGGTGGCCGCGACCGCGCGCGGCCCGACCGAGCGCTCGGTCAGCATGGCCGAGAAGCCGAACACCCCGCCCGGGCCCAGCACCTCGTCGCCGGGCTCGGTCAGCAGGTCGGCGTTGTTCCACAGCTCGACCCGGCCGGCGATGACCAGGAACACCTCGGCGGTGGGCTCGGAGAACGCGTCGTAGACGAGCTGGCCGGGGGAGAAGTGGACGACGCTCGCCGCCGCGGCGGCGGCGCGCAGGGCGTCCGGGCCGAGGGCGTCGAAGGGCGCGTAGCCGGCCAGCAGCGCGGTCAGGTCCTGGTCAGCAGCCACGGAGCCATCCTCCCAGCAGGGTCCGGAGACGACGACGTCCCGGTGAGACCCTGGGCGGGCCCGGCCGGGACGGCGTCGTGGTGGTGGTGCCGGGGAGGTCCCCGGCGGAGGTCTGCGGTCAGACGACCGAGCTGTCCTTGGGGTCGAGGTCGTCGGGGGCGACGTCGGAGCCGTAGGTGGGCCCGTCGTTCGACCAGACGGCCTTGAGCTTGTTGCCGGTGTTGGCGACCACCTTGGGCTTGACGATCTGCCAGCCGATGGTCAGCAGCACCGCGATGATCGGGATCCCGATCACGACCACGATGAAGTTGGTCTTCTTCGCGAACTCGGGGTCGGACTGCCAGCCGGAGACGGCCATGCCGACGATCACCAGGGCCAGGAAGACCAGGCCGATGATGCTGGTGTAGGGGGAGCCGGGCATCTGGAACGGGCTCTTCTCGATGACACCGCGCTTCACCAGGTCGCGGAGCCGCAGCTGGCAGAGGAAGATCGTCGCCCAGGTGGCCACGACGCCGATGGAGGCCGCCTCGAGGGCGATCTCGAAGGCGTCCTCGAAGAAGAAGTTCAGCAGGGCGCCGAAGACGTAGACCACGGCGGTCATCACGATGCCGGCCCACGGGACGCCGGACTTGCTCATCTTCAGGGTGAAGCCGGGCGCCTGCTTGCTCATGCCGAGGCTGCGCAGCACGCGGCCGGTGGAGTAGAGGCCGGAGTTGAGGCTGGACATGGCGGCCACGATGAGCACGGCCTGGATGACCGAGCCGATCCAGCCGAGGCCGAGCCGGTCGAAGACGGTGACGAACGGGCTGGTGCCGGCGGTGTAGTCGCTGGTCGGGAGCATCGAGACCAGCAGCAGGATGGAGCCGCAGTAGAAGACCGCGATCCGGAAGATCACCGCGTTGACGGCCTTGGGGACCTCGCGCCGGGAGTCCTCCATCTCACCGGCCGCGACGCCGACCATCTCGATGGCGGCGTAGGCGAACACGACGCCGGACATCACCAGGATCGGGCCGTACCAGTTGAAGTCGCCCGCCGAGGGCCAGAAGCCGCCCGGGTTGCTCCACAGGTTGGAGAAGCCGGCCTTGTGGCCGCCGACGCTGAAGCCGCCGATGACCACGACCAGCCCGACGACCAGGAACAGCACGATGGCCGCGACCTTGAGCACCGAGGCCCAGAACTCGAACTCACCGAACGCGCGGGCCGACAGCAGGTTGACGATCAGCACGACGGCCAGCGCGATCAGCACGGTGAGCCAGGTCGGCATCGACTCGAACCAGTACTGGACGTAGAGGCCCACCGCGGACAGCTCGGCGATGCCGGTCAGCGCCCAGTTCAGCCAGTAGAGCCAGCCGGTGACGAAGGCGGCACGCTCGCCGTAGAACTCGCGCATGTAGGACACGAAGGCGCCCGAGGTCGCCCGGTGCAGCACGAGCTCGCCGAGGGCGCGCATCAGGAAGTAGGCGATGACGCCGACGAAGGCGTAGCTGAAGAGCAGGGCGGGGCCGGTGCTGTGCAGGCGGGAGGCCGAGCCGAGGAACAGGCCGGTGCCGATGGCGCCGCCGATGGCGATCATCTGCACCTGGCGGCGGCCGAGCGACTGCTTGTAGCCGACCTGCTCGGCGTCCAGCGAGCTGTGCTGGGACTGGGTCTGGGTCATGACTTCTTCCTCGGGTGGACGGCGGGGAGGGCAGAGCTCCGTGGGGGGCGCGGAGGCGCCGCCGACGGGGCGTCGGCGACCGGCAGGCACCTCATCGGTGGCGCCGGTCCTCGGGCGGCGGGAGCCGCTCGGCCGCCCGGGGGTGGTGGGCGTCGCTCGGGGTCCTGATCGGGGTCCTCATCAGGGCCTTCCGGATCGGTGGCGTGACGGTCGGACGTCGCGCCGGATGGTTCGGATGTGACATTAGCCACCGTCAGGTCTCGGTAACGTTCCGGACGTTACGGTGCGGTTAACTTCGCGTCCACCCCAGCGACGCCCGCCTGGGCGACCCGCCACGGACCGGTGCTAGGTTGTGCATAGCCTTACTAAGCACTTGGGAGGAACCCCCCGTGGCCACCACCGACCTCACCGCCCACCGCGGGCCGAGCATCCTGCGCCAGCCCAAGGCGGTGTGGGCGGTCGCCTTCGCCTGCGTGATCGCCTTCATGGGCATCGGGCTGGTCGACCCGATCCTGCCCGCGATCAGCGCCCAGCTGGGGGCGACGCCGGCCCAGACCATGCTGCTGTTCACCAGCTACCTGCTGATCACCGGGCTGGCCATGTTCGTCACCAGCTTCGTGTCCAGCCGGCTCGGGGCCAAGCGGACGCTGCTGGTCGGGCTGGCCCTGATCGTGCTCTTCGCCGCGCTGGCCGGCGCCTCCGGCAGCGTGGACACGATCATCGGCTTCCGGGCCGGGTGGGGCCTGGGCAACGCCCTGTTCATCTCCACCGCCCTGGCCACCATCGTCGGGGCGGCCTCCGGCGGGGTGGACAACGCGATCATCCTCTACGAGGCGGCGCTCGGCCTGGGCATCGCCACCGGGCCGCTGCTCGGTGGCGCGCTGGGGGAGGTGTCCTGGCGCGGCCCGTTCTTCGGCACGGCCGTGCTGATGGCCATCGGCCTGGTGGCGATCGTGGTGCTGCTGCCGAGCCAGCGCGAGAGGGTGGCCCGGGTCCCGCTGTCGGCCACCTTCCGGGCGCTGCGCCACCCGGCGCTGCTCACCCTCGGCCTGACCGCGCTGTTCTACAACTTCGGCTTCTTCAGCCTGCTCGCCTACACCCCCTTCCCGCTGGAGGACGCCGCCGCGGCGGCGGGGGTGCGCACCTTCGGGGCCCACGAGCTGGGGCTGGTCTTCTGCGGCTGGGGCATCTGCCTCGCCCTCACCTCCGTCTTCGCGGCGCCGGTGCTCACCCACCGCTTCGGCCGGCAGCCGGTGCTGCGGACCACGCTGCTGCTGCTGGCCGCGGACCTGGCCGTGATGGCCTGGCAGGTGCACCACCTGGTCGCGCTGGTCGTGGCCACCATCGTGGCCGGGCTGTTCCTCGGGGTGATGAACACGGTGCTGACCGAGTCGGTGATGGAGGCCACCGAGCTGCCCCGCAGCGTCGCCTCCTCCACCTACTCCGGCATCCGGTTCATCGGGGGAGCCATCGCCCCGGCGGTCGCCGGCGTGCTCGCGGCCGACCTCGGTGCCGCCGCCCCGTACTGGTTCGGCGTCGGCGGGCTGCTCGTGGCCGTGCTGGTGCTGGTGGTCGGCCGCCGTCACCTCCGGGTCCTGGACGACGAGCCGGAGACGGTGCACGGCGTGGAGGACCCGGCGGTGCTGACCGCGGCCGACGCGTGAGCGCCGGGTAGGTTCGCAGCACGGGGAGCGCGGGCCGAGAGCCCGCGCCGCCGACGACGACGACGAGGAGCGCTGCGATGGGCTGGGCGAGCACCGAGAAGACCGCGCTGGTCGACACCCTGCGCCGGAGCGACCCGGGGGCGCCGACGCTGTGCGCCGGCTGGGACGTCCGGCGGCTGCTCGCCCACCTCGTCCAGCGCGAGCAGGACCTGCCGGGCGGCGTGGTCGACACCGTCCGCGGGGCCGAGCCCGGTCAGGAGCCGCGGCTCGGACGCCTGGTCCAGGGGGCCGGCACGCCCGAGGGGTACGCGGCCCTGGTCGACCGCTTCGTGTCCGGGGCGCCGCGCTGGTCGCCCTTCAGCTGGGCCTCCGACCAGGTCAACCTCGTCGAGTACGTGATCCACCACGAGGACGTCCGCCGCGGTCAGGCCGGGACGGCCCCGCGCGACGTGCCGCTCTCCCAGGCCCGCCAGGTCTGGCGCCAGGTGCCCCTGCTGGCCCGGCTCCGCTTCCGCCGGGCGCCCGTCGGGGTGGTCCTCGCCCTGCCGGGTGGTGAGCGGAAGGTGGTGCGCGCCGGCGACGACCCGGTCGTGCTGACCGGCGAGCCGGTGGAGCTGGCCCTCTACACCAGTGGCCGGCGCACGGCCGCCCAGGTGGAGGTCTCGGGTCCGCCCACGTCGGTGGCGGCCTTCCAGACCTGGGTCGCCTCGGTCTGAGGCCCACCGCCGCCCCGCCGCTCAGCCGGCCGGCGTTCCCGTCGTCGTGGTGGCTGGGGTGGTGGTCGGGGCGCGGAGCCGCGAGAGCGCCGCACCCACGGGCACCGGACGGCAGCCCGCCGCCAGGGCGTGCGCCCGGTCGGCCGGCTCGCGCCGCCAGAGGGCCCAGCCGCGCCGGACCAGCACCGGGAGCGGCTTGCGGTGCTCGGCCACGTCCCGCAGGAAGCGCCGGAGCAGGTTGGCTGTCCGGGAGCGGTCCAGGTACAGCGGCTCGACGGCCACCCCGGCCTCCTGCAGCGGCCGCACCACCTCGGGGGCGAAGACGCCCTCGGCCACGAACAGCGGCGCGCCGCTGACGTCGACGCGGTGCTCGCCGGCACGGGCGCTCCGGGCGATGTCGTAGACCGGGACCAGCGCGCTGCCCTCGCGGCAGAGCCGGACCACCGCGGCCACGGCGGACGCCTGGTCCCACGACGCCGGGTGGTCCCAGTCGACGATGCCCAGCGTCCGCGGCAGCCCGGGGGCGTCGCCGTCGTGGTAGAAGTCGTCGAGGTTGAGCCGGGGGCAGCCGGCGCTGGTGGCCAGCCGGGACTTGCCGCTGCCCGACGCCCCGGCCAGCAGCACCACCGTCCGGGTGCCGTCGGCGGCGGGCGCTCGTCGTGGGTCCGCTGCTCCGCCCACCTGCGCCGCCATGACGGCGATCCTATGTCCGGGCAGCCCTCCCGCGAGCCCGGCGCAGCCTCAGCCGGGCAGCCGGAAGGTGATGTCGGGCACGAGCTCGACGGTGTCCATCTGCGCCTTCTGCAGCCGCCCGGAGTAGTCCCAGTTCACCGACTGCCAGCGGGTGAACTGGTCCAGCACCCAGATGCCCGACTGGCGCGAGCCGTTCCCGGACTTGCCGTTCCCGCCGAAGGGCAGGTGCGCCTCCGCGCCGGAGGTCGAGTTGTTGATGCTGACCATCCCGGTGCCGATCCGGTCGCGGAAGGTGAAGGCCTCCCGGGCGTCGTCGGTGTAGATCGCGGAGGACAGGCCGTACCCCGGGGCGTTCGCCAGCTCGACCGCCTCGCCGAGGCTCCGGTAGGTGGTCACCCCGACCAGCGGGCCGAAGGTCTCCTCGTCGAAGACCCGGTCGCCCGGCCGGACGCCGTCCACCACCACCGGGTGGTAGAAGAGCCCGGCCGCCGGGTCGCCCACGAAGCCTGCCCGCGGGTTCTCGGCGGTGATCCGGCCCTGCGCGCCGCGGACCCGGTGGTGCGGCTGCAGCCAGGTCAGGTACTCCTCGTAGCGCTCGGCGAACTTCGCGTCCAGCAGCGGCCCCATCAGCACGTCCTGGCGCGGGTCGCCCACCCGGCCGGCGGCGACGGCGGCGTCGAAGCGGCGCAGGAACTCCTCGTGCACCTCGGCGTGCACGATCACCGTGCCGAGGGAGGTGCAGCGCTGCCCGGCGGTGCCGAAGCCGGAGAACAGCGCACCCTCGACGGCGAGGTCCAGGTCGGCGCCCGGGGTGACGACCAGCGGGTTCTTGCCGCCCAGCTCGAGGCAGGCGGTCTGCAGGTGCCGGCCGGTGAGGGCGCCGATCTCGCGGCCGACCGGGGAGGAGCCGGTGAAGCCCACCTTGTCGACGAGCCCGTCCTCGAGGGCGCGGGTCAGCCCCTCGGAGGTGGCGGCGCCGTCGGCGTGCACGATGTTGAACACCCCGTCGGGCAGCCCGCCGCCCCGGACGAACAGCTCGTGGAAGGCGCCGCTGACCACCGCGGAGTACTCCGCCGGCTTCCACAGGACGGTGTTGCCCGCCAGCAGGGCCGGGATGATGTACCAGGACGGCACGGCGACCGGGAAGTTGCCCGCGGTGATCACGGCCACGGCGCCGACCGGCTTGCGGAAGGTGAACAGCTGCTTGTCGCTCATCTCGCTGGGGATGGTCTGCCCGTAGAGCCGGCGTCCCTCCCCGAGGAAGAAGTCGCAGGTGTCGACGATCTCGCGGACCTCGCCGAGGGCTTCGGCGTAGGGCTTGCCGATCTCGTCGGTGACCAGCCGGGCCAGCGCCTCGGCGTTGTCCTCCACCAGCCGGCCGATGTGGGCGATGGCCCGGCCGCGGACCGGCGCCGGGACGGCCGCCCACGCCTCCTGGGCCTTGCGGGCGGCCTGGGCGCCGGCCACGAAGGCGTCGGCGTCGGCGAAGGCGACCGAGCCCACCACCTCGTGCAGGCGGGCGGGGTTGGTGCTGTCGACCACGCGGCCGCCGGGGAGGGCGGAGCCGGCGACGACCGAGCTGGTGGTGCTCACGGTGGGACTCCTGGGCTAGCGGGTGGTGGTGAGGACGGCGGGGGAGGCCAGCCGCTGCAGCGAGCGGCCGACGGCGCCGACCGCCTCGTCGATCTCATCCTCGGTGATGGACAGGGCCGGGCGGAAACGGACGGAGCGGACGCCGCAGGGCAGCACGATCACCCGCTCGGTGTCGTGCAGGTCGGCGACCAGGGCGCTCCGCAGCTCGGGGGTGGGCAGGTCGCAGGCGGCGAGCAGCCCGCGGCCCCGGACGTTGTCGACCAGCGGCTGCCCGTCCACCAGCGCGGTCGCGGCGACGGCGCGCAGGCCGGCCAGCAGCCGCTCGCCCTTGGGGCCGGCGGCGGCGATCAGGTCCTCGGCCTCGATGATCTCCAGCAGCCGGCGCGAGCGGACCATGTCGGTCAGCCCGCCGCCCCAGGTCGAGTTGATCCGGCCGGAGACGTGGAACACGTTCTCGGGCACCTCGTCGATGCGCCCGCCGCCCATCACCCCACCGACCTGGGCCTTCTTGGAGAACGCGACCAGGTCCGGCGTCAGCCCGAGCTGCTGGTACGCCCACGGCGTCCCCGTGGTGCCCACGCCGGTCTGCACCTCGTCGACGACGACGAGCGCGTCGTTGGCGTGCACGATCTCCTGCAGCGCGACGAAGAACTCGGCCCGGATGTGGTTGTCGCCGCCCTCGCCCTGGATCGGCTCGGCGATGAACGCCGCGATGTCGTGCGGGTGTGCCGCGAAGGCCGCGCGGGCCTGGGCGAGCGCCCGCTCCTCGGCCGCGACGACCTCGTCGAGGTGCTCGGCCAGCGGGAAGCGGACCGCGGGCACGTCGATCCGCGGCCAGTCGAACTTCGGGAAGCGGGCCGTCTTGCCCGGCTCGGTGTTGGTCAGCGAGAGCGTGTAGCCGGAGCGGCCGTGGAAGGCCCGGGTCAGGTGCAGCACCTTGGTGCCCAGCTCCGGGCTGCGCCCGTGGGCCTCGTTGTGCCGGCTCTTCCAGTCGAAGGCCGCCTTGAGCGCGTTCTCCACGGCCAGCGCGCCGCCCTCGACGAAGAACAGGTAAGGCAGGGCCGGGTCGCCGAGCACGCGTACGAAGGTGTCCACGAACTCCGCGTACGCGCTCGAGTACATGTCGGGGTTGGCCGGCTTGTTGACCGCCACCTCGGCGAGCTCGGCCGCGAAGGTCGGGTCCTCGACCAGCCCGGGTGGGTTGATGCCGAGCGGCGCGGAGGCGAAGAACGTGTAGAGGTCGAGGTAGGTGGTGCCGTCCCGGGCGTCGACCAGGCGCGACCCACGGCTGCGGCGCAGGTCGAGCACGAGCTTCATCCCGTCGGTCAGGACGTGGCGGCCCAGCACCTCGTGGACCTCGGCGGGGGAGACGTGCGCGCGTTCGGCCATCGGTACCTCCAGACGACAAGATCACCGGGGAGATCGCGGCGACAAGACGGATGCTAGCGCCAGATGGTCGTTGTGCCGCAACTCCTAGCGTGCTGCACCGGTGTCACCGTCGGGGGACCAGAGGGCGCGGACGACCCCGGAGGGGGCAGGGAGGGCGACCGGGGCCGGACGACGCAGCCGAGCGTGACCCACGCAACCCGGTCAGCGCGTGCCGGGCCCAGGGGCGACCGCAGAGCGCCGGCCACCCGACATGCCGCTCCACCTCGCGCCGGCGCCTGCCGACCGCGTCCGACGCTCCTGGGAGCCCTACCAGGGCCGTGGGGCGGCGAACTGCCGCTCAACCGACCCGGAGCTCGCCCATCTCGTCCCAGCCCTCGCCCTCGACCTGGCGGCTGATGATCTTCGGGGTGGACACCAGGGCCTGGGGCAGGTCCCGCATGGCCTGGGCGAAGTGCTCGCTGCTCACGTGGGGACCGGCCCCGTCGTCGGTGAACCCCTCGACCAGGACGAACTCGTCCGGGTCGTCGAGGCTGCGCGACCACTGGAACCACAGGTTGCCGGGCTCGCGGCGGGTCGCGGTGGTGAAGTCGGCGACGAGGGCGGGCCAGCGCTCGACCCACTCGGGCTTGACCTGGAACGTGACGACGATGGCGTGCACGGGGCTCCTGCAGGGGCGGGGCGGCCGGAGCCGCCGGGTGGCTGGGGTGGTCGGGGGATGCCCTGTGGTCCGGGACGTCGGGCCGGTCGGCAGGGTGGTCAGGGGCGGTGGGGGTGGTCGGGACGGGAGGCCGGCCGCCTCGGTCAGGAGGGGTCGCGGTCGAGCCCGAGCGCCCGGCTGACCTCCTCGCGCAGCCGGACCAGCACCTGGTCGGCCTCGGAGCGCGCTCCGGCGACGTCGGGCGTCGGGGGGCGGCGGGCCTCGAGGTAGCACTTGAGCTTCGGCTCGGTCCCCGACGGCCGGACCACGACGTGGACGGTCTCACCGGCCAGCACCACCGCGTCCGTGGCCGGCAGCTCCGCGCTGCCCGCGGTCAGGTCGGTGACGGTCACCGGCTGCCCGGCGAGGGTCTGCGGCGGCTCGGCGCGCAGCCGTGCCATCGCCCGGGCGATCACCGTCGGGTCCGACACCCGGACCGACAGCTGGCTGGTCCGGTGCACCCCGTGCACGCGGGCGATCTCGTCCAGCCGGTCCGCGACGGTCTGCCCCTGCGCCAGGAGCCCGGCCGCGAGCAGCAGGACCCGGACCAGGGCGGTGATGCCGTCCTTGTCGGGGACGGCCACCGGGTCGACGCAGTAGCCGATCGCCTCCTCGTACCCGAAGGCCAGACCGGGCACCCGCCCGATCCACTTGAAGCCGGTCAGCGTGGTCACGAACGGCTGGGCCGACGCGGCGGCCAGCCGCGACAGCAGCGAGCTCGACACCACCGAGCAGGCGTAGGTGCCCCGGACGCCGCGGCGGAGCGCGTCGTCGCCCAGCAGGGCGCCGAGCTCGTCGCCGGTGAGCATCCGCCACCCGCCGTCCACCACGGCCGCCACGGCGCAGCGGTCGGCGTCCGGGTCGTTGGCCACCACCAGGTCGGCGCCGGCCGCGCGCGCCTCGTCCAGGGCGAGGTCGATCGCGCCGGGCTCCTCCGGGTTGGGGAAGGGAACGGTGGGGAAGTCCGGGTCGGGCTCGGCCTGGGCGCGCACCACCCGGGGGGCGGGGAACCCGGCGGCGGCCACGATCCGCTCGACCAGGGCGCCGCCAACCCCGTGCATCGGCGTGTAGACCCAGCTGAGCTCCCGGGCGGCCCCGGCCGGGGCCAGGCCCGCGGCCCGCTGCACGTACGCCCCGAGCAGCTCCTCACCGACCACCGCGTAGGCCTCGCTGCGCGCGATGTCGGACAGGTCCTGGCGGGCGACCTCGTCGATGCGGTCGGAGATCTCGGCGTCGGCGGGGGGCACGATCTGCGACCCGTCGCCGAGGTAGACCTTGTAGCCGTTGTCCTGGGGCGGGTTGTGCGAGGCCGTCACGACCACGGCCGCGGCGCACCCGAGGTGCCGGATGCCGAAGGCGACCACCGGGGTCGGGGTGGCCGCAGCGGTGAGCAGGGTCTCGAAGCCGGCGGCGGCCAGGACCTCGGCGGTGTCGCGGGCGAACACGTCGGACTGGTGCCGGGCGTCGTAGCCGACCAGCACCCGGCCGCCGGCGGCACCGCTGTCGCGCAGGTACGCAGCCAGGCCGGCCGCGGCCTGGCTGACGACCACCCGGTTCATCCGGTTCGGCCCGGCGCCGAGGGCACCCCGCAGCCCGGCCGTCCCGAACTGCAGGCGCCCCGAGAACGCGTCCGCCAGCAGGGCGTGCGCGTCGTGGTCGCCGGCGGCGGCCGCGGCGAGCAGCTCCTCGGCCTGCTGCCGGGTGGCCGCGTCGGGGTCCTGGGCGGTCCAGGCGGCGACGGCCGCCGCCAGCTCGGCGGTCGGTACCGCGTCCGGGGTGCTCACGACCCGCCTCAGAGGACGCCGGCGAGGCCGGCGAGCAGCTGGCGGAGAGCCGGGGCGGCGTCGCGGCCGGCCTCCAGCACCTCCTCATGGTGCAGCGGCGTGGGGGAGATGCCGGCGGCCAGGTTGGTCACCAGGGAGATGCCGAGCACCTCCAGCCCGGCCTCGCGGGCGGCGATGGTCTCCAGCGACGTCGACATCCCGACCAGGTCGCCGCCGAGCACGCCGGCCATCCGGACCTCGGCGGGGGTCTCGAAGTTGGGGCCGTGGAACTGGACGTAGACCCCGTCGGGCAGGGTCGGGTCGACCGTCCGGGCCAGGTCCCGCAACCGGGGGCTGTAGGCGTCGGTCATGTCGATGAAGGTGGCGCCGACCAGCGGGCTGGCGCCGGTCAGGTTGATGTGGTCGCTGATCAGCACCGGCGTCCCCGGCCCCCAGTCGCGGTTCAGGCCGCCGCAGCCGTTGGTCAGCACCAGGGTGGTCGCGCCGGCCGCCGCGGCCGTGCGGACCCCGTGCACGACCTGGGCGACGCCGCGGCCCTCGTAGTAGTGGGTGCGGCCGGTGAACAGCGCCGCCGTGCGGCCGGTGGCGGTGCGGACGATGCGCAGCTCACCGCCGTGGCCCTGCACCGTCGGCGCCGCGAAGCCCGGCAGCTCGGCCAGCGGGCAGCTGCCGAGCACCTCGCCGAGGTCGTCGGCGGCGGCGGACCAGCCCGAACCCAGCACGAAGGCGAGGTCGACCGAGGTCAGGTCGAAGCGTCGGCGCAGCTCGTCGGCGGCGTCGCGGGCCAGTGCGTACGGGTCCTCGGTGGGCATGGCCCAGATCCTAGGGCGGAGCCCCGACAGTTCTGCCGCCCGACCGGTGGCACCCCCGGCGGCCGCCCCCCGGTCCGTCGCGCCGCTCACCCCCAGGTCGGGCCGGTGCTCACCAGCCGCTGCTGCAGGGCCGGCTGCGCAGCTCGAGGAGGTAGTCGCGGGGGGCGCCGGCCGCTTCGGCGGCGTCGGCCAGGATGCCGAGGGTGCGGGCGCTCGGGATGCCGCCCTCGAAGTCGTGCAGCACGTAGACCCAGGCGGTCTGCTCGCCGTCCAGCGTGGCCACCCGGACCCGCACCTTCTCGTAGAGGCCGGAGTCCGCGCTCTCCCAGGCGTCCAGCGCCGCCTCGTCCCCCTCGGTCACGTCGTAGAGCCCGACCAGGACGTGGTCGGCGGCGTCCTCCACCACCGTGGGCAGGGCGCCGTCCCAGCCCTCGCCGCCGAAGGTCAGCCGCCAGCCCTGCAGCCACCCGGTGACCCGCAACGGCGAGTGCGGGCAGCGCTGAGCCATCTGGGCAGGGTCGAGGTTGCTCCCGTAAGCCGCGTACAGCACACCCGGAGGGTATCTGTGCCGCGTGGAACAATGGCGCGGTGACTCGCGTAGTGATCGTCGGCGGCGGGCCAGGTGGGTACGAGGCCGCGCTGGTGGGCAGCCAGCTCGGTGGCCAGGTGACCCTGATCGACACCGACGGGCTCGGTGGGTCGGCGGTGCTGACCGACTGCGTGCCCTCCAAGACCCTGATCGCCACCGCCGAGGTGATGAGCGAGGTCCGCGAGTCGGCTGAGCTGGGGCTGCGCTTCGGCGACGGTGACTCCCCGCACGCCGACGCGGTGGTGAGCGTGGACCTCGGCGCCCTGAACGCCCGGGTGCTCGACCTGGCCCGGAAGCAGTCGGAGGACATCTCCGAGCGGGTGCTGCGGGAGAACGTGGAGCTGGTCATCGGCCACGGCCGGCTGGACGGGCCCGACCGGGTGGTCGCCCGGACCGCCGACGGCGAGCGGACCTTCGACGCCGACGTGGTGCTGCTGGCCACCGGCGCCACACCCCGTGAGCTGCCGACCGCCCGCTGCGACGGCGAGCGCATCCTGAACTGGACTCAGCTCTACGACCTCGAGGAGCTCCCCGAGCGGCTGGTGGTGGTCGGCTCCGGCGTCACCGGCGCGGAGTTCGCCAGCGCGTACGACGCCCTCGGCTCCGACGTGGTGCTGATCTCCTCCCGCGACCAGGTCCTGCCCGGGGAGGACGCCGACGCCGCCCAGGTGCTGCAGGACGTCTTCACCCGTCGCGGCATGACGGTGATGTCGCGCTCCCGGGCCGAGAGCGTCGAGCGCGACGGGGACTCGGTGGTGGTCACCCTGGCCGACGGCCGCACGGTCACCGGCTCGCACTGCCTGATGGCGGTCGGGTCGATCCCCAACACCGCCGAGCTCGGTCTGGAGACCGCCGGCGTCGCCGTCGACCGCGGCGGCTTCGTCACCGTCGACCGGGTCTCCCGCACCTCGGCCCGCGGGGTCTACGCGGCCGGCGACTGCACCGGGGTCTTCATGCTCGCCTCGGTCGCCGCCATGCAGGGCCGGATCGCCATGTGGCACTCCCTCGGCGACGCCGTCTCCCCACTCGACCTCAAGACCGTCTCCTCCAACGTGTTCACCGCCCCCGAGATCGCCACCGTCGGGGTCAGCCAGGCCCAGGTCGACTCCGGTGAGGTGTCGGTCCGCTCGGTCACCCTCCCGCTGCGGGGGAACCCGCGAGCCAAGATGCAGGGCAGCCGTGACGGCTTCGTCAAGCTGTTCTGCCGCAGCGTCACCGGCATCGTGGTCGGCGGGGTGGTGGTGGCCCCGCGGGCCAGCGAGCTGATCTACCCGGTGGCCATCGCGGTGGCCGAGCGGCTCACTGTCGACCAGGTGTCGCAGTCGTTCACCGTCTACCCCTCGATGACCGGCTCGCTGGCGGAGGCGGCCCGCCGCCTGCACGGCACCCGGTCGATCATCAGCTGAGCACTCACGAGCCGCCGGTCCCCGGTCCTCGGACCTGGGGTGGACCGGCGTCGCCGGGTACCTTCGGTGCCGTGGACGTGCTGCCCGAGGTCGAGCCCGCGAGAGCACTGGTCGACCTGCTCGCCGGACGTCCGTGGGTGGCGCTGACCGGCGCCGGGATGAGCACCGACAGCGGGATCCCGGACTACCGGGGGCCGACCTCGGTGCGGGCCACCCCGATGCAGTTCAGCGAGTTCGTCGGCTCGGTGGAGTCGCGCCAGCGCTACTGGGCCCGTTCCTACCTCGGCTGGTCGCGGATCGGCCAGGCCGAGCCGAACGAGGGCCACCGCACCCTGGTCGAGCTCGAGGCGGCCGGGCTGCAGGGGGTCCTCACCCAGAACGTGGACGGCCTGCACACCCTGGCCGGCAGCCGGACGGTGATCGACCTGCACGGCCGGATCGCCGACGTGGTGTGCCTGGGCTGCGGCCGCGTCACCCCCCGCCTGGAGCTGCAGCAGCGGCTCGCCGAGCTCAACCCGGACCTGAGCGCCCCGGCCACCCTGGAGCACGCCGAGCTCCGGCCGGACGGCGACGCGGTGGTGGAGGACTGGCGCGACTTCCGGCTCGCCGCCTGCCCGGCCTGCGGCGGTGCCCTGAAGCCCGACGTCGTGTTCTTCGGCGAGTCCGTGCCCAAGCCCCGGGTCGCGCAGGCCTACGAGCTGGTGGACCGCAGCGAGGTGCTGGTGGTGCTGGGCTCCTCGCTGACGGTGATGTCCGGCCTCCGGTTCGTCCGGCACCAGACCAAGCGCGGCCTGCCCACCGTGGTCGTCAACCGCGGCGCCACCCGCGGCGACCCGCTGGCCACCCTCAAGCTCGAGCAGGGCTGCTCGGAGACCCTTGCTGCCGTGGCCGCCCGCCTCTGCTAGCGCTAGCGGCCAGGAGCGCCGACTTGGGCTGCCGGCACCCGGCCAGCGAGCGCGAGCGACAACCCGAGGGGCACGGCGTCTGCGAGCGTCAGGAGGTCCGGCCCGGCCCTGTCTGCACGACGAGCCCGTGATGGACACGCTTTTCGTCCATCACGGGCGAGGAGGAAGACAGGGGCTCAAGGGCCGGACCGAGCGCGAGCAGACTGCCCATCAGGCAGGTCAGTCGAACATGCCGCCGAACATGTCGCCGATGCCCTCACCGATGTCGCCCAGTCCGTCGCCGAGGCCGCCCATCATGTCGCCGACGCCCTCGCCGAGCCCGCCGAGGCCCTCACCGATGCCGCCGAAGACCGGGCCCATGCCGCCGAACAGGAAGCTGCCGATCAGCATGCCGGACAGCATGTCGCTGCCCGCCCAGCGGCTGTAGTAGCCCTGGGCCCAGGGCGCGTAGGCCGGGCCGCCCTCCCAGTAGGGGACGCGCTGGGCGCCGACCTGGACCGTACGGATGTAGGGGTCGGCCCCGACCAGGACGCGCTCGGCGTCGGCCGGGCAGGCCGGCACCGTGCGGGCCGCGCCGCCGGGGGGAGCCCACTCCACGTCCTGGGAGGAGGGCCCGTGCGCGGGGTTGAAGAAGCAGGGCGGACGCTTGGCCGGCAGCGGCTCGCCGGCCACCCGCGCCTTGACGCAGGCGATGGCGTAGCGGCCGTCCTCCAGGATGGTGGTGACGTGCTTGATCTCGTCGGGCACGCGGACCGCGTCGAGGGAGGACTTGGCGTCCTCGTAGGCGTCCAGCGCGCGCTGGTAGTCCTGCTGCATGCGCTCGTCGAGGGGGTGTCCGGCCACGTCGGTGTCGAGGCGCTGGAGCTCCTCGCCGAACTTGGTCACGTCCTCGTCGGCGGCCCGCTTCGAGGTCGAGAGCTGGGACTCCAGGGCAGCACGCTGCTCGCCGGCGCGCTGTGCGAGCGCGCGACGGCGGTACAGGCTCGTGCCGCCCACCACGAGGAGGACGACCAGCACGAGGACGAAGAACTCACCACCCATGCACCCGAGTTTGCCTCGTGGTTCCCGGCTCCGACGCCCGGGACCGCCTTCTTACCGTCTTCTCACCGCTCCGGCCGCCCTCTCCCGACCGCCGTCGGCGGTGGCGACCTCGGCTCCCGGCTGCGGTGGTCGCCCAGGGAGGGGGTCAGTCGACGATGTCGCAGAGGGCGGAGCCGCTCGTGACGGTCGCCCCCACCTCGGCGGTCAGCCGGGCGATGGTGCCGCTGCGGTGGGCGGTCAGCGGCTGCTCCATCTTCATGGCCTCGAGCACCACCACCAGGTCGCCGCTCGCGACCGTGTCGCCCTCGGCCACGGCCACCTTGACGATGGTGCCCTGCATCGGGGAGGTGAGGGCGTCCCCGGACGGTGCCCCGGCCGCGGCCGCACCGCCACCGCTGCGCCGGCTCGGCCGCCGGGGCCCGGCCGCCGCCGGACCGGCGGGGCCACCCCCGGCGCCCAGCCCCGCGGGCAGGGCGACCTCGAGCCGACGACCGCCCACCTCCACCACCACGGTGGTGCGCTCGGCCGGCTCGGCGGTGGCGCTCGTCCCCGTCCACGGGGCGATGGTGCCGGTGAACTCGGTCTCGATCCAGCGGGTGTGGACGCCGAAGGTGCCGTCGGCGGCGGTGAAGGCCGGGTCCTCGAGGACCGCGCGGTGGAAGGGGACCACGGTGGGCATGCCGTCCACCACCAGCTCGGCCAGCGCACGCCGGGCCCGGCCCAGGGCCTGCTCCCGGTCGGCGCCGGTGACGACGACCTTGGCCACCAGCGAGTCGAACGACCCGGGCACGGTCATCCCGGCGAGGTAGCCCTCGTCCACCCGCACGCCGGGCCCCGACGGCGGCCGCCAGGCGCTGAGCGTGCCGGGGGCGGGCATGAAGTTGCGGCCGGCGTCCTCGGCGTTGATCCGGAACTCGATCGAGTGCCGCGACACCGCCGGGTCGCCGTAGCCCAGGGCCTCGCCGTCGGCGATCCGGAACATCTCCCGGACCAGGTCCAGCCCGGTCACCTCCTCCGAGACCGGGTGCTCGACCTGCAGCCGGGTGTTGACCTCGAGGAAGGAGATGGTGCCGTCCTGGCCGACCAGGAACTCGCACGTCCCGGCGCCGACGTAGCCGGCCTCGCGCAGGATCGCCTTGGAGGCGGTGTAGAGCCGATCCACCTGGTCGGCGCTGAGGTAGGGCGCGGGCGCCTCCTCGACCAGCTTCTGGTGCCGCCGCTGCAGCGAGCAGTCGCGGGTGGAGACGACGACCACGTTCCCGTGGCTGTCGGCCAGGCACTGGGTCTCCACGTGCCGCGGCCGGTCCAGGTAGCGCTCGACGAAGCACTCGCCGCGGCCGAAGGCGGTGACCGCCTCCCGGGTGGCGGACTCGAACAGCTCGGGGATCTCGGCCAGCTCGCGGGCCACCTTGAGGCCGCGGCCGCCACCCCCGAAGGCCGCCTTGATGGCGATCGGCAGGCCGAACTCCTCGGCGAAGGCGACCACCTCCGACGCGTCGGCGACGGGGTCGGGGGTCCCGGGCACCAGCGGGGCGCCGACCCGCTCGGCGATGTGGCGGGCCTTGACCTTGTCGCCGAGGGCGTCGATCGCCGCGGGCGGCGGGCCGATCCAGGTCAGGCCGGCCGCCAGCACCGCGCTGGCGAAGCCGGCGTTCTCGGCCAGGAACCCGTAGCCCGGGTGCACGGCGTCGGCTCCGCTGCGGGCGGCCACCTCGAGGATCTTGGCGGTGTCGAGGTAGGTCTGCGCCGGGGTCTCGCCACCGAGGGCGTAGGCCTCGTCGGCCAGGGAGACGAAGAGGCTGTCCCGGTCCGGGTCGGCGTAGACGGCCACGCTGGTCAGGCCGGCGTCCCGCGCCGCGCGCACCACCCGGACGGCGATCTCGCCCCGGTTCGCGACCAGCACCTTGCGCATTCCCACGGATCCTCCTCGGTCGGTGCCGGACGGGCGGGTCGCGCGCGCCGGACGCCCCGGACGGCGGGCGGGCCCACGGGCCGCCCCCAGGGCACCGGGGAGTCTAGCGATCAGGCGCGGAAGCGCACCCGGTCGCCCGGCCGCAGCTGGGCGGCGTGGTCGCAGGACCGCTCGGTGACCACCGCCACCACCGGGTAGCCGCCGGTCACCGGGTGGTCCGCGAGGAAGACCAGCGGCTGCCCGGAGGCGGGCACCTGCACCGCCCCGCGGACCAGCCCCTCCGAGGGCAGCTCGGCCGGGACGCGGCGCTCCAGGGGGTCACCGGCCAGCCGGACGGCCACCCGGTCCAGCTCGGCCGACACCGTCCAGGCCGCGCCCAGCAGGCGGTCCCAGGACGCGTCGGTGAACCAGTCGCGGCGGGGCCCCGGCTGCACCTGCAGGTCGGAGACCGGGGCGGGGGGCGCCACCTGGTCGGTGCCGGGCAGCGGGTCCTCCGCCCGGCCGGTAGCGAGGGTGTCACCGGCCCGCAGGGGTTCTGGCCCCAGCCCGGACAGCACGTCGCGGGAGCAGCTGCCCAGGGTGGCCGGGGCGAGCACGCCGCCGCGGACCGCGACGTAGCTCCGCAGGCCCCGGGCGGGCGGGTCGACGACCAGCCGCTCGCCGGCCCGCAGCACCACCGTGGTGTGGGAGGGGGTGGGCCGTCCGGCCACCCGCAGCGTGGTGGGGGCGCCGGTGACGGCCAGGAACGCCGTCCGGTCGGTGCCCAGCACCAGCCCGCCCAGGGTGACCTCGACGGTGACCGCCCCCTCCGGGTTGCCGACCAGCCGGTTGGCCAGGCGGTGCGCCGACCGGTCGGCGGCCCCGGACGGCGACACCCCGAGGTGCGCCCGTCCCGGCCGGCCCAGGTCCTGCAGCAGGGCCAGCGGTCCCGGCTGCTCGACGGTCAGCACGGGGCGCCCCGGCCGGTGGTCACGGGCCCGCCACCACGAACTGCACCCGGGTGCCCGGCTGCAGCAGGGCCGGCGGCTCCCGCCCGAGGTCCCAGAGCGCGGCGTCC